>Ga0114971_10002089_pt1 | contig 13727 bp, 10 predicted proteins | sample M_140625_MF_Meta_FD_87320 | JGI IMG/M metagenome (GOLD analysis project Ga0114971, IMG submission 87320) | Freshwater microbial communities from Lake Montjoie, Canada to study carbon cycling - M_140625_MF_MetaG | ecosystem: Environmental > Aquatic > Freshwater > Lake | place: Lake Montjoie... | reverse complement strand
TTTAATACCTATTTAAATTACTTAATATAACTCGTTGGGAGTTATTACTAAAAAGCAAAACAAATTTAATTACGCACAAGAGTTTAAATATAAGTTTAATCAAATTTTTTTAATAGCCTTAAGATTTTTAGAACCCTAATTAATCTGGAGTATTTATAATAAAATTGTAATTTGTTAGAATATTCTCCCCTAATCTTTTCGTAGGAAAAATTTTGGAATTCTTTCTCTAACACTAATTCTCTTTCTTGCCTTTGCAAATCAAAATATTTTGAATCGGAACTAATTCCTTCTTTATTGTAATATGTTACAAAATGGTTAATATGTTTATATTTACAATGCCATTTAAAAATTGAAAGAATTACAAATTTCCAGTCTGAGACTATTTTTAATTTTTCATCATAATAACCTTTCTCAACAATATAACTTCTTTTGATTAAGGTTGCCTGATGTGGAAGTGAACTTTGATAACCTAAATTATAAAATGTTAATATGTCGGGTAACTTTTCTTCTTTGATATGACTATCGGAAAAATATTGATATTGATTTCCATAAATAATATCACAATCATCTGTATTTTGCAATATAAGTTCTAAAACATCACTTTTACAAAGCCAATCACCACTGTTAAGAAATAACAAATACTTCCCTTTTGCAGCGGCAATACCCTTATTCATGGCATTATAAATACCCTTATCTATTTCACTTATCCAATGACTTAAATGGTCTTTATTTTCTTTAATAATTTCTACACTGCCGTCTGTAGAACCACCATCAATAATGATATATTCAAAATCAGTATAGGTTTGATTGATAACGCTGTTAATAGTTTTTTTTAATCCAACAGCATCATTTTGATTTATAGTTATTATGGAGAGTAATGGCATTGTTTAAGGATAAAATATAAAAAGTAGGCTAGTAGAATTCCATTTAAAAAGTTTAATTTTTATTAAAAAAATCAAATTATTTTAAACTATATTTTTAAATAATTTGAGGTAACTATTTACTTGTTTTAAATCATTAAAATTATCAAAAGCAAAATCTTTAATATATTGTGAATCAAAATTATACATATTTTTGTGAAAATTAATAATTTCTTCACTTATCAAATTAGGATCAAAATAAGATATTAAAATCCCGTTTTTTCCATGAATAATATAATCTTTCATTCCTCCTGTATTGAAGCTGAGTACTGGAGTTCCATTAGCAAATGATTCTAGCATTACATTAGGAAGATTATCTTCTCGAGAAGGTAAAATTAGTAAATCAGAAATGTTATATATCTTATTTAATTCATTTGAATCTATTATTTTTGAAAAATGAATATGATTAAAATTGTTGGGTAACATTATTTTTTCTCCTCCAACCGTAATAAAATTAAAAGCTATATCGTTAGTATTTTCTAGGGCATTCAATAAAAGGTCAAATCCTTTCCTATAATTGTTTATATCTTGTGCAATAAATAACAAAGTTTTACAATTGTTAACAAAGCCTAAATTCTGCTTATATAAATTTTTATCAAAAGTGAAATTGTAATTTTTAAAATCTATTCCATTTGGTATTAAATAATGAGGATATCTTCCTAAAATTTTACTTTTTTGAGATTTTTCCATGAACCATTTTGACAAGCATACAACATGAATGTTATCATGTTGATGAATATATTTAATTTTATCATTTAGTATTTTATCATCAAATTCGCCAATTAAATCTAAATTTCTAATACTATCCTCTTCATAATGAAAAAGACCTTGAAAAGCATTCATATCATGTAACGTCCAAACAATAGGTTTTTTTATTTTTCTAAAAAATGATTCGTAATCTATGAAATTTGCTATCCAATGAATATTAATTATATCTGCTTCTTGGATTAAATTATTATCTTCTACTTTAAAATTTGAATAAGGCAATGTTGCTATTTCACATTTTAAATTGCAACTTTTTATATATTTATACGATTTGTCTTTCTTATTTAATATTCCAATTTTATTTAAAATCTTCTCAAAGATAGTTTTAGTTTTTCGAGTTAGAGTAGTTACATTTTCACCCTTGTCACCATCCTCAAATGGCATTAAAAAGAAGGATTCAATTGATTTGTTTTTTAATAAATTCTTATGCAATCTATAAGCGGCTATTCCTGCTCCACCATGTTTAGAGGTGCTTACTGTAACTACCTTCATTATTTTAGTATTTAACTAATAATTCCTCAATTGTAAGCAGATTTTCTTTTTTTGAATTATCTGTTAAATAGCCAAGAATTTTACCTCCCCCTGTATAATCAAATGCAGTATAATCAGTATTTAGTGTATCAGCAAAAACAACTGAATGGAATCTCATACAAACATTATGAGCAGAATTTAACATTGAATTAACAATAGTTTTAACTGTTGATAATTTCTTGTTATAATTAATTGGTATATTAAAATCGTTAAAGTAATTTTTTATGAAATACCTTGAAAAATCCCTATCATCCATTCCAACAACAAAATTATGCATATGATCCAGATATATTTCTGTTGCACCAATTTCCGTAGCTTTCATTTTTATATAATTAGACAAGGATAGTTCTAATTCTTTTTTCTTTTTTAAGAAATTTTCAGTAGATAATTCTCTACAATATTCAGGTGTCCATTCCCTTAAAAAACATTTCATTATTGTACTTTTAATTGGAGTGATCTCCGAACTGTTAGCAATTGAAATTATATATTTTTTTGCAGGGTCTGAGATTAACTTAATTTCTTTTGAATTATTAGTCCATTTTAAAACTTCTTTTCTACTATTTTCATCACGAAGCAATACTTCATCTGCTAGACCAATAATATCTTTTACTGCTTTTTTATTTTTTTTAATATATAAAGGACCAATACCACAACCAAATACAATGTTAGTTTTATTGTAGTATTTTCCTATTTTGAAAGAAATTAGAGGTAAAGCCAATTCATCCAAATCCATTAAAGGTCCTCCGCCCATTATTATAGTATCAGACCCTTTTAAATATTCTATAAACTCTATAGAATATACTGGTATAACTATAACGTTATTAAATCCTAATTCAGAAATAGTTCTACTAGTTATAGGAACAAACAAACTTGTTACAATAAATCCAATATCCTTATTTTTTTCTTTTAATTCACTAATTATCCCCGCTAATATTGCCTTATCTCCAACAGTTTCAGTCCCATACCAACCAGTAATAAAAACTTGATTTTCAAATTTTTTTTTAGCAATAATTTTTTTGTGAATTTTTTTTAAATGAATATTATTTAAATTTATGTATTTTTTCCAATAATCTTCTTCAACTTTTAATTTCAACTCATTATAAGTTATTGGAGCATGATAATCATGAATACAATCGGAACAATTTTCATTTTTTATTCTGTCTTTTTCTTCTAGATTTTCATTATATACATCAAAAGCATTATCTTTTAATGAATTTCCAATTATAGCAGATTTAGGAGCGCAATATGCCATTTCCCCTTTAGAATTAAGCACTAAACCATTATTTTGGTATGGACATCCTATTAATCTTTTGCCACCTGATAGTACGTTAATAATGCTTTTATAAGTTCTTATGTATGTTTCGTTTTTTTCATAACCCGAGTAAATAAGTTTATAAAAAAACAAAATTAGGTTATATGTTTCATCAGCATCAAAATTTCTAATGATGTCTGATTTGTTATTGTTGTATAGTCGATTTATAAATTCTGCAATTCGAAATCTTCCATAAATATTATTTTCTTTAAAGAAATCTAAGAGTTCATCTATTTCCCATACATTTATTTTAGAAATGGTAGATCCAGTGGATATATTAACCCCCTTTTTTCTAAAATGCTCGTAAACTAACATAGCAGATTTAAAATTTCCCTTTCGACCTCTTATTTTATCATGGACATCTCCATAACCATCAACTGAAATCATCATGGAAAATTCTTTTCCATAATTTTTGCAAACGTCTATGGATTTTTCAATTCTTTCTATTACATCTTTCTCTTGAATACAATTTGTAATTGTGCTTAATCCAATAATATTAGGCAAAGCTTTGATTAATTCTTCAAAAAGTTCCGGGAGATCTTCTCTTAATGTTGGTTCGCCTCCTGTAATTCCAATATGTTCAATGTTTTCGAATAAAGGATTTTTTAGAATTCTATGCAATTCTTTAGGAGAGATTTCAAAATCTTTTTTTTGTTCCCAAATATTGCACATTGCACATTTTGAATTACAAATATCATTTGCATTTAAGTTAAGTACCCGAATTATATTATTTTTAGAATTTACATTTTTGTCCTCTTCAATTTTTAAACTTCTTAAATAATTATCAACTTTATGTTTTTTATAACTTAAATAAATTCTATTTTTTTTGGCTATATTTTTAAAAATTCTTTTAATATTTTTTTTTATATCATATTTCATTTGCCATAATTTTTGTCTGTTCAATTAGAGTCGAATCAGAAAATAATATACCATCTCTAATTAAATTTGATTCCAAGTTACTTTTTTTAAAAATTAATAAATCTTCATGGTAATCATATCTCTCACTTTTCATGTCCGAAAAAGAAATTGTTATTTTAAAAACATCTGGTGCTAAGATATTTAAAGGCAATTTAAACCTTACCTCATAGTTGCCCTCTTTTTTTTGAAATAATTTAACATCTCTATCGGTATCAATTAATGTAACAATTGATACTTCTTTAGAATTAATAATTTTAATTGCTACTACACTTCCCACATTTTTTCTAACAATATACTCTACATCAACAGCAAGCACATTATCAATAATGTTATATTTACATTTTGTTAACTGAATCGGCTTTCTAAAATCTAAATTATTTACATTATTAAATTCCTTAACTCCGTTATTATTAAAATTATCATTTAAATATATAGAAACAATTTTCTCGGTTGTATCATTTCCAATTAAATTTCCGTCTTTAAGGTATATGCATTTATTTGTAAGAATATTAATAGCTCCAATATTATGACTCACAAATAAAACCGTCCTTCCTTCCCCCTTACTCACATCCCCCATTTTTCCTAAACATTTTTTCTGAAACTCGGCATCTCCAACGGCCAAAACTTCATCTACTATCAGGATTTCACTTTCTAAATGCGCAGCAACCGCAAAAGCCAAGCGTACATACATTCCAGAAGAATATCTTTTTACCGGAGTGTCAATATAACGTTCAACACCACTAAAATCTATAATTTCATCTAATTTTCTACTTATTTCATGACGACGCATACCCAAGATTGCCCCGTTCAGATATATATTTTCTCTACCTGTCATTTCAGGATTAAACCCTGTACCTACTTCTAGTAAAGAAGCAATTCTTCCATTTACTTTAAAACTTCCTGTGGTGGGTTTTGTAACTTTACTTAATAATTTTAATAAAGTGCTTTTTCCGGCTCCATTTCTTCCTATAATTCCTACTGCATCACCTTGTTCAATTTCAAAATTAATTTCTCGCAAAGACCAAACATAATCGCTATCTCTTTTGGTAGCACGATTATTAGTATCTCCAATACGTAAATAAGGATCCTCGTTACCTCTTATTTTGTGCCATAAACGATTTAAATCATGGCTCAAGGTTCCTGTTCCTACTTCACCTAAACGGTATTGTTTTGATATATTTTCGGCTTTTATTGCTAGGTTTTTCATTGAGTAAATTATAAAACTCTAATTTTATTTTGGAACTTAAACAGTATCCATAAAACTTTTTTCTACCTTATTAAAAATAAGGACTCCAATTGTTAAAATTACTAATGTTGTCAAAGTGCTAAATATTAAACTTGTAGGCTCAAAATTTCCAGTCCCCAAGAATCCATATCTAAAACATTCAAATATTCCAGTTAAGGGATTGGAAATAATAATCCATTTGTATTTTTCTGGAATAGAAGAAATAGGGAATACTACTGGACTCGCGTACATTAATAATTGAATGCCAAAGGTTAGCAAAAAAACTAAATCCTTGTATTTAGTTGTCAATGAGGAGAAAATCATTCCCATTCCCAATGAAAAACAAGCCATTAATAGTAACAAAAAAGGAGTGGCTATTACCCAAATGTTTGGATGGATTAGTTCTTTAACAAAAGTAAAATAAAATATTACACAAATAAAAAGGGTAAACTGTATGGAGAACTTCATCAATCCAGATACCACTATCGAAAGAGGCATAATCAATCTGGGAAAATACACTTTTCCCATTACCGCAGCATTATCTTTAAATACAGAAGATGTTTTAGTCAAACACTCGGAGAAGTAATTCCATAGAGTAATTCCAGATAAGTAAAAAGCGATTTGAGGACTACCGTCTGTTGATAATTTGGCAATTTGACCAAATAGTAAAACATAAATTAAGGTTGTTAATATGGGTTGAACAAAAAACCAAATTGGCCCTAATATAGTTTGCTTATAAAAAGTTATATACTCTTTTTTAACCAACATTATTAATAAGTCTCGATACTGCCAGACCTCTTTAAAATTAATGGTGAAAAGAGAATCATGCGAATTTATTTCTTCTGTCCATTGTTGTTCAATTTTCATAATTTATATACTTAACGGTAAATTACATTTAATGAAATTTATAATCAAAACATTTTTTTTCTAAAGGATTATTCTTTTTTTGAATAAAAAATTGAGAATATTGGAGTTTATAGAATATTTTTTTTAAGTTAAACAGTAATAACTGCAAATACTATTATAAGTGATTTTAAATCAAATATTTAAAATTATTAGTTCTATTTTTCACAAATTTATATTTACGGGTTCCCCATGGCTAGTCACTTAAATACTATCCCAATTCAGCTATAAAACACACAAAGAAACATATTTTTTGTTAATGTTTTTTCTTTAATAGATTATTTTTTTCAAAATTATATTATTATAAAATTCCGTGATTAATTGATTGTCATAGTATTTTATAAAAAGGTAGAATTAAATATTTTATTTTGCGAAAAATTCTTATTTATATTTAATTTGTTGGTTGATTTTTTTATGCTTAAATTTTATTTAATCATATATTTGCGTGATATTTTAATACGTTAACTTTATTTTTATATTTAATTTCATTTATTTTATTTAGATAAAATTCTTTTTTTTTATTATTATATTTTATTATTTTATTAGATAGATAATATGAATTGGCAGGTATTATATACTAAACCAAAATGGGAAAAAAAAGTAGCGGAGCAACTCAGTGCAAATGGAGTTACTTGCTATTGTCCTACGATTGTTAAATTGCAACAATGGTCAGACCGAAAAAAAAAGGTTGTTGTGCCATTGTTTAATCATTATGTATTTGTACAAGTATCTGAAAAAGATAAAAACTCAGTTTTTATTTCTCCTGGAGTGGTTAGGTATTTATTTTGGTTAGGGAAGCATGCAGTTGTTAAAGACGAAGAAATAACTATTATTAAAAGATGGCTAGAGGGTAATGAAAATGAAATAAGTATTGATGTTTTACCCTATAAAGTAGGGGAAACCATTAAGATTGACAAGGGTCCTTTTACTAACCTGAATGCTACTATTAAAGAAGTGACGAACACCCATTATGTTCTGGTTTTAGAATCTTTAGGGTGTATATTAAAGATGAAACATTTGTGATATAAATACATTTTTTTTAGAAAACTAATTCTCCATAATCTTTTAATTTCACAAGAGTTACAAATTAAAATATATTCATTTTTTGTTATATTCCTTTGGATTATACTTTTTACAATATCTTTTTTTTTATTGCTGTTTGCCTCCGAAATGAAAATAAAACGATGCCGATCCCATTGCTCACGCATAGCTTTTAATAATTATTTTTTACATTAAAAAAAATATCCCGATAGAGTGTCGAGATATTAGTTAGTTTTTATCGCATAAAAAATCAATATGTTATTTGGAATTATTAGTAGCAATAACAAACTTTAATTTGTTCTTCACTCCAATTTGTAATACATCAACTAAATCTTGTACTTGCAAATTAAAAGGAATCCGTACCACTACTGTTTGATCTTTGGCAGCACCCATTTTAGACAATAAGGTAGTTTCTAATTTCTCAAAAGCAACCTCTTCTTTATCTAAATAAAATCGTTTGTCTTCAGTTACTGATAAACTAATGAGTTGCTTATTGGTTTTCTCATTTGTTTTTGATTTTGGCAACGTCATTTTAATCACATTCGGATTTGCTAAAGTTGATATAATTAAAAAAAACAGTAGCAAAAAAAACATGATGTCACTAAGAGACGAAGTAGCTACTTCGGCATGAAATCGTTTATTTCGTTTTACCATTTGGTCGTTGAATTATATTAACAAAATCTAAAACTTGTTTTTGGATACTTAAAGCAAAGCTATCAATTTTACCATTGAACAAATGGTAAGCCGAGTAAGCAATAATTCCTACTACTAGCCCAGAGCCAGAACTTATCATTTTTTCATATAATCCTCCTGATATATTTCCAATGCTAATATCTTCGGTTTGAGAAATACTGTAGAAAATTTTGATTACTCCTGCAATAGTCCCTATGAATCCGAAGGTTGGAGCTATTCCTGCAATTAAACCTAACTGACCAAGTTTTCGTTCCATTTCGCCAATTTCAATATTAGCTGCACGTTCCATATTTGATTCTATTTCAGAAATAGGTCTTCCTATGGTTAAAATCCCTTCTCGAAGAACATATCCAGAAGCTGTTCCGTTGCGTTCTGCAATAGAAACTGCACCTTCTAAATTTCCAGAGTTTAAGTTATCGCGAATATCCCTAACTAAATTAGAGTCCATTTTAGCGCGTTTATGAATATATAAATAGCGTTCAATTATCAAATAAAAAGTATAAAATAACAAAAGTGAAATTGGGATAAGAAAAAAACCTCCTTTTAGAATAAATCCTAAAATCGAAATCTCATTTGTTTTTACCGTGCCTTCAATTACTACTCCTGTAACTTTAGCAATTGTATCGTTTTGAACTTGTAGAAAAAAATTAATCATATAAATTTAATTTTTGAGTTAGTTATTAAAAATATTCTCAAATTTGCACTAAAGATAAATTCTAATATAATAGTAAACTACAAAATTGGAAAATTATTTTGTCCTAAAGTTTTTTTATTCTAAAAGAAATGAATTACCAAGAAATATCACAATGGCTTTTTAGTCAATTACCTGTTTATCAATTGCAAGGTGCAACTGCATATAAAGAAGATTTAACTAATACACTTTTATTAGCAGAGCATTTAAAAAATCCGGAAAAGCTGTTGCAATTTATTCATGTTGGAGGAACTAATGGTAAAGGTTCAACATCACACCTTATATCTTCTGTCTTGCAAGATGCTGGATATAAAGTTGGACTTTATACTTCGCCACACTTAAAAGATTTCAGAGAACGAATTAAAGTAAATGGGAAAGAGATTTCAGAAGAATATGTTTGCGAGTTTGTAGAAAAAAATAAATCTTTCTTCGTGGAAAAGGAGCTCAGTTTTTTTGAAATGACTGTTGGTTTAGCGTTCGATTATTTTGTTTCACAAAAAACGGATATCAATATCATAGAAGTTGGAATGGGGGGGAGGCTAGATGCAACTAATATAATAACTCCAATAGTTTCGGTAATTACTAATATTAGCAAAGACCACACACAGTTCTTGGGTACTACTTTAGATCTTATTGCAATCGAAAAAGCTGGAATTATCAAAAAAAGTATTCCTGTAGTAATTGGAGAATTTATCCAAGAAACTAAAGATATATTTACTGCTAAAGCAAATGAAATGAATTCGGATATTTATTTCGCCTCTGATTTAATAACACAAACTTATCCCTGTGCTTTGGTTGGAGATTATCAAGATCACAATAAAAAAACTGCATTACAAACGATTAGGATTTTACAACAAAGGGAGCATTTTGCAATCTCTGATGAAAATATAAAAAATGGTTTTAATGACGTAATTACCAACACCGGACTGCAAGGTAGATGGCAAATATTACAGAAAAATCCAAAAGTAATTGCAGATACGGCGCACAATAAAAGTGGATTGGAAATTGTATTGAAGCAAATACAAAAAGAGAGTTTTGAGCAATTGCATATTGTTTTAGGGATGGTAAACGATAAAGATCTAGATGAAATACTACCATTATTTCCAAAAAAAGCTATCTATTATTTTTGCAAACCTGCTATTGCTCGTGGTTTAGAAGCTATTATTTTAGAACAAAAAGCCGCCAATTTCCAACTTAACGGAAAAGTATATAATTCTGTTTCAAACGCTTATAAATCCGCAATTAAGCTTGCCACTAAAAATGATTTTATTTATATTGGCGGAAGCACTTTTGTAGTTGCAGAAGTTTTGTAGAAAATGTTTGTAAAATTAAAAATAAGCACTATATTTGCACCCTGATTAATGAGAATTCATAAAACTCAGTAATATCGGGCGATTAGCTCAGCTGGTTCAGAGCACCTCGTTTACACCGAGGGGGTCGGGGGTTCGAACCCCTCATCGCCCACTTATTTATATTTTACTGATAATTTAACTTTATCGGGCGATTAGCTCAGCTGGTTCAGAGCACCTCGTTTACACCGAGGGGGTCGGGGGTTCGAACCCCTCATCGCCCACTTAAATTAATAGCATCTAAATAATTTTTTGGGCTATTTTTTATTCTTCATACATAAATTTCCAAGATCTTAATAATTTGATTTAATAGCAAACCCATACTGTTCACCATTCATAAATTTAATTATTTTTTAATTTAATTTAAGATTTTTTGAAAATAAAAACTTGGGATATTTTTAATAAAAAGTAAATTGTATATTTTAATTGATTTATACAAATACTTATTGAAAAGATCTTTCATTAACTATATTTTAAATTTTTAACCTTTTATTTTCAATAAATCTAAATAAACAAATTCAACTTTTTAGTGAAAGAATGAACTTCGTATATAGCTTATTTTTTATTTTTCGAACCTGAAAAATCAAATAATAAAGTTATAGAAAATTTAAGTTTAAATAAAGTTTTCAATAATTCAAATATTCAGTTTTATGATAAATCATTTTTGGATACAAAAAATCTAGAAAATCTAGCATTTATTTATAAGTTAAATCAATATCGATCACAAAAAAAGATAAATTCAACTTTTTTGAATTTGTAGTTATTATTATCTTTTGTTTGAGAATATTAATATATTTCAATAATTAAATCCTTAAATTGAATAATAATTTATAAAATATGTATTTAATCTACTATTTTTGTGGCTCTATATTTATCTAAAAATAATTATAATGCGCGCTCCTAGATATTATTTTTTATTCTTTTTTACATTATTTCTTTCTCAAATAACATTTTCTCAGTGTTTTTATGTAGAAAGTATTTTGGTAGATGCATGCTCTCCTAATCTTCCTTCAAATGATGAAGGTTTAAATGAAATGGTTCGATTTAAATTAGGAAATACTGCAATTGATATGAATGCCTCTCCGTTAAACGTTATTTGGCCGGCTACTGCAAATAATTGGCTTGGACTCATTAAAAATGCAACAACTGCGGCTAAGGTTGCTACTTTAAATGCAAATATTGCTGCAAACGGAAGCTGTGGAGTTATTTTAGAACCAACAGGAGGTATTTTGCCTGCAAATGCGGAAGTCATTTTAATAACAAGTCAAAATTTCAGTATTACTTCTAACTCTTTTGCAAATTTAACGGGAACAATTTATATGATTTTTCAAAATAACCCTAGTCAATTAGGAGGATATTTTGCTAACTGGAATGCTCCAGGAATTCGAACGCTTACCATGTCTTTTGGAAGTTGTTCCCAAACTGTCTCTTATGATAGGCTACTTTTAGTTAATATTTTTGGTGTTTATGGTGGGACAAATCAGGATAATGATGGTGCTACTGTTAATTATACACCAGCAGGTGTTGCAACTTATATTAATAATGGATGTAGTGCGCCAATACCTCCATTTTTAGTTAATGCTGGGGTTTCACAAACTGCATGTAAGGGCAGTACAATATCCTTATTAGGAACTGCTCAGGGGCAACAAACAGTTTCTTGGACAGCACCAAGCGGAACGTTTTCTACACCAACAAATTTAAGTACTAATTACACTATTGATCCCAATACTGCTGGAAATTCAATTACACTTACTTTATCCATCACTAATAGTTGTAATATTGTAAAATCATCCACAGTGACTATAAATTTAACATCTATCAGTGCTCCAACAGTAACTAGTCCCGTTAATTATTGTCAAAATGTTACAGCCTTGCCTTTGTCTGCTATTGCTTCAGGGGGCGGGGTTTTAAATTGGTATGGAACTAATGCTACTGGAGGTAGTGCTTCTTCGATAGTCCCAACTCCTTCTTCCACAACTTTAGGAACAACAACGTATTATGTAAGTCAAACAATAGCAGGTTGTGAAAGCGTCAGAACTCCAATTGTAGTTACTATTGCTAATACTGGTCTACCTTTAAATTTGCAATGTGATGCTGCAAATTCCACTCAAAGTTCTTTGTATTTTCAATTTGATAATGTAGGTCAAACTAATTATTCGTATTCGTATTCTATAAATGGAGCTCCTGCAGTTTCAGGAATTTGGACTTCTCCAAATTATTTTATTGTATCTGGATTAAATTTAGGTCAATCGGTTACTTTTAATTTATCACCTAATGGAACTACTTGCGTGGGTGCAGAAAGTACAACTTGTAATACTGCCTGTACAACAATAATAGCACCAAATTTTGCAGCCATTTCTCCCATATGTATTAATACAACTGCGCCTACTTTGGACTTAACTTCCCCAAATGGAATATCAGGAACTTGGTCACCTTCTATTATAAATAATACAATTAGCGGAACATTTCCTTACGTTTTCACTCCAAATTCTGCTCTTTTTCCATGTGCTAGTCAGCAAACATTGAATGTTACTATCAACCCCAATCAATCGGTTACTGTTAACAGTCCTTCTGTTTGTCAAGGAACACTAGCTACAATAAATGCTTTTCCAGTAACTGCTGGAACCTATTCCTATTCTTGGACAGTTCCATCAGGAACAAATCCTGGTAATGTTCCTTCATTTACAACTAGTATAGCAGGAGTTTATAGTGTGATTATTACCAATAGTGCTACCGGATGTGTTAGTTCAAGTGCTTCAGGTACTGTAACTATAAATTCCAATCCAACTGTTTCGGTTACTAATTCAGTGGTTTGTCAAGGTAGTTCGGCATCGGTTTCAGCAACGACAGTAAGTGCAGGAACTTACTCTTATTCTTGGACAATTCCGTCTGGAACTAATCCTGGTAATGTACCTTCTTTTACAACAAGTTTAGCAGGAGTTTATAGTGTGATTATTACCAATACCATCACTGGATGTGTAAGTTCAAGTGCTTCAGGTACTGTAACTATAAATTCCAATCCTGCTTTAAATGTTAATAGTCCATCGGTTTGCCAAGGAACTCCAACAACCGTTTTTGCTACAACATCAGGTGCCGGATCTTACTCTTACGCTTGGACAGTTCCTTCGGGAACAAATCCCGGTGATGTAACTTCTTTTACAACAAGTATTGCAGGAGTTTATAGTGTAATTGTTACCAATACCGATACTGGATGTTCTAGTAGTGCTTCAGGTAATGTAAGCGTTAATTCCAATCCAACTTTTACGGTAAACAATCCAACGGTTTGCCAAGGACGATTAGCAACAGTTACGGCTACAGCTACAACTTCGTCAGTTTATTCTTATGTTTGGAGCGTACCGTTAGGAGTAACCAATCCAGG
>Ga0114971_10002088_pt1 | contig 13737 bp, 18 predicted proteins | sample M_140625_MF_Meta_FD_87320 | JGI IMG/M metagenome (GOLD analysis project Ga0114971, IMG submission 87320) | Freshwater microbial communities from Lake Montjoie, Canada to study carbon cycling - M_140625_MF_MetaG | ecosystem: Environmental > Aquatic > Freshwater > Lake | place: Lake Montjoie... | reverse complement strand
GGGCTCCATTGACCCTTCAGAATATCAAGGCAAATATTGCCTGAAGCACTGATATTCGGATGGTAGATCTTGGTCTTGAAGATAATGAGGGGCGGCTTGAAGGGATAATCCGTGGGAAATCGGATCTGAAGGCGGAAGACTCCGCCCGTGAAGGGTGAATCCGCAGGACCAAAGATCATGGCCTCCCAAGTAAAGAAATCTGCATCAGAAGCCGGTCCCGCCGTGCAATTTGCAGGAGGGTCGGCCTGGAGCTCTGTATATTCACGTTGAAGACGTCGTAGTGCCATCGTGCTTTGTTTTGTGGGAGTGACCTCGGCCGTCACCTTTTGCTATTTGGGGAAATTACGAAGATGGCATACACCTCCTTCCCTGCGTGATAGAAAGGGGTATCGATCGGGGGCATGAGTCCAGTAGATAATTTCCCATGTGTTGCCATCATACTGCGCATATTTACTCAAGAATGAACGGCGCAGAACATCGTTGTTACTTGGCAATATTTCATCACATTTTGTTCGGGCATGATTCATGAAGTGATGCTCATGTTGAAAGACTCGGAGGCATAGAATACAGGTAAGAACTGGCATCGTAGGCAGCTCTAATTATCTTTGTATTTGAGTTTGGCTAGTCACTTTTTGCCGGCGATCTAAACAAAGAGGAGGGATCTATGTATAGATATGTCAGTCACCGATTCATCAGGATCTCGGGTTCCCTATACGAGGCACTTTCTTCGATCTCTGCAGGAAATGAAGAGAGCGGTTGATCAGCTGATCACGGAAATTGTAGATCGCGTATTGGCAACTGCAACTTCTACGCAGCAGTATAGTCGTGATGAGTGGCCTACGTCTGTAACTATGTCAACGACATTTGTGCAGGAATTGCATACCAAGTTGCGACAGCTCTTCCCGGATTCGAGTGTGTACTTTACGGATTGGGGGCGTCTGCAGACGGGGCCGACAGGTTGTTACCAGACAGGCCCTACGGGCCCTTCTTGCCGTCCGGGCCCTCGGTTGATTATTGATTGGTCGGCCCCCTAAGACTAAGGAGTCGTTGCCGACTAAGGAGTCGTTGCCGACTAAGGAGTCGGATGCAATAGTCGCGATGACCATTCCATAGCCTCCTTGATTTTATCTTCCATCATCGGCTCCCTATAGATCCTAAAATCCTGTAAACACCCACGAACATTCTCTCCAATGCGATTGTTTGTGAGAAAAAGCGCAGGAATCATTCTGCCATTCGGTTCCGTAACAGCAACCACACCATCCAGCCAGATTTGCCAGGTCGGCCACCCTGTCCCTGCCTCTGTAGTAGTAATTGCCACATGTTGCCATTTCCCGACCACAGCCCCAAAGGGGGCCTTCAGCCGCATAATCCGCTGACGTTCATCCCAAATTTCAAAGACCCATGATGCAGTCTTTTCACTCTGAAGCTCATGCTTTACGCTATGGCTGACCTGTTCCGTGTAGAGCGGCACTTCCTCCACACTTGGTGATCCCAGTCTCTGAACCTCTTCCGACGTTAATTCCTGTGCCGCGGCGGTCGGCCGCGGTCCCATCGGTGACGGCGATGGCCCCGATCCATCGACACCAATCCAGACGCGGTTTTTGCCATCCTGGGTCGAGCAGTGGAGAACTGCCGCCTCCTTCTCAAATTGATCCCAGTAAATCCAGAAAGAAATGGCTCGAATGGTGCTAGGCTTTACATCCTGATCAAGGTGCAGTGTTCCCTTTTCGCCGAATCGCAAGAAATCACGCAGAGGGGGCGCCGTCTCTCCAGCTGCTGCGGCGGCTGCAGGATACCGATTTAGCTGAAGTCCACGAGTCTTGACCGGTTTTATCATCGATGGCAACTCCGGTTTTCCTACCAAGGCAAGGGTGGTAGCCCCCGTTGTATCCAGACCGTCCTCCTGCCAACGATACCAGGTCAGGATTCCCTCATATGCCGTGAGGAGTCGTTGAATAAAGAGCGGTGGTGCAGTATCCAGCTCCTCTGCAGGGCCGATACCCGATCGCGTTGATAATGCACAGAAGGATGACCAGGCGCCTGTCTCTTGATCACGCAGAATTCGACAATAGTCCATTCGTTTTCCTGATCGCCAATAATCGTCGCGGCTAAATCGGAAGCCCTCTTTCTTAGAACGTGAATGGAATTCCAGTGTATCCATTCCTTCACGCAGAGCTAAGGCACATGCAATTCGCAGGGAGTCCGGATCTTCCTTCTTAGAAACAGCACGACAGAAATCACCGGCCACTCCTGCACCTTGCACATCCGCAAACTGTGCTGCATACCGCGGATCTCGTGCATAGCCCCGCTCTTCACTAGAAGCTTCCTTCATATCGGCTCGGATAGGAACACGAAAGCCTTCCACCATAGTTGGCCCTGCGGTCTCATAAAATATGTAGACAGCTAGAATTGAAATAACAAGGAGCACTGTCCACATCCCTGAAGGTCGCGCTGTTTTTTACCGACACAAAGTCGCCGCATAGAATAAGGATGCGCCAATCAGGAGGTCGCTATGTTGGTAAGGGGGCCTACGGTTGCAGTTTTACACCAGCTCCCGCCTGTAAGTCAGGGAAGAAGTACGGTGTAGAAGGAGGTCGGTCCACGCTTGGGAAAATTGTATATGATGATGTTACGGATGAATATGAGATCAGTCGCCTTGTCATGCATTTGCCCGATGCACTTGACTACTTTGCAGCACCAACCCGCTCGTGTGACCCCGTGCTGCCGATTCAAGATGAGGAGGCGGCCAAGTGTCGACTGACTGATATGACGGGGGAGCCGACGATGTTGATTATGCCCTATGCCGGGGACCCGCTTATATCCTGGGCCAGTGACTTAATGCGTCTATCCCAGAATTTCATCCCCTTGATGCAGCATCTCCTCCAGGGAATTTCCCTGTATCAGACAAAAGATATTGTTCATAACGATATTCACATGGGGAATATTGTAGTGGACAAGGAAGGAGTTGCACGGTTCATCGATTTTGGCCTCGCCTTTGTGAGGTCCAAGGTTCGCGGATTTGAAGAAGCTCATCACAATCGGACATTTAACTCGCGTCTGATTTGGCATCCGCCCGAAGTTCAAGCCATGCGCATTTCTCTCAACCGTCTGCAAATGGATGAAAAGGTAGAGGAAATGGAAATTGAAAATCCCGATTTAGTGCGGATTGGAGCACAGTATCCGGAAAGGAAATCCGGTACACTGTTGGCCGCTATGACACGCTTTAGCCGTGATCATTCAACCCTTTCCTATGGATCATTTGTACGGAAGTACGGTCTGGCATTTGATGCCTGGCGCATCGGAGTTGTGTTTTGGTTTATGTGGAATGATCTACTGACATGGCCGGGGCTGCAGTTTATGCCACTCTGGGAGTCTCGGGAGAAGGTTCGTGCTGTTCTATCGGGTCTGACAGACTTTGATCCTCGAACACGGATCTCAATTGAGGAAGCTCTGGCTCGATTATGATTCCGTTCGCGACAAATTGATCGGGTGATTACGGGGAGCGCAATAATAACCGCAAAAATCGGAATAATTGAGGAATGAGCGGGGACGGAAATCACGGGAGGCTGTCATGGGATCCACTATATCCTGCCCATCGGCATCAAAACGTTTTACAGGATTGGAACCATCCTTGTGACTCCAGCCGCCATCGGAATCTTGGCGCATGAAATGATAATCCTCTTCTGGGTGTACAACCAGTGCAATTTTACTTGTATTGGCTGGGCATCTCTCTCTAAAGGTGGTCTTTTCCATAGGGACATCCATTAACATCAGTTTTTCAACCGTGGGGCACGTTCGGGCCGTCGCCTTGTTTAATTCCTTGGCCATCTTCTTGGTGCCGCCCGGCTGATGGTAGAGTGGTTTGCAGTTCGTTTTACCATTACACTGATTAAGCTGCGATTTATCTAGAACATTCATACCATAGGAAAAACAGTTATGGGTTGATTGAACTTCTGGATCGGCGTACCGTAACGGATTGTAGGTGGGCTCATATCCTGATAGAGGCGACAGTTCACAGTTCTGATGTGCGGCGCAAAATAGTGTGGGTTCCTGTGCGTTATTTTGGCAGGGTTCGCCTTGATCTGTTTGGCATCTACACCGCAGCGCCTTTACGTTTGTGCTGTTGCGATTGCGATTGCGGTTGTTGTTGGTTCTGTTGTTGCGATTCCGATTGCGATTCCGATTGTTGTTGGTTCTGTTGTTGCTGCGGTTTTTGTTGATGCGACCTTGATTCTTTATTGTTTTCCTGCCGCTCATCGCCCCCTTCTAAGGACTCCGATTTTTCGTGGGCGGAAGGTGTCATAATTAATGTTATTTGATCAGCGGGGGTTGGTACATCTATGTCTCGCTTGTCTTCAATGGCAGGTCTATGCTGTACTTTGACATTCGACTCCTCCATTTCTGCCTGTTTAACAAACTCGTCATCAATATGTTTCATGCGAATGCGCTCAATCTGTGTGCAGAAGTAGACATACTGATTGCGGTGTGTCGGCCGATGATGACTTGATCCCAAAATACCTGAATAGCGACCGGATAGTTGGAGATACTGCCATGTCTCCGATCGCAAACGTTCCATTGTGGCATGAAGGGAGAAGAACCGCTTGTCAATCTTGAAGAGTGTTAGAATTCCGTTAGAGGTGGTGACGGCAAGGCTGATGGACCATGTGAACCAGTATAGGAAAGGATCTGTATCGGCCTTCAGATTAATGCTGAGTAGCGCAGGAACAGCCAATGAGCCAACCGTAATCGTTAGTCGCGCTAAATAGAAAAGAGCAGCATAACAACAGGCTCTTGTCCTATATTCTTTTAGTAAAAATTGGAGACGATTTTTAATGGAGGCGCGTTGCTGAACGGTAAGATCATGGAGAGCATTAAATGCACTGTCTAAATCATCAACAGACTGCATGATCCCACCTTACATGGGGCAGCGAATTTACTACTCTAGTAAACAGCACTCATCGCAGAGAATGTTTTCATCTGCAGACCAGTTCTCCTGTGATATGCTGTGGAGTTGTTCACCGCAGGAGGTGCACCAATTACAATCATAACAAGTAATGATATCATCACCTGCCTTATTGAAGCTAATCCGCAAATTGTATTCCATCCACCAAGTGCCACAAAGATCACAAGATCCGGGTTTGATGTTATCACATGAATTGCAACAGGGAATTGCCCCATGCTCGTCATCGATCCAGCAATTCGGCCCTTTTTCCGGATTTTGCAAATAACTGTACATTTCATTGGATGTGAGGGCCCGGTCACAGCAGACACAGGTAGTGGGTAGCTCTAGGATTGTAAAGAGTAGCGCCGCCTTCCGTTTTTGTTTTGGACGCTCTCCAGCTTCTTTGCAGAGGATGCGTAGCTCTTTGACTGTTTTACGAAAGAGATCCATGATATATTTACACTATTTTCGTTTAGCCCAGCAGATGGGTGCCACCCGAAAAGTTAGTAAACGGCAACAGGATTTTGTGGCTAAGTTTACTCAAGTATTTGTATCCTTTAATTGCAAAAAGGAGTATTGTGCCGTACAGACGGATGTCTTTGATTTTGCCCCCGAACTAGGGATCGAAGGATGGCGGTATGCACAGGGGTACCCTGCTACTAAACGCTGGACCGATATTCTGTGCTTTCATGGACCGAAAGGATCGGTTGATGATATGAAGGTAGCCCTGGAGAAACTCTACGGCGGTTACAAACGGATGGGTCTTATTACTGACTATAACGTTCAACGTAAGAACTATAGGATCTAAATCGACTGTGCATAGTGTAGTTTAATGGAACAATCAACCTCCACTTCATTTTTAATGTCGCTGATCCCAATGCTGAGCACCGTTGCCTATATGACCCAAAGCCCTACGTTTTCATGGACCTCGCCGACGACCCTTCTATATCTCCTGCCCATGCTTCTACCGTTGACGGCCCAGCTGCCGACCTGGAAGAGAGTGATGGAAATCATGAAGAGTGGCTGCAGCGCGTTTCGCTCCTCCTCAGCCCTCTCCTTTACGGCCCGTCTGAAGCTCCGTCTGTGGAGCGATGAACCAAACTCAGTTGTACGCTCCTTTTCTACGGTTCTCTGGGATTGGAATCGGCACAATAAGACAGTAAACTGCAAACACCTGATGGAGGAGGGGGTCAGTCATTACTATGATGAACTCAAGGCTGAGAAGCCGCCGATTTTTGTTGATGATGTCGCAAACCGGTTCTGGCATGTGGACCGTCCCTCTATCCAGTATACCATGTGGGTGGAACGGACTACGGATCGCGAAGGCACTGTGTACGGGGAAGCCTTTCTGAAGATTGAGATTCTGGATACCAAGGCAAACCCCAACACAATTGTGGATCATATCGAGTTTATTAAGAAGGAGGCTGAGCGTGTGACCATGGAACAGAAGTGTGTGCAGCGTGTTCTTGTCAGTACCGATAAGTCGGCTGGAGGAGGCGATGATGAGAAGCCACAGCGCGGTCCGCCGCTCATGGCCTATGAGTTCCATACCACATCCTCCTTTGATAACTTCTTCTGCGAAGAGGCGACGCTGGTTCGTTCTGATCTGCGACATTTCTTGGATAATAAGGCATCCTATCTGCGTACGGGGCGGCCCTGGACCTACACGGTGCTCAACGAAGGCCCACCTGGGGTGGGTAAGACGAAGTTGGTAAAGGCGATTGCGGCCCTTACGGGCTACACTCTGGTTGTGATCAATTTAAGTCACATCAAGAATACACAGATGCTCTATGAGGCCTTTCATACTACAACGTTGGCAGGAGAGACTGTGCCCCATGATCGGCGGCTCTACTATATTCCGGAAGTTGATACCCAGATCTGCGATGTACTGAAGATTCGGCCGACAGCAGCTGCTACAGCCGCCGCTGCTGCTGCTGAGATCCCTGCAATTACGAAGAATCGGAAGGGTCAGCCGCAAACCGGATTTCCGGCGAATCCTATGATGGGGCCTATGTTTGTGGAAGATAAGGCGCCGACGCTAGGAGAGATTCTGAATGTATTGGATGGTGTACCGGAACGTCACGGGCACATTCTAGTGCTCGACACGAATCATTTGGCAACGCTGGATCCTGCGTTAATCCGGCCAGGGCGCGTGGATCGCATTGTTTCTTGGCAGAAGATGTCCGTATCCTCTGTCCGCTCCTTCTTGGAGAATTACTATGAGGTGAAGATTCCAGTTTCGGCCACTTTTCCTGATCGGCGGTGGTCGGCTGCAGAACTCCAGGGTCTGGCTGCGGCTCCAGGGGCAACTTGGCGAACTTTCACGAAGGACTTCACAAAGAAGGGGAAGAAATAATCTTATAATAAAGGAGAGATGGTTAAATTCACCCGAAAGGCCAATACAAAAATATGCGGTGGACAGTTCATGATCGGTCAGGGTCGCGTACTATCCGCTATGTGGACCCAAACGGGCAAGGGTGTCCTCTTTGCTATCTTTGAAAATGGTATAGATTTTGTACCTTCTAATCCTATTCCTGTTGCACCTTTCCAAAAAATGTTGCGATCAATGAAGTCAAAGCCAGGGGTCTACGAGTACCGATCGAAGACACCTGAAGAGTTTGCTGCTCTTGCTTCTGCAGCGGGAGCCCGTAAGAAATTTAATGCTGCATGGTTTCGCAAGGAGATGGCTTTTCTGCAGGAGCAGACAAAGGCATGTTAATTGGCACGAACTAATTTCTCAAATGCACGAAGCGGCCCCGCAAAGTTTGCGGATGGCTGGAATGCCACACGGCGTTTCCTCTGGATTAAGCTCATCACTTCAATGAGCGGCTTCTTGGTCATGGCCATTAAGAAAAAGGCACAGGCAGTCGTGGATCGCTGCATTCCAGCATGACAATGAATTAACATGGGGTGCCCCGCGGCATACTCCCGCATAATTTTTACCGCAATTTCGGGGGCCCACGTCTCCATATTGCGAATTTCATCCGGCTGCAGATTGTCATCGACGGGAACACGGTATGGATGCTCGATAGAGGGATGAAAGGGAATCTGTTTAGAACAGTTGAACACTGTCTGGATGTTGTGCTTCTCTAGCCAGTCTCCATTCACAGCCACCTCCCACCGGCCAATCCAGACACCGGGTACAATTTGATCAACATCTTCGTGGGCCGGGCGCAGATTCATTATCAGTACTGGGTAAATTAGTCTTGGCCATTCGCCTTACTGAAATGGAAATAATGCATTACGGATCAGCTGAATCGCCAGATCATCATTGAAATTATTACCCGAAGGATCACCGATTATATTACGAATCTGATAGAGCATATTGGCTCCAGGGTAGAGCTGAAGAATCCGATTAGATCGGACAGGAGGTGGAATTGTGGTTCGGCTATAGAGTTCTGCAACATCCAAGCGAATAGAACGGCGTGTAGTCCAATGAGGCCGAACCTGCACATGCAAATTCATATAGAGTGTATAATCCTGTACAAATGTCACCCATTCCCGATGAAGAGGGGTCATAGGCCGAGCTTCTAGCCATCGGCGGATAGCGGTCGGAGAAAAATCCAGTCCTGTGTCATTGAGGAGATTTGTCATAGTCTCCTCCACGATATAGCTGTTCTCGGGAGTTAGATCTTTAAAATAGGCGACAATGGCGTGTTGTGCCAGAAGCGAAGAGTTTTCACGTTGGAATCTGGCCACATCATAACGGGAAGCGCAGAAGGCTGCAAACAGTACAGGAGGGCACCGCCCCTGACGTCCATAATGGCCGACCAGTTGTTGACAGACACTGATGGTTTGGCCAAGTGTAAGAACCTGATTTGTCCATGGATTTGTGGGAGGACGGGGATATGGCATCATTTCGTCCGACATACAGATATTCGAAATAAGACTGTTGAAAACATCGCGGCGGTGGAATCGATAGACATGGCGGTTAGCTACATCTGTAACAAAAATAGCATCCGATGCTTTTACGGGGGCCATGTCAATCATATCAACGTTGCACTGTGTTTTGCGTGACCACAGAGTGGTACGCCACTTGTTTAACGCGGCTTTTGCCAACCAGCGCAGCCGTTGATTGGCGTAAAATACTGGCGCAGCAGCTTGATTTGAAGAAATCATTGTCTGCCATTGTGTGAATGAAAAATCACGTGTGGACCATGCGGCATCTTCCGCAGGTTCTGTCAAAAGACGAATGGCTCCTGGAGTCGGCTGCACTCTACATCGATCGGCCCATAGAATAGGCTGTTGGACCAGTGGCCGATTATTCACTTCGGCAGCTACAGATGGCTCTTCATTACAACTTGCATCAAAGCTTTGTAGATTTTCTACAGAGGAGTTGTAGCCTTCGAGATCGGGGTTCTCGGCCATTACTATCTATAGCGTAGCTTTCGGTTTATGTACCGCCTCATTCTTAATAAATAATGCTATTCGGCGACCTTTCTGAGTGAGAAAGCGGAACTTCCCTTCTATCTCAGGGCGCCCATCCTCATGGAGCGGAGGTTCAAGGCCTTCCGGATCCGCCCACATCAGCTGCCCTCGGAATCGCACCGGCCACCGTTTTGGTAGAGCTAGAATAAAGGGATCTGTTTCAAGCCGGACCTGGGATGACGATGTCATTCCTTCGTGAGTGAGACAGGCCAACGTAGGGGAGAGTCGAGCTCTTTGACAAGGTCGCCAGAGAGCTCCGGTCGCTGTCCACCAGGGGCATGGGGTCGCATTTGGTATGGTTGCCTCATCATCACTATCATCCTCTGATGTGGTAAATGGAGTCCATAGCACGGGTATCGCAGTAGCAGCACCGGTTCCTAAGCAGCGGCGAAGTACTTCAGGGATAGGGAGACCCAGACTTCGGGCTACCTCTGTTAAAAATTGTCGATCTTGTTGGATTACAGTTTCTTCTAAATCCGCCCAGAGTCCTTTTGGAATTCGGAGCGTAAGACTTGTCATGGCGTCACACAGCGAATGTCGCGGTCCCGCTACCCGATCACTTTTTGTTAGGTAGGTAGGATGGAGGCAACCAAGCAATGGTGGGGTCCTCGCATTTGGCGTATTCTTCACTGTATGGCAGAGTTCTCGGATCGATCAGACTGTGGTCTGTCGTGGCGCGCGGTCCTTCATGCAACTGTGGACATTTTGCCTTGTGACCTTTGCAAGGCCCATTTACGAACCGCTATGGGACGATTGTCCCTTGCACAGCCTCGCCCTGCAGCCTCTATGCGTGAACTTATTCGACATTTTCTGTGGACCCTTCACCAAAGCTCTGCAACAGTTGGTATCTCTGAAGAATCCTTAACGGGACTCTACGGAGGCGATCGGTTACCTGTGCTTCAATCGGTGCGTCAGGAGGCTGGTGTTATTGATGAGGCATTTCGACGTATTCATATACTGGATCGGCGCCATGAAGGAGAACTAAGGCCATGGGTTCAAGCCATTCATCATCTTACAAGACTTCTAGCCGTTCGTGAACCCCCTGCACCGAGACGCCGGGGTAGACGCTAGGCAGACGCTAGGCCGATTCAGGAGGAGTACAGGCAATCGGGGAGTGACGGAGATAACCGGGAGAAAGACCCAGCATAACTCCATGGATATCGGCCAGGGGATTTGTTTTATTGCTGTTAATGGCAGACCAGATTCCCCATCCAGCAAATGCGCCAATGGTTAGACCAAGAATTACGCCAAAGGTGGATTCACATTGATTTGTGAACCGCGGGATCATAATTATAGCAAATAACACAGACACTGCAATAATGCTGATAAGACCCACGGATTTCCGCTGCAAAACGCCAATAGAATTGGAGGACGCTACCACTGTTCCCGCTGTCATGACCTGAGAGCCCATTCCCGCATTGGATCCCTTGCCGTAACCTAGCGCTGCCTTGGGCTCTGCATTATAGATATTGGAGGCATTGCACAGGATATAACTCATAAAGTAACCCATCAATGAAAACCACATACTCGGCACTTGCACGTAGGTGATGCCCGGAATGATGCTACAGGTTGTATCATAGACTGCAGGGGATACCCCGCCGCCTAACAACGGTGTGAGTCCTGCTGGTATTCGAAAACCCAATAAGTGCAAAATGGCATTACAAGCCCACAGGGCGATTGCACCTACCCCGGCAAGTAACCAAGGCATATTATTTAGCATGATCCCCAGAGTAACAAAAGAGACCGTTAAGGTTAGCGGTAAGAATCGTAATATGCCCGACATGGTATCTACAAACAGAATGGTTGGTATTCCTGCAACTGCTGCCATTACCCCTATCTAGTTATCCGTTTTTCGGTTTGTGATCAGGGTGTTTTAGGGCACGTATAGATCGGGCTTCCTGCATCAATGCGGTCTCGGAGGAGCGGTGCGCCCCAAATGTTCGTTGCCTTCCTATCTGTTGAATGCCCGATGGCAATGCACATGAGATATCCCAATAGTATGCCGGACGCAGCTCCAATGAGGGCACCGATTAAGGACTCGCAACCTGGATTTGTGGTGCGGACGATAATGGCGATCAGGACGATTAGGAAGGCTAATACTAAAAATGTGGTAGTCCAGTTACTATCTAGAACACCCTGATTGATCTCATCCGCATAGAGTTGCTTCAGGGCGGCCCCCCAACCGGCAAAAAAGGCCACTGTGGCCATATACAGGGAAGGTGCATAGGGATGGTCTGTGTTGTTGCGACCGCCGCGCACCTGGGCCCAATAGTTATTGATATAACCGGCCACACAGGGCTCTGTCGAGGCTCGTACAATAACTGAATCGGGGTTAAATCGAATTACGAGATACCCAATTCCCGTGATAAGCGCCTGCATAAAGATGGAGGAGGCCGCCACCGTAAAAAGAGCCTGATTGCCCAACAAAATAGATAATACTGTGACACCGGTTACAAGTGAATCCGGAAGAACTCGAAGTACATGGATAACGCCCGTCTGTAGATCATTCAAAAGGGCCATCCTCTACTGTGGGAGTCTAAACTTCGGCAGCAGCTATAGTAGTAATGGGGATCCCGAGTTTTTATCGACAATTATGTCGGCGATTTCCACGTATTATTTCAAAGACGATTGGTCGAAGTGAATGGCTATGCCTCGATTTCAATTGTGCCATGTATTATGTATTGAGGACACAACCTCCCTTTCGGCCCGAAGAAGCAGCAACCTGGGAACGGGCCTTTTGTACCGCTATTGTTGAATACATGGAAGAGATTGTACGAGTTGGTCGGCCGTCAAAAGGGCTCTACATCAGTTGCGATGGTGTTGTGTCGGCTGCCAAGCGGAGACAACAGCGTCTGCGCCGCTTTAAGGGGCCGTGGTTTTCTGCAGCCACTGCTCATATGGAAGGTCGGGTCCATACAGATACAGAGAGCTGGGATCAGAATGCACTTACACCTGGATCCACGTTTATGGCACTTCTGGGATCATGCTTGGAGGCAGCGGGGGCCGCCCTGGCTATCCGGTCCGGGCTGCAGGTTCTTGTAAGTACAACTGCCGAGCCCGGGGAAGGCGAACATAAATTATTGGCAGCTATGCGCCGGATTAGACCTGCCTCGTGTATGATTTATGGATTAGATGCCGATTTAATCCTGTTATCGATGTTACTCCACCAGGAAACGGGAGCGGCGATTTCTCTTCTTCGAGAGGCACAGGAGTTTGAACGGGATTCTGCTGCCGCAGAGTGGCGATCTCTGGATGTGCCGGGCCTCGTAGCCGCCCTTGGTCTACCGGTTTCTCAAATCCCCTCTTTTGTGGCGGGAATGAGTTTATTGGGGAATGATTTTATGCCGCGCCCCATCACGAAAACTGTGCGGGAGGGCGGTATTCCTCAGCTCTTGCAGTTCCTGGAATCCACTGCAGACCCTTTGGTTTCAGAGGAGGGGCAGCTGAATCCTGTTGGATTCCGAAAATTGATAGAGACATGGGCTTCGGTTGAAGAGGAAGATATGTTGACTGCTGTGCGTAGGGCTGTAAAGGATCGGGATCGTTATTATCCAACAGAACTTGAGCGCTGGACAGCTTCTCCTGCCCGACGGGGAGGGATTACTGCACTCCTAGATGAAGGGTCTGGTCGGCTCCGCGCCGAGTGGCGTTCGATCTATCGATCCTGGATTCATGGTCATGATTCGGAGTCGATGGGTAAAATGTACTGTGCCGGTGTAGCATGGATATGGGATTATTACAAGGGGCGGCCCTTTGATCACGGCTGGTGTTTTGAACCGCATCTACCACCTCTATGGTCAGATGTGGCTGCAGCGATTTCCCCCTCTGCATTAGTGCCGCCGCCGATTGTCTATGCGGCCCCTCTCCCCGACTGGCTACATCTTTTAGCAGTCCTTCCCAGTGATTCTGTTGAGAGACTTCTGCCTCCTGAGACGGCCCGGCTGATGCAGGAGGCCCCTTGGTATTGGCCGACTCGCTGGTCTCTTTTTGATATTGGGCGCAGCCAACTGTGGGAATGTGAGCCCGACCTGCCTATTCCATCCGATGCAGTTCTCCGTGCCTTGGGCAAAACTTGATGGGGGCCCTTTTTCAGCTGCCCGTAGTAGAATGCAGAAAATCGAATTTATTACCGCTCCCTGGTGTGGTCGATGCAAGACCGTGAAGCCCGACGTGGAGATGCTCTGTAAGGCAGCGGGGCTTCCTCTGACCTTTGTGAATATGGAAGATATGGAGGAAACTGAGAAGGAGATGATCAAGTCACTGCCGACGATCCGAACCACTCGGAAGGATGGAACTGTACAGATTCATACTTCTGCTACCTTGGAAGCCTGGAAAGCAGCCGTGAAGGAAGTGATTGTTACATCGGT
>Ga0114971_10002086_pt1 | contig 13742 bp, 8 predicted proteins | sample M_140625_MF_Meta_FD_87320 | JGI IMG/M metagenome (GOLD analysis project Ga0114971, IMG submission 87320) | Freshwater microbial communities from Lake Montjoie, Canada to study carbon cycling - M_140625_MF_MetaG | ecosystem: Environmental > Aquatic > Freshwater > Lake | place: Lake Montjoie... | reverse complement strand
TTCGCCCGCACCGACGGCCAAAGGCTCCATCGCAATCATCTCGAGATAGTTCACGCTCGAGAGATCCTCGCCCTGCTTCAGCCGGCTACGCACATCGGCCAGCTGCGACGCGTTGGCGGTCTTCCGAACGACATTGCCCTTCTTCGCAACAAAGTCGGCCGACACATACGCATCCTCGCTGATCAGTCGAATCTTGCGCTCGGTCTTAAGCGCGAGTCGACTTGCGGTGACATTCGCCGTGCAGCGAATGCCGTCCGGCCCAGCAGGAAACACCAAACGCGCATTGCATACATCCTCGGCCTCGCCGACGACGCACACCGCATTGGCGTGAATTTCCTCGGGTTCCGCACCCATCAGCATGAACAGCACATCAAGGTCGTGAATCATCATGTCGAGCACCACGCCGACATCGACCGATCGAAAGGTCATCGGACTCACTCGATCAATCTCGATGAAGCGCGGGCGCATCGTGCCCGTCGCAAACAGTTCGCGCACCGCGATCATCACCGGGTCGTAACGCACCACATGACCAACCTGCAACAGCGAACCCGTGCGATGAGCGGTATCGGCAATCGCGCGCGCTTCGACAACATCTGGCGCGAGCGGCTTCTCGACCAAGCAGGCGATGCCCGCCTCGAGCAACGGCTCGACGATCGCACGATGGGTGATCGTTGGCGTTGCAATGACAACCGCATCGACTCCATGAGCGATCAACTGCCCCACATTGGCGAAGGCGTTGCCGCCCCATTCCTCGGTGATTGCCGCGGCGCGCTCAATGTTTCCATCGACCACACCAACGAGTTGGCAACCGTCGGTAGTCGCGCAAAGTCGCGCGTGATGGCGTCCCATTCGACCGACGCCGATGGTGGCTAAACGAAGTGTCTTCAAGGCAGTGGTACTCATCGACGGCTCCCCGAAGTTGCACGGGCGGCGCGGGCATGCGCAACGGCGTTTCGAAACATTTGCAGGCCGGGCGTGTCGCCGGTTCGTTGTGCGTCGCTCAAACGCGTCCAACGCGGATGCTGCGTCCAACGCAGGTAGCGCTCCGGATGCGGCATCAATCCAAACACCAACCCCGTCGCGTCGCAGATTCCAGCGATGCGATTGACTGATCCATTGAAGTGATCACGCGCGCCGTAGCGCACCGCGATCTGGCCGTTCGCCTCGAGCGCGTCAACAGTTTCCTGCTCGGCAACGAATCGCCCTTCGCCGTGCGCGCAAGGCATGAGCGCGGTGTCGGCATCCATGTGCAAGTCGCGCGTCCACACGCAGCGCGTTCCCGACGGGATCTCCATCGTGGTCCAAACATCGTTGAAGCGCGCGCTTTCATTCTGCGCCAGTGCGACCGTTGGCTCAGTCGCCGTTTCGCTCCACCGCTCGCCTGATGCCGGACCAGGAAGCAGTCCCGCCTGCACCGCGATCTGAAAGCCGTTGCACGGAGTGATCATCGGCGTGCCCCGCTCGATCGCCGCGGCAAGCGCGGGATAGATCGACTCGCGGATGAGCGCGGCCATGATGCGGCCCGCCGCGATGTCGTCGCCGTAACTAAATCCACCGGGCAATCCGATCAGGTCGTAGCGGTCGATCCGCGCAGGATCGCGAGAAAGCCGCGTAAGCAGCTCGCTTTCCACCTCGCAACCCGCAAGCGCAAATGCCTCGCAAAGCTCAAGGTCGCAGTTGATTCCCGGAGCGGTGATGACAAGTGCCTTCATCGAATCCTGCATGCTCAATTGATCTTTCTTCTTGTTTACCACGCGATTCCCCCACTCCAGCGCTCGCCGAGAATGCTGACCTTGACCGTTGCTCCGGCGAGCGACAGTTCGCCCGATGCGTTGAACGCACCGACGACCGCGTGCGGAACATCACCAAGCGCCTTCGAAAGCGCGGCGATGTCCTTCTCCTCGACCTCAAGCAAATAGCGCGACGGATCCTCGGCGAAACAAAGCGAGAGAATCGGAACCTCTCCGTCAGTCAACATCGCCCCCACATCGAGCGAAAGTCCGAGCCTTCCGCTGAAGGCCATCTCTGCCGCCGCGACCAGAAGGCCGCCCTCCGAGCAATCGTGCGCCGAACGCACCACGCCCGCACGAATCGCGCGCGCAACCGCCGCCGCGTGGCGCGGGCCAGCGGTCAGATCGGGCGCCGCGATGCGCGTTGCACCAGTTGTCGCACCCGCAAGCAACGCGAAATGCGAGCCGCCGAGGCGATTGGTCGTCTTGCCCACCAACACCAACTTCGAGCCCGCGCGCTTTGCATCCATCGACACCGCCATCGTGTCTTTTTCAACAGGCGCAAATCCCGAGATCAACAGCGTCGGCGCGATCTGAATCGTTCGGCCATCCTCGGTCACAAACTGGTTGTTCAGCGAGTCCTTGCCGGAAATGAATGGCGCGCCGAACGCCTTCGACGCGTCGTAGCAACCCTCGCACGCGCGGACCAGCGCGCCCATGTTGCGCGGATCCTTGCAACTCGGCCAGCAGAAATTATCGAGGATGGCGATGCGCGTCGGATCGGCGCCCACGCACACCAGGTTGCGCACGCACTCGTCCACGGCGGCAATGGCCATCGCATACGGATCGGATCCGAGCCCAGTGGCAAGACCGTTGCCGATCGCGAGCGCCTTGTCGGAACCCTTCTTCGGTCGGATCACCGCGGCATCGCCCGGTCCACCGCCCGACGCGCCAACCGGCTCGCCGACCAGCGGCTTCAGCACGCTTGAGCCCTGCACTTCGTGGTCGTACTGGCGAATGATCCACGCCTTGCTTGCGATGTTTGGATGCGCCAACAACTCCTCAAGCACACGCAGCGCATCCGCAGGAGTCTGCGCGAGGTCGCGGGCAAACTGCGCCGCACGCGTTGTCGAACTCTTGGGCGCGCGCTGCTGCACCGCCCAAGACGCATCCCACACCGCCTCGCGAATCGGCATCGGAATCGCACCATGGAGGAACTCGCACGAAAGGCGACCAACCTCGGTGCCGTTCCACATCAACGCGATGTCGTGAGTTTCGTTCGCAGCGTCCAATCCGAAGGTTCCCAAGTTGCACCAGTCGACGCCGTGGTCGGCGCAAATCCGTGCGAGCTCCTCGATGTTCGCCTCGGGCACCGCAAGCACGAGCCGCTCCTGCGCTTCGCTGATCCACACTTCCGTGGGCGAAAGGCCCTCGTACTTGGTGGGCGCGCGATCAAGATGAACCGTCGCGCCGATCTCGCTCGCCATTTCGCCAACAGCACTCGAGAAACCGCCCGCGCCGCAATCGGTCAGGCCGCTGTAGAGCGGACCACCCGCGCGATCGCGCATGGCAAGAATCGCATCGAGCACCTTCTTCTCGGTAATCGCGTTGCCGATCTGCACCGCATGGCTAAATTCATCCGCATGCTTGTCGGTGAGTTCCGCGCTGGAGAAAGTAGCGCCGTGAACTCCATCGCGACCAGTTCGACCACCGACGGCAATGATGGCATCGCCCTTTTTGGTCACGCCCTTCACACACGACCGCGGCATGATGCCGATGCAGCCGCAGTAAACCAGCGGATTTCCCACATAACTATCATCGAAATAGACCGCGCCGTTCAGCGTGGGAATGCCCATGCGATTGCCGTAATCGCGCACTCCCGCGACAACCTGACTCAGCACGCGCTTGGGATCAAGGCAACCCTGCGGCACCTCGGCGACATCTGGATACGCAACGCAGAAAATATCGGTGGCCGCGATCGGCTTCGCGCCCAGTCCGGTGCCGATGATGTCGCGGATGCAACCGCCAATGCCGGTTGCCGCGCCGCCATATGGCTCGATCGCGCTCGGACGGTTGTGCGTCTCGCACTTGAAGCAGACGGCATCCTCGTCGTCGAACGCGACCACGCCCGAATTGTCGACGAAGACCGAGAGGCACCAGTCGATGCCCGGCTTTCCATCGACACCAGCGATCAGTTCATGCGTGCTCGCTGCCACCGTTGACTTGAGCAGGTTCTTCACCAACACGGTTCCGTCGGCCGAAACCTCGTGGTTCGGACGCGATGCCGCATCGGCCACCAGCGACCACTGCCCCTCGAACGCGGGGTCGTTCGAAAGCTCGCGATAGCGCACCGTCGACTTCAGCGTCTTGTGCACGCAATGCTCGGACCAAGTCTGAGCGAGCGTCTCCAACTCAATCTCGCGCGGCTCCCGACCAATGCGGCGGTACTCGGCCTGGATCGCCTTCATCTCGTCGAGCGAGAGAAAGAGATGCCCTTCCCGCGACAACTTTTCTAGTTCAGCGTCGGACAACTTTGTCATCGCAACATGGCGCACGGCGAGCGTGTACGGCTTTCCCGCCGCAAACGCCATTGGGAAGTACGGCTCGGTGTGGATCGCATGAATGACATGATTCGCCAACAACCGCTCGCCCACCGTCTTCGCAACCACCTTGTCGACCCCGTGTAAGTCGTAGCGGTCACCAGTACGCACCTTCACCACGCGGCCGGTCAGCGCGAGAATCGCCGCCTGCACACTTTCCGCCCTCGGATCGGTCACGCCCGGAAGCGGATGCACCTCAACGACGGCCGAACCAGGCGCAACGCTCGGCCGCGACGCGCGGTTGGAGGCGTGAACCTCTGCTGACTGGGTCACACAATCGGCAAGCAGCTCGTTGGCGACTCGATCCATCTCCTGCGCGCTGAGGTCGCCCTCGATCAGATACACCGCCGCGTGCTCCACCCGCTTGGGCTGCCGCGCAAGACCGAGCGATTCGATGGCGCGCTGAACCGATTGCCCACGCGGATCATGGTGGCCGCGGCGCGGACGAACCTCAACGCGGTGAATCACCATCTCGGCGGTCGTGGGGCCGGTCGCGGCAGGGGTCGTAACGGAATTCGGAACTGGTGCGGTTCGCATGGGCTCGTCTGCTCAAGTCTGGCGGCGCACAGCCGACAGTGGCGGCGGCGCGCGACCTTCAGGGAAGTAGCGAGTGTAAGAAAAGCGCCGCACTTTCGTGCGGCGCAAATTGCTTGATTACTGATGGAAGCCCGTGCCTCAGAAGGCCATCTGCAGCTGCGAGCGGAACACGATTTCAGACTTCTCGCTCGTCGCACGCCAACCATTGGCGCCGTTCCACCAGACTCCGTCCACCGCATCGAACGCGATGCCCAGGTCACTCGACCACTTGAAGTCTTCGCCATCGATGTACCAATTGGCACCGATACTGAGGATGGCAAGAGCGTTGCCGTTGTCGAGCGAAGTGGAGCCCGCCGGCATGGTGCCGTTGATATCCGCCGAGCCGTATTCGAAGCGGCTAAACACTTCCCACTTGGGAACGATGTAGTAAGACGCCTGCAAAACGGTTCCCATCGTGTCGGTGGAACCCATGTCGTTGTAGGTCGGCACATCGAAGTTGTTTGAGCCCTGCAGGAATGCAGAACCCGAACTTGTGTGGTGATAGAAGACGCTGGCAAACAGCGTTGCGCCGCCGAACATGGCCGTGACATCGGCCGTTGCCGCGAACCAAGTATTCGGGTCAGTCGAAGTAATCGTTTCGTTACCGCTATCGGGATCGCCTTCTTGTGCGTGCGCCGCGATACCAACGAGCAACGCATACTCGTCGCCCGGCGGGCTCGTCATAGAATTGAATTGCTTCCACTGTCCGGCCATTTTCCACTCGAAACGGCCTGTAAATGCCCAATCAACGCCGTCGCTGGAGTAAGGCGAATTCAGCGGATCGCTGCCGACAGCCTTGAGAATGCCGTAGATATTGTCGGTTCCGCCGTTGGAGAACGCGAGCATCGCGCGAGTGTTGTCGGAAGTCCAAGTTCCCTCGATGCCCTGCGATCGTCCGATGCCGAGGTGCTCAACAACCGTCGAGCGTGAAACGGCGAGTTGATATTCGGTATCAACGAGCTGTTCGCGAGCAAAGGGCAGTTTGAACTGACCAACGCGCACCGAGAAATCATCAGCGACATCAGCTCGCATGTAAGCATCGAGCAAGCGGAAGGTACCGCTGCCGTTGCCAAGGTCGCCGAACGGATTCTGCCCGATGACCGCCTCATCTTGATTCGAGAACGCGCCCTTGATCTTGTACTGCCAAGTCGGGCCGAAAATATGTCCCTTGAGGTCGAGCTGAGTTCCCGGCAGATCGAAGCCCGAGCGGGTCTCGACATTGTCCGCGATCCACTGCGTCGGCTGAGGCAAGCCGCCAGGTCCAGTGTTGAGCCCCGAGACTCCATCAGGGATGTAGCTGTAGATGTAGCGCATCTGAATGAGACCGCCGACTTCCAGGCGGAAGCGGCCGTCGGCACTCTGCAGATAGAACCCGTCGTTCCAGCCCGAAGTCGAGGTGCTCGTTTGCAGTGAGTCTCGAGTGGCGCTGTCAGCGAGAACATCGCTCACGATGGAGCGGATCTCACTCGCGCGCTCCTCGGTAAGCCAGGCATCGCCGTCGGCGGCGCGCAGCGTCTGAACCTCGCCGGCCAAGGCGCGATTCGAGGCTTCCAGCCGCTCTATGCGCTCCATAAGTTCCTTCGCGGAAGGTGCCTGCGACGTGCCGTCCTGGGCGCGCGCAACGCTGGCAATTCCGAGAGCTGCCAGCATGAGCGGCGTGAGCAGCGGGCGTGGCGTGCGGGCAATGCGACGGATCGTCGACGAATTCATCACTTGTGTCGTGGGCATCCTGCCATCTCCTTGGGTGGGCGTCACTTGACGCCTACCTTCGTTATCGACAGAGCATGGTGAGGAGCGACAGATTTCAGCAGTGAGGGCGGGGAGATTTGCGTTGCAACAAAAAAACGGCCGCCCATTGGGCGGCCGCAGAAAGCAGACTGGCGGTTCGATCAGAAGCTGAACGAAAGCTGGGAACGGATCATCCACTGTCCACCATCGCTGGAGGTGTCGAGGACCCAGTTGTTTCCGATGGCGTAGTCGGAAAACAGGGGCGAAATGGCGTCCAACGCGTAACCGACGTCAACGCCCAACTTGGCTTGGTTCTTGGCGAGGTAGAGGTTGCCGCCAGCGCTGATCGTCGCGAAATCCTGCGCGCCGCCGAGGTCGACATCCATGCTGGCGGTTTCGTAACGCGCAACCAGTTCCACATCATCGGTCACGAAGAAGCCGGCAGCGATGGTGAAGCCCGTCGGACTGGCATCGTCCGCTACAGCGGAGCCGCTGTCGGAGATGGATGAACAGTAATACGCAACCGCGAGGTTCGCTCCACCGAAATTGACGGTGGTGTCGATGGTGAACACCGCGACCTCCGTGGAAGGATCGGTGGAAGGATCGGGGTTCGCCTGATTCCAGGAAAGACCAGCGCCCGCACGCACGCCCAAACTATCGCCGCGCCATGACTGAGCGTGATCGAACTGGCTCCAGTTGCCTGCGAATTTCCCCTCGACACGACCGACGAATGCCCATTCGCTACTAGGCGATGTAGCAGTCCAATCTTGGTTGGCTTGAAACGGCGCGTTGACATAACAAATGCTGCCACGAACAACCTCGGACTCGTAGCCGAGCTTGATGCCCTGCCCGTATCCGGCGCAGAAAATCGGATCAACCGTGGAGTAATCGGCGAACTGGAGATTGCCAACATCGAGCTGATACTCGGCGCAAAATGGCAACTTGAACTGACCGATCGTCAGGCTCGCACCGCATTCGAAAGTCTTCATGACGAATGCGTCGGACACCTCGTTCGCGCCGACGGTTTCAACGCTGTTGGAGTAACCGAGGTAGTACGCGAGCTGGTAGCTCCAACTCGAGTCGACCATGCTTCCGCCGAAGGTCAGGCGCGTGCGCTTGTTCTCAAAGCCGTTGGCCTGAGTGGTGGTCGTGCCGCCTTCGCTGTCATTGAACGACCAGCGAATCTGCTCGAGCACATTGATCTTCATCGAGTAGTTGCCGTCGGCCGACGAGAGGAAAAATCCTCCGTTGTAGCCGCTGGTTCCACTGCTGCCCTGCAGGCTCGATCGCGTATCGGCGTCGGCAAGAACATCACCGACGATGCTCCGGATTTCCGCGGCGCGCTCCTCGCTGAGCCACTGGCTCTCACTCCCCTTTAAGGAAGCGATTTCACGCTTGAGTTGCGCGATCTGCGACACGACTTCACTGTCCTGCTCAGCCATGGCCACGGCAGCAGCAATCCCCAACGGGGCCACTACGCAACATCTCATCGCCTTGGAGAAGTTCATCTGTTCGATACTCCTTGTTCTATTGGAAATAGGTCCCTTTGCAAAGGAGGCGAAAGCGCTCCAGTTGGGTAAGGGGCACTATAAGGCTGATGGAGCGCCATGGCGCAAAATGAAAATCGGCCGCCCCTTGCGGGGCGGCCGACTGAGCCTATTTTGTAGGTCAAGCAACGAGTGCTTGAACTGTCAAGTGGATGCCTGCTCTGTCAGCAAAGCTGATCAGAAGCTGAAGGACATCTGACCACGAACGACCCACTGGCCGTCCTGATCAGCTGCAACCCAGTTGGCGTACAGCTGGTCGGTCGGGAAAGCGTCCATTCCGTAGCCGAGGTCAACGCTGACCTTAGCTGCGTTCTTGGACACGTACCAGTTGCCACCGACAGAGAAGGTGCCGAAGGAATCGTTCGCGCCGGTGTCGTTATCGATCGACTCGTAACGAGCGACGAGTTCGAAGTCGTCCGCGAGGAAGACGCCGCCTGCGAGGACGTAGGCCGTCGGGTTGTTGCCCGCAGCGGTGTCCGCGTCAGCCCAGTAGTAAGCACCGGTCACGTTTGCGCCACCGAAGTCGACGGTGATGTCGAGGGTGAGCGCAGACGGGTTGGTACCAGCAGCGTTGTCGATCATCTCAGACGAGTAGCCGAGGCCAGCGACGGCTCCGAAAGCCTCGCCCTTCCAAGACTGCGCGTCGTTGAACTGACCCCAGTCGCCAGCGAACTTGAATTCAGCGCGACCCGAGAGAGCCCACTCGGTGCCAGGCGAACCCGCGTTCCAGCTCTGGTTCTGCTCGCTGATGGCGTTCACGTAGGCGCCGTGAACACGGAACTGATCGGCGCTGTAGCCGAACTGGATTCCCTGTCCGTAGCCGCCGCCGATGATCTGACCAGCGATGGTGTTGGCGAGGGAGTAATCCGTGAACTGGAGGTTGCCAGCGTCAAGGTTGTACTCCGCCGAGAACGGAAGCTTGAACTGACCGACAGTGACGGAGAAGCCATTGCTGAAATCCTTGCTGACGAAAGCGTCAGCGAGAATCGGGGCAGCTTGGCCGCTGAACTCAGCGTCGTTCGAGTAAGCCAGGTAGTAGGCGAGCTTGTAGTTCCAGCTCGAGTCAACCATGTTGCCGCCAAAGGTGAGGCGGGTGCGCTTGTTCTCGAAGCCGTTGGCCTGAGTGGTGGTCGACGGGTTGGTGCCGTTCTCGCTGTTGTTGAAGGACCAGCGGATCTGCTCGAGGACATTGATCTTCATCGAGTAGTTGCCGTCCGCAGACGACAGGAAGAAGCCACCGTTGTAGCCCGAACCAGCGGCAGCGCCCTGGAGGCTCGAACGGGTTTCCGCGTCCGCGAGGACATCAGTGACGATGCCGCGGATCTCGGAAGCGCGCTGCTCGGTGAGCCATTGACCGTTCTCGGCGCCCTTGAGGGAGGCGATTTGGGCCTTGAGCTCTGCGATTTGCGCGAGCGTGTCATTGTTCTGCTCGGTTCCGAAAGCCGCGCCACCGATGGCGAGGGTCGTGACGGCAACGAAGCCGACGGTCTTGGTGAGACTCATGTAAGAAACTCTCCGTACTTGTATGGCCGGGAAAAACCCGGTCTGCGTCATCCACCCGTCCGTCTAGCGCTGGACCACCAAAGGCCACAGCCGAACGGTTCTCCTACATCGGCCGACTCTGGCCGAAACGATGAGCGGGAAGTTACAGGCTTTGAAGGGTTCCGTCTAGTCGATGAGGGCTTGCGGAGGGCTTCCCAGAGGCTCTACTGCCGCGCTTGATGCTGTAAACATCTTTCGCGAATCGACTTAGCGATCTCATTTGTTTGGGGGAATTGATGTCAAGTCTCGCCTTTTTGCGAAAGGAAAACCTTTGTCCCGTGTCGCAGCACTGGTTGGCACGGGTTCAATTTCGAGCGTTCGTTGCGCCGGCGAGAGGAATTCCAAAGCACTTCCGATCGTGCCAACTCTCACGATCTGCCCATTTGCGCCTTCTGGCGGCCTCTGCATAGGCAAATGGGTCGGCAAGGCCCCCATGCGCGCAGAGCTCGGAATCAGCACCACGCGAGCGCCACGGCGCAGTGATTCGTGCACGCGCTGCTCGATGTTGGGGACGGTGCGCAGTTCACCCGTGAGCCCAATTTCGCCGATTGCCACGGCACCTTGCGGCAAGACTCGGTTGTAGAACGCGCCCGCTATGGCGAGCGCAAGCGCAAGGTCTGCTGCGGGTTCGGCGATCTTGAGCCCGCCAAGCGATTGAACAAAAACATCTTGATCGGCGAGGCGAAGACCGCCGTGTTTTTCAAGCACCGCGATGAGCATCGCCAGGCGCGAAGAGTCGAGTCCACTGGCCTTGCGTTTGGTGCTCCCCAGGAATCCCGTCGCGACCAACGCGTGAATTTCCCCTAGCAAACAGCGTGTTCCCGCCATCGTCGCCACGAAGGCGCATCCGGGCGCCGATGGTCCGCCCGTGTGCGGAACCCGCACCGCTTCGACCTCCGCCAAGCCGTCGCCGCGCATCTCAAAAAGGCCGATCTCCTGCGTAGAGCCAAACCTGTTCTTCACGCCGCGCACCACGCGCACAGCAGAATGTCGATCTCCTTCGAAGGAAAGCACCACATCCACCAGGTGCTCCAACAGCTTCGGGCCCGCCAGAGCGCCGTCCTTGGTGACATGCCCGACGAGCACAACGGCGCAACCCGTCGATTTTGCCAGTGCGACGAGATCGAGGCAGCAGCGCCGAAGTTGGGCAATCGAACCAGGCGCAGCAGAGACATCAGCGCGGTGCACGAGTTGAATCGAATCCACCAACACCACGGTGGGCCGCGAACGGCGAGCCTGCTCGATGATGCGCGCAACATTTCCTTCGCCCAAGACGAGGAGCCGTTCGCCGAGTCCCGCAGCTCCGCCCGACTTCACCACGGCTTCAAGACGCTCGGCTCGCAGCCGAATCTGCTGAGGACTTTCCTCGCTTGATGCATAGAGGGCGCCGCCACCATCCCCCGCACCCGCACCCGCACCACCTACGGACCCGCCGCGCGCAGCAATCATTGCCGCCACCTGCATCAGCAGCGTGCTCTTTCCGATGCCTGGGTCGCCGCCGAGCAGTACGACCGAGCCTGGAACGAAACCACCGCCGAGCACGCGGTCAAACTCGCCGATCCCCGTTGGGATCCTGGGCACGCTCGCCTCAGGCACCTTGCCCAAAGCGATCGCCCGGCCGATTCCCAAGCGCGCCAGATCCTCGGCATCGGTTGCGTCGGCGGGAGCTCCCCAGATCGCTGAGCCTGCGGGATGCGACGCCGATCGGGTTGCCTCGACCTCGACGGCGAACTTCTCCAGGCTGTCCCATGCGCCGCAATCTGGGCACTTTCCTAGCCATTTCAGGTGGTTTGCGCCGCATTCGCGGCAGAGAAATTCGGTTCGTGTTTTTGCCATGGCGCGACTCTAACCACGCCATGGGTCGCTCTTGGATGTTTGGTAAAAGTTCGGTACAAAAACCCGAGAAAATCTGGCGGCTTGCGGCGGCCGGCTCAGGAGAGATGCCGGCGCATCGCTTGGGTCCACCGCGCATACTCAAGCATCGCGTGACGACGCTCGGCCGCGGATGGCCACTTTGCGGGGTCGCTACCGAAGGCGGTTTCTTTGCGCCACTTCCAATACGCGCCGCCGACGCGCAATCGCGTGGCGAAACCGAGTCGCAAGAGTCCGAGCAGCGCAGTGATCATGGCGCGTTTAGTGAGAACTGATCATGCCCTGACGCGGATCGGGGATCGCGCGGTCGTCGAGAGCAACGCTCGGTCGATTGGCGAGGGTCCCCGCGTCGTCGACCATTGGGCTGAAACGGCTGCCGATCATCCGAATGCGCTGGTTCGCCTCGACATGCACGCCCATGATCGGCTTGATCAGATAGACGAGCGTTGCCACGCCGATGGAGCCGACCCAGAGGTAGGCGGTCACATCGAAGTAGATGAAGAAAGTCACAGTCAGCAGCAATATCAGCGACACGGGAATCATGCCTTCCCACGAAAGTCGCATGAGTTGGTCGAATCGGAAGCGCGGAAGCGTCCAGCGGACCGCCATCGTGAGCGCCACCATGAGCGCGACCTTGGTCATCATGATTGCAAACTGAGCAAGCATGAGGATCAGTCCGCCTTCGACCGGCAGATCAGCGCCCGTGAAGGGATTGATCGACCAACCGCCGAGGAAGAGCACGGCGAAGAACGCTGAACCGGTGACGATGTGGAAGTACTCGCCCAGGAAAAAAAGCGCGAACTTCATCGAGGAGTACTCGGTGTGGAAGCCACCAATGAGCTCGCTTTCAGCCTCGGCGAGGTCAAAAGGCGCGCGATTGGCTTCGGCGAGCAGGCACACATAGAAGATGACGGCCGCCAACGGCTGCTGCACGAGGTTCCACTGTCCGCGGAGTTGCTGCTCGACAATCGCGTATGGAGAGAAGGTTCCCGCGGCCAAGACGACGCAAAGAAGCGCAAGTCCCATCGGGATTTCGTACGAAATCATCTGAGCGCTGGCGCGGAGTCCGCCGAGGAATGACCACTTGTTGTTGCTCGCCCAGCCTCCGAGCGACACGCCGTAGACGCCGATCGCGGAAGTCGCAAGCAGATAGACGACGCCGATATTGATGTCCGCGCCGATCAGCTTGACAGTGTAATTCGCACCCGCGACGCCGACGCCCAACCATGTCACCGCTTGGGTGATGTCGATGCGCCCAGCCCACGGAATGATGGCGAAACCCATGATCGCGGGCGCCACGATGAAACCAGGTGCGAGGAAGAACAGAGCCTTGTCGACACCGGTTGGGTTGAAGTCTTCCTTCAACATGAACTTGATGCCGTCGGCGATCGGCTGCAGGAGTCCCTGCGGACCGACGCGGTTGGGGCCGATGCGGTCCTGCATCCAAGCGCTGAGTTTGCGCTCAAGAAGGATCGCGTAGGCGCAGCCGATCAGGATCACATGGACCATCGCAACGATGATGCCCACATTGACCAAGAGCTGGACGATTTCGGGGGAGAGCTGGAGATTGAGGCCGGACGCCATAGGGCGGTGAGTCTAGCGTGACTCAAGTTGTGCGGTGAGCGCGCAAAGGGCGCGCCCGCACATGCAGACAGGCCTGAAGGCGTCCGATTCGGCTCGGGGCATCGGGCGGTCGCGACTCGCCGCCCATTCCGCCGACCCAGTCCGCCGCCCCAGCCCGCCGCCTACGGGCAGTTCGGGCATCCCTTGGGCTGAATCGGGATACCCGACATGGGAACGCAGACCCTCGCGCCGCAGGAAAGCCCCGGCCAGCAGGAGCAGTCCACGAGCTTGTCGCAAATGTCGGCTTGGCCCGTGCTGTAGACGCCCGAGACTTCTACCCAGGCGCAGGTGGCATCGGGCTTGCAGCCAGCGCCCGTGGTGATTCGATAGAACGCCTGCTGCCCGCTGGGACAGGTCATGGTCGGACAGGACCCGACCAAATCCTCGATGCACATGGTTCCCACGTTGAACTGCCGGTAGCGACGGGATCCCCCCTCGCAGTAGTAGACGGTCACGACGTAGTAGTGGCAGCCTTCCGACCCCGCTGACGGCTCTGTGCCGTAGATCCCGATGTGGGCGAGCCG
>Ga0114971_10002085_pt1 | contig 13743 bp, 9 predicted proteins | sample M_140625_MF_Meta_FD_87320 | JGI IMG/M metagenome (GOLD analysis project Ga0114971, IMG submission 87320) | Freshwater microbial communities from Lake Montjoie, Canada to study carbon cycling - M_140625_MF_MetaG | ecosystem: Environmental > Aquatic > Freshwater > Lake | place: Lake Montjoie... | reverse complement strand
CGACTTGGCGCGGCGCGTGATCGACCGCGTGGAGGCTGGCATGTGCGGCGTGAACATCGGCGTACCGGTCCCGCGTGAGCCGTTTGGCTTTGGCGGCTGGAACGATTCCTGCTTTGGCCACGGCAACATCACCGGCTGGGATGGCTACCGTTTCTGGACGCGGCAACGAAAACTCACCAGCAAGTGGGCCGTGCAACGCGATCACAATTGGATGAGCTGAGAAAGCTGCAAACACCATGAACACCACCAAGCACACCGACGCATCCGATGCTCCCCATGCTCCCCACGCATCCCATGCATCCGCTGTGCACATGAGTTCGCGCGAAATCATCGACACGTGCAAGAAGTACAGCCTGTTCTCCTGGAGCGCGACTGGCAAAGTTGATCCACTGCCGATCGCACGCGCGGAGGGCATCTACCTGTACGGACCCGAAGGGCAACGATGGATCGACTTCAACAGCCAGTTGATGAGCGTGAACATCGGACACGGTCACCCCAAGGTGATCAAAGCCATTCAAGATCAAGCCGCCACACTGGCGTATGCCTACCCCGGCATGGCAACCGAGATTCGCGCGAAACTCTCGCTGCGCTTGGCGGAGTTACTTCCCGGTGATCTCAACACATTTTTCTACACCCTCGGTGGTGCGGAAGCGAACGAGAACGCTATCAAAGCAGTGCGCATGTTCACGGGGCGCAACAAGATCCTGGTGCGCTATCGCAGTTACCACGGTGCGACCAATGGCGCCATCAGCCTCACCGGCGACCCGCGGCGCTGGCCGACGGAGCCGGGCATGCCCGGCGTGGTGCGCGTCATGGACCCGAGGCCCTATGAATTCAGCTTCGGAACCACCGACGAAGAAATCGTCACCAACAACCTGAAGTACTTGGAAGAAGTGATCCAATACGAGGGCCCGAAAAACATTGCGGCGATGTTCATTGAGACGGTGACCGGCACCAACGGCATCTTGCCGCCGCCGAAGGGCTATCTCAAGGGACTCAAGACGCTCTTGGAGAAGTACGGCATCCTGCTTGTCTGCGACGAAGTCATGTGCGGCTGGGGACGCACCGGCAAACTCTTTGCGTTCGAGCACGGCGACATTGTTCCGGACATCTGCACGATGGCAAAGGGAATCACGAGTAGCTATCTGCCGCTCGGCGTCATGGCAGTGAGCGACCGGATCGCCGCGCATTTCCAAGAGAACGTGTTCTGGGGCGGTCTCACCTACAACGCACATCCACTGTGCCTAGCGTGCGCACTTGCTGCGATCAATGTGATCGTGGAAGAGGGCATGGTTGAACACTCTGCACACATGGGTACGGTGATGCGCAGCCACATGGAGCGACTTGCCAAGAAGCACCGCTCTATCAAGGAGCATCGCAACATCGGACTCTTTGGCACTATTGAACTGCAGAAGAATGCAGCCGGTGAACGGTTGGTCCCGTACGCCGGCAGCCACCCAGTGATGGGCAAGCTGGGAACCTTCTTCCGCGACAACGGACTCTTCACCGTGCTGCAGTGGAACTTGGTCATGTGCAATCCGCCGCTATGCATCACTGAACAGCAGATGGCCGAATCGTTTGACATCATCGATCGCGGACTTGACCTCGTCGACGCGGTGTTCGAAGGATGATTGACGGATCCTTCGTCATCGCGGGTGCGGTCACTGGGTGCGTCGTCGGGCTGACTGGTGTCGGCGGCGGCGCGCTGATGACGCCCATTCTCATCCTGTTTTTTGGTATTTCGCCAGCAACAGCCGTGGCGACGGACCTGTGGTTTGCGCCGCTCACCAAATTGGCTGCAGTCGCAATCCATCAACGCGGCGGCAATGTCGACTGGCAAGTGGTGCGCCGACTGTGGATGGGCAGCATTCCAGTAGCGATCGCTGTCGTGGTGCTGATGGCGGTCGGCATGCGGCTGGAACGGATCGAGTGGCTCACTAAGGCAATCGGCGCAGTGGTAGCAGTGACCGCGGTCGGCCTGATGTTGGCGCCGTGGCTGCAGGCCATCGCTCGCAATCGGCGCGTCGCAGCACCTGCCCGCTTCAAAGAGCGGCAAGGTGGGCTCACCGTGTTCGCAGGCAGTGTGCTCGGATTGCTAGTGGCGCTCACCTCGGTGGGCGCGGGAGCGCTGGGAACCGTGATGCTGGTGGCGATCTATCCACTGCGCATGACACCACATCGATTAGTTGCAACGGACATTGCACACGCCATTCCACTTGCGATGGTTGCCGGTACCGGCTACTTGTTTGCAGGTTTAGTGGATGGCGCCATGCTTCTCAGCCTGCTGATTGGATCGATCCCTGCGGTGATCGCGGGCAGCCTCGCCGCGGGTTGGTGCTCACCGAAATGGTTGCGCTTGGCGCTGGCGGTGGTGTTACTCGCGGTGGCAGCTAAGACGCTCACCGCTTAAGACCGCACACGTTTCACCTCATCGCGCCGGTACGCCAAAGCCGGGACGAATGCGCATTCCGATCAGATACGTCGTCGCTGCGATCGCCACACCGGTGAACCACGCGTAGGGATAGATGTGAGTGAAAATGTCTGGCTCGCCGCCAAGCACGTGCACGGAATGCAGGAATCCAGGCACATTCGGCGCGATGCCCGCCAGTAGCGCAACGATTGCCACCCAGTTGGTTCCGGCATAGCGACCCGTGGTGCGATAGAGATCCGGAACATCAAGTTCTTTGCGGCGCAGAATCCAATAGTCGGCAATCATGATGCCAGCGATCGGCCCAAGTAGCGCTGAGTATCCAACCAGCCAATCAAAGATGTACGTGTCAGCACTTGCCAGCAGCTTCCACGGCATGATGAGAATGCCAACCACGCCAGTGATCACCCCACCCATCTTGAATGAGATATGCCGCGGTGCCAAGTTGGCGATGTCATTGGCAGGACTGATGACATTCGCAGCAATATTGGTACTGATGGTCGCCACTGCCACGCCAAACAGGCTGAGCACCGCCACCACCATGCGCGTTCCCTCGCTCGCCAAGAGCGGCGCATCAAGACCAGCGGGCGCCTTGGAACTAGTGATCTGCGCAAGCACCACCACCGGATCCCATAGCGTCTTCGGATCGCTGCCTTTCAGAATGGTTTCTGCAGCACTCGTGATGATCACCGCCATCATGCTGAAGGCGATCATGGTGGTTGGAAGTCCCAACACTTGACCGAGCATTTGCTCACGCTGACCGCGCCCAAAGCGCGTGAAATCCGGGATATTCAGGCTCAGTGTTGCCCAAAAACCGATCATCCCGGTGAGTGACGGCACAAATACTTTCCAGAAATCAGCGTTGGTGGCAAATGATGATGGGCGGTCGAACATCGGCCCCAAGCCGCCGGCGCGGCTCACCATCCAGATGAGAAGCCACACGCCCATCAGCAAGATGAGTGGCGCGGACCAATTCTCAAAGACGCGCACCGCATTCATGCCGACCAGGACAATCACGATATTGATCGACCAGAAGATCATGAAGGTGATTGCCGATGGAATTCCCAATCCAAAGATCATGGCGCCGCCGCCAACTTGGTCGAATGCAGGCCAGGCTGCTACTAAAAAGGTGCGCACGGCCTCGCCGCCGATATACGTCTGAATGCCAAACCAACCGCATGCCACCACCGCGCGCAGGAGCGCGGGCACGTTTGCGCCGACTGTTCCAAAGCTGCTCCGCGCGAGCACTGGAAACGGAATGCCGTACTTGGTTCCCGGATGTGCATTCAGAAGGATCGGAATCAGCACGATCAGATTGCCCAGTCCGATGGTCAACAGTGCTTGCCACCAGTTCATGCCCACGGCGATCAGACCGCCAGCCAACAAATACGTCGGGATGCAGTGCGCCATGGCAATCCACAGCGCGGCAAAGTTGTACGTGGTCCAAGTGCGACGACCGGTGGGCGTCGGGGCGAGGTCGCCATTGAACAACGGGCTGTGCGCGATGTCCGGCGGGAGTTCGGCAAGTGCTTCGCGCGTCAGAAGTGGGTCGTGAATGGTCGGAACCTCCTACTGTCACTCGGCGATGCCGTGAGTTAGCCATGAAACGGGAGGCTTGTAGTCGGAGATTCCGCCGAAGGGGGTAGACCAGAGATAATTGTCAGTTTATTTGAATAAAGTGAATATTTTCGCCCCCGCTCGCCTGTAATGCGCAATAACCTAGCCCTGATGAATCAGGGCAGGGATCGAAATCCTTTTCGGTTGATTGCGCGATACGCAGCACGAATCTTAATCATCCATTCGAATTACATTTGGATCCGGATCACTCATATCCCCGAAATGACCCCTGTGAAGCCACTTTGAAGTCTGTCCATGGCTCAATCGAACTACATTCCGGTTGCCAGACCAATAGGTTATTCGACAGTATTTCCCCGGCTTCACCCCAACCTGACGTGACCTGATGGCTGAACAATCATCACCCATCGATATTCGTACCCCAGGCCTCCGCGAGGCCTTGGCGAACGTCAACCACCTCTGCGCGTTTGAGATTCTGCGGCGCTTTGGGCGCCCGGCAACCATCGCGGAAGTGGCATTGAGCGCGCAGCGTTCGACCAAGGAAATCCAGGTGGCGATGGATGCCCTTCAAGTCGTCGGGCTCACGTCGATGCTTCGAGCTGGTCGTGGAAGGCGCCTTCCAACGTGGGTGGTGACCTGCCAAGCCATCGTTGCCACCTATGAAATTGGCGATCCCGCCGACGAAGCGGCGCTCGCATCCATGGCGCCACTCTTTAACGAAGAGCGACGCCGGGAGATCCTCGGATTGATCAAACCTCGCGCGGACAGGACCCCGAGCGATTTCAATTGGAACAGTCTCCACGCAGGAAACTTCAACAAAGACGAGATTCGCGAACTGTATGGACTGTTCCAGCAGCTGGAGTTATTCCTGTACCGATGTAACCAACGGCACACCATCACCGATCCAGAAGTGCCCCAGGTATGTAACTACCACGTGACGGTGGATGTCGAGCCTTTGCTCCCGGGCGCACTGCCCCTACCAACCCTCCAAATCCTGGGGCGCCATTCCGGCAAGGAGTTGCCAAAGAGTATCGCTACGGTGGCCCCGTCAGACCTGTCTGAGCGTGAAATCGAAATTGCGGAACTGTTGGTGAAGGGATCCACCAAACGTGAGGTCGCCAGCCAGTGCGGCATCTCACAACACACCGTTGCTGAATTGACGCGGCGTGTGTATCGGAAACTTGGAATCAACCGGCGTGCTCAGTTGGCGGTAGCGCTCGGGCAGGCCCGGGCTGCATAGTGGACATGCTTAACGTTTCACCGGCTGCGCTCTGACGCTTCCATGCATTCCGCAAACCGCTGCAGGCCATCGCCGTAACCCATACGCACACGGGGCATGCGATACAGCAGCGGTTCGCCGATTGATGAATCCGCATCGGCACGCACCGCGCATTGGTACCCCGCTACCCGCGCCGCTTGCATGACCGTGCCATCATGCAATCCAAATGGATATGCAAGCGCCTGTACCTGATGATGCATTTCCGCCTCGATCTTGCGGCGGCTTTCCTGCATTTCACGCTGTAACTGTTCGGGCAACACCTCTGTCAAGCGTGCATGGGACACCGTGTGCGACTGCACTTCATGTCCGGCCGCTTCCAATTCGCGCAGTTCTGGCCACGAAACATATCCAGACCCATTCGGCACCGGACCAACTGCGGCCGTGTAGACGAAGAAGGTGGCACGCAATCCGCGCGGCATCAATTCATCACGAGCCACCGCACATTGCGCAGCCCAACCGTCATCGAAGGAAATGATGACCGGCTTGCCGACCGGTGCCACACCACGTGATGAGCACTCAATCAATTCACGAAAGCTGATGGTTCGGTAGCCGTGCTGTACTAGCCAGTCCATCTGCGCGCGAAAGTCTTCAGGCAGCACTACCCATGGAGCCCAGTCTGGGCGCGCCGGGCCCCAATTGCCAACATGGTGGTACATCAGGATGGGAACCACGATCGAAGCAGCCCTGCGGTCCGCGGCGACACGCGCGCACCACAGCGCGAGTACGGCAGCAGAGACACAAGCAATGACGGAAATAACGCGCTTCACGGTTTACAGAAGCCGCGCAGAGCGGCAGCAATGAGCATGATTCTTTAGCTTTCGGGACACGCGGTGAGTTTACAGCCGCCCTGCGCGCAGAATCCAACATCGCCGCCCACCCCTACAGCACAGGGATTCACCACGGACGTCCGCGCAACGCTTTCTGGCACCACACTCATCGCCCAGTTTGCGTTGATGCGCGACCCTGCTGGCCTGCAAGAATTGGAGTGGGCCTCGGGAATCAACATACAAGGAAGCACATTCCTTTCTCCTAACTTTCAGGTGTTCGGTGAAGGCTGCTGGATGGACGGTGCTGATGTTCCGTGGATGGCACAGTGCGGCACCAATTTCTACTTCAGCGATCGCCAAGTAAAACTCACCACGGCGTGTCATCATGGAAGGCGCGCCATTGATCCGCGCTACGCTGCACCGAGCACATATCCATGAACAATGAACGCGTCATTACCAAGGCACTGGAGGATTCGCGAAACGGACGCATCGAGCAAGCGATCGCCTCGCTGCGGCTATTCCTCCGCATCAATCGCGGACAGCAAGATGTGATTGGCCTGCTTGGCATGTTGCTCGTGCAGAATGGTCAATCCGAGCAGGCGGTTCATCACCTAGCGCAAGCCGCTGTGAGTGATCCAAATTCGGCAACGGCGCACAACAACCTCGCCAATGCCCTGCATTCGTTGCGACGAAATGCCGAGGCAGCGAAGCACTATGAACGAGCACTGGCGATCGATCCGAACCATCGTCAAGCCATGCTCGGACTGACCAGTGTTCGCATTGATCTGCATGATGTCGAAGGCGCCATTGCCATCGCTGATCGTGGACTTCTGCTCAACCCACAGTGGACACAGATGCAACTTAATCGATCAACGGCGCTTGCAAGCGGCGATCGCATCGACGAAGCCATTGCAAGCATGATGCGCGTGCTTGAGGAGCGCCCCAATGACCGGGCACTCCGCGGGACGATGCTTTACGCACTGAATTCAACTTCGCGCACGACCGCAGATATCTTCGCCGAGCACCGCAAGTACGCGCTCGGCGCGGCGCCGCCTGCGGCAGCGGTGATCACTGACGCGGATCCAGATCGGCCACTCCGTATCGGCGTCCTCTCTGGCGACTTGAGAACTCATTCAGTGGGCTATTTTGCGGAAGCATTCATGCGAAACATGCCCGCCGGGTGGACATTGGTGGCATTCTCCACCACCGCCGACCGCGGAAACGATGCCATGACAACGCGATTCCGCGCAATGTGCAGTGCATGGGTCGACGCAAGTCCGCTGAATGACGCAGCACTTGACGCTGCCATTCGCGAACACCGGATTGACGTACTGGTGGAACTCAGTGGACATACATCCGGCGGACGGCTGACAGCCCTCGACCGCAAGCCAGCACCTGTGATCGTCTCTGCAATCGGATACCCAAATACCACCGGGCATCCGTGCGTCGACTGGCGAATCGTCGACTCCGCAACGGATCCCGCAGGAGCCGAAGCACTTTGCACCGAGCGGCTCGCGCGGATTGATCCGTGCTTCCTCTGCTACACGCCGCCCGCCAACGCGCCGATTCCGGAAATGCCACCCGCCGATCAGCCCGTGACATTTGGGTCGTTCAACCTCACCTCCAAGATCCGCGACGAAACGATCGCTGTGTGGGCGCGGGTGCTCGCTGCAGTTCCAGGTTCACGGCTCCTTCTCAAATCGAAGTCGATTGCAGATCCAACGACGCTTGGACGCCTGCTGGCACGTATGCAGGCCGGCGGCATCGACCCGTCGCGCATTGATCCCATCGCCTACACGAAGACCGTCGAAGAACACCTCCGGCTTTATGCGCGCGTCCATATCGCGCTCGACACGATGCCCTACAACGGAACCACCACCACCTGCGAAGCACTGTGGATGGGCGTTCCGGTGGTATGCATAGAGGGCGACCGCCACGCGGCGCGCGTCGGCACCAGCCTGCTGCGCGCGACCGGATGCGAACAACTGCTCGGACGCACAACAGATGAGTTCGTGGAAATCGCCGTGAAACTTTCGAACGATCGCGCGCAACTCACTGCATTGCGCTCCGAATTACGCGCCCGCCTGAGCGCCTCGCCGCTCATGGATTCCCGCGGGTATGCAGAGCGATTCCACGGCGCGCTCCGCGAGTGCTACCGCGCCCAGCATGCGCTCGCGTTCCCCAGCAGGTAGCCGCTCCATCAATCCAAGCTTCGCGTGTGTATCCACGCGAGACGCCGCATCGATGCCCGCATAGATAGTTGCGGCATTGATGATCGGACGACCCATGATGTCCTCGAGCTGCTTCTGCGTGTAGGTTGGCCTGACCGCCGCAGTGCTCTTCGCTCCATACTGATTGAGGTTGGAAGCAAAGATGCCAGCGGCGCTGACCGGAAGGAAATCTTCGTAGCGCAATCCTTCGTACTGGACATAACCGTGCCGGATCAGTTCCATCATGTCCGTCGACGTCACTGCGCCGATCTGCGCAGCGGCGATACCCGCAGCGGTTGGCTCAAAGCGCGCAAAGACAAGGTCGCGCGCGATGAGTTCCGGAAGCGTCTTCGGGAACGGCGCAAATGGCGCTGCATAGAGTGCTTCATATGCAGCGAAGTCTCGCTGCGGCAACTTTGGATCCTTGTCACGCGCTGCGTCCGCCTGCGCAAGACACTGGTCGTACATCTCGCGGCCCTTTGGCGTGCATGCGTAGAAGCGCTCTTCTATCTCGCCAAAGCGCGCCGTGTGCGTTGCCGCCACGGTGCTGCCGTCTTCTTGCGTGAATGTCACTGGCTCAGTGAGCGCCCTGTACGCATCCTGCCGAAGCAAGATCGGGATGTCTTGGGGCGGGCCTTCGGTAAAGTCATTGAATCCAGCGTGATTCAGCTTCTTAAGTTGGAAAGTCTCGCCACGGAAGGTGGTCGCGAGTCCATTGACAAGCGCGGCAATGTCCACCGCGGTGATTATTCCTGGTTGATAGGAGTCCATCTCCGCACGACTCACATGCTTAAAGTGGAGACACAGCCAATCGTGATCAGCAACTGCCGCAAGCCGCGTGAGTGCAAGCGTTGCGCGGAGACGGAACGCGGCCTCGTCCAACTCGCCGAGGCAATGCTTCATGGATGTTGTGTACAGGTCCATCAGAAGCGTATTTGGCGTCAGATGGTTTAGGTGGTGATTCTCGACGCACGCGATATCTGCGGCAATCTTGAAACCAGCGTCGCATAGGTCCTTGTAGAGCCCAATATCGCGCGCCGCACCGGACCACTTGAAGATCCGCTCCACACCCTCGCGAACGAGCGCTTCTCCGTCATCAGTGAAAAGACCGCCCTGTCGCTCGCAACGCTCTATGAGTTCCTTGGCGCGGTCAGAGAAGACCGTACGCTTCGCTAACAATGCATCAATGCGCGCGCGTGTGGCGGGGTCGTAGTAGTCCGTCATCAATAATGATGTAAACACCCGATGCTCCGGACGCAATACGGAGCGAAACGCCGTGGCGATGATCGGCTGACTCTTCGACCCAATGACCGTCATGTCATAGAAGTTGTGCGGTTCCATGCCGAACGCACCGAAGAAGCGCGCTACCCATCGGAATTCATCGGGGCGACCAATGCGGATTGCACCGTGCCGCTCGCCGCTCGTTCGTTCCAGCTGGTCCGCAGTGATATGAAAGCCGCGATGCAGCTTCGAAATCGCCTCGCAGACCGCCTCGTTGGTAGCACGATTCACCAAGAGCGCACGGTCATAGAGCGGCACCTCGATCCCGAACGTTCGTGACAACTCCGCGAACAGGCGATTCTGCAGGACAATGCGATCAGCGAACGTGTGTGTCATGGCTCGATCACTTTATCCCCGCAAGTCCCCGCCTATCTTTCGAGATAGTCAAGATCGCGATGAAATGTTTCATCCAGCGCGAGCGCAGCAACTATTCCTACTGCCACACAGCAAATTCCGAGCGTGAGAGTGGCCTGCACGACGCCCATGCCGGGTTTCATTGCTAACCAAATGGATGTGATTGGGACGGCCATGGCTCGCACAAAGTTCGGTGCACTCGTAGCCGCTGTCGCGCGAAGGTTGGTTCCAAACTGTTCGCTGGCGGTGGTGACAAACACCGCCCAATAGCCGGTCGACGCGCCGACAAGACACATCATCCAATAGAAGGCGCGATCACTCTGTGGCGCAATCGCGAAGAACAGCGCGATGGACGCGGCTAAGAATGCAAGAAACAACAGAATGGTGCGAGTGCGACTCTTCAGCCACTGCGAGATGGCACCGCTCGAAACATCGCCGACAACCACCCCAACGTACGCCCAGAAGATGACCTTCGCCGGCATGATGGGCTCTGCAATTCCCATCGCCTTGCCGATCTCTGGCCCGAAGATGAACATGACGCCGCCGACAAACCAGATGGGCATTGCGGAGAGGACCACCGCCGCGAAGCGCACAAAGCGCCGCGGCGGCCAGAGCAATTGCAATGGATTGCCACGCGAGACATTCTGTGATTCCGTGCTGCGGAACAGTCCACTCTCGACAACGCCAACACGAAGCCCGAGCAACGCTAGCCCCATGATTCCCCCCACCAAGTAACACCATTTCCACTCGATGTATGTGCCAACCATCCCCGCAACCACTGCGCCCGACAGCCCAACCGCGGCAACGATCGTGGTGCCGATGCCGCGCTTGGAGGTTGGCAGCAATTCCGCAACGAGCGTGATCCCCGCACCGAGTTCTCCTGCAAGTCCAAAGCCAGCAACAAACCGAAGCACTTCGTACTGCCAGACATCGGTCACGAACGCATTCAATATGTTCGCCACGGAATAGAGCAGGATGGAACCAAACAAAACCTTAATGCGCCCAAGTCGGTCGCCGAGCATTCCGAATGCAATGCCGCCAAGAAGCATTCCAATTAACTGAATGTCTAGCAAGCGCTTCCCTACGAGCGTCAACTGTTCCGGGTCGGTGATGCCAAGAGCCTTCAGGCTGGGGATCCGGACAATCGAGAACAGCACCAAGTCAAAGAGGTCAACGAAGTAACCCAATGCGGCGACAAGCACCGCAAGGATGGTTGCGCGCGGCAGGCGTGTGCGGGCTGTCAGAATTTTCGGAAAGCCTGACGAATCAGGTGGTTGCAAGGGAGCTTCAGGCGCGGGCATGTCGCGAAGTGTATTTGCCGGGTACCCTTCCCGCCCATCGGGATCACGATGCCTTTGATGCACCATCCACTGAATTTCACTACGAGTCACCAGATGAAACACTCCACCATTCTCGCCGCGATCGCCCTCGCCTTCGCAACCGCTCTGCCAAACACCGTTGTCGCGCAGGTGTCTTCCACGGCATCCCCGGCGCAAACGGCGCAAGCCGCGGCAAGCACGGCGGATGACAGCACGGTCACTGCCAAAGACAAAGAGATGTTTGGACTTTCCTGGTTTGGCTCGGATCCAGAGAATCCCCGCCCACTCCTTCGGGACCCTGCCGTAGTGAGCAGCGAGAATGGTGTCTGCAAGGCAACGGTTCATATTCGCAAGGAAGAAGTGCAAGCAGGCGACCAGAAGCTCAATACATCTTGCTTCAACGGTCGCTACACCGGACCGACGCTGCGCTTCCGTGCGGGCGACACGCTCGAACTCAATGTCATCAACGATGGTGAATACAACACCAACATCCACTTTCACGGGATGCAGGTCTCCCCCGATGACTACGGCGACAGCGTGTTCACAATCATCCCGATTGGACACGAGTACACGTACCGCATCAAGATCCCGGAGTACCAACAGCCCGGCATCTACTGGTACCACGCGCATTCCCACCAGACCAGCCAGCGTCAGGTGATGCAAGGCGTGACTGGAACAATCATTGTCGAAGGTGCACTTGACGCCTACCCCGCGCTCAAGGATGTCAAGGAGCACATCGTTGTGCTGCACGACTACCAAAAGGGTCTGAGTGGCGAAGTGGTGCTGGGCATCCAGATATCTTGGCCCACTTACCGACTGGTGAATGACCAAAAATTCCCCGACGTCGAGATCAAACCTGGTGAAGTGCAATTCTTGCGCATCGCCAATGAATCCACCAACATCTATTACAACCTTGACTTCGGCGGAGAGAAATTCTGGATCATGGGCGTGGACGGCAACCCCACCGTCAAGATGTTCGAGGCCACGCGCTGGCCGCTCGCGGCGGGCGGGCGGGTCGAGATCATGGTTCGTTTCGACAAGCCCGGTCGCTACAAGTTGCACACGTCTGAGATTCGTACCGGACCGAACGGCGACGGATACTCCGCTGAGAATCTTCTCAGCATGGTGTGCGTTGGCGATCCGGTTGCAAACCCAATCGCGCTGCCACAGGCACGAATCGGACCCTCACCGCTTGATGATCTGAGCAAGGTGAAGCCCGATGTTGTGCGCACCATCGTCTTCAGCGAAACGCCGAATGACTTCCGTATCGACAACCGCTATTTCGATGGCACGCGCATCGACCAACTCGTGCGTTATGGAGATACGGAGAAGTGGATCGTTCGCAACTCCTCCGACGAACTGCATGTCTTCCATATCCATCAACTTGATTTCCAGATTCTGAAGATCAACGGCGTTCCGCAGCCGTTCAATATTCACAACGACACATTCTCCATGCCCGTCCGCGGTGAAGTGGAGATCATGATTCCCTTCACACGCCCGTGCGTTGTGGGTGACTTCGTGTTCCACTGCCACATCCTCTGCCATGAAGATGGTGGCATGATGCAGAAGATCCGCGTCTACGACCCAAGCAAACCAATGCCCCCCGTGCGACCAGGCGATGGCTACGGACCAGAGCCTGCCGACGCGCATTTGCCGCTAAAAGCAGCCGATGCCAACGCTGTTGGTGGTCCATTCGCGCTGCGCGACGCGCAGGGCGTGGAGTTCACTGACGACCAACTCTCTGACGGCCTCGCGCTCCTGTGCTTCGGCTACACCGAGTGCACCGGCGCGTGCCCCCGCAACATGGCCACCTATTCGGATGTCGCTGACATTCTGAAGGCCGAGCCGAATCCGCCAGAGTTGCGCTACGTCTTCGTGAGCGTTGATCCGTCACGCGATGAAGGAGCGAAGCTCAGGGACTACGTGTCCAAGGCGCCGGTTCCTTTGATTGCGCTCACTGGTGATCCAGAAACCATCGTGCGAACTTCCCGCACGTTCGGTGCTGCCTACGAGCCTCAACCAAAGCGAGCCGATGGTTCGTACACAGTTCGACACTCCACGGACACCTGCCTCGTTGGTCCGGGCGGACGCATCTTCAAGCGCTTTGAGCTTGGAGCAGATCCCAAGGTGATCGCTGCAGCCGTCAATGAGTTTGCGATGCGCGTGCCACGCAAGGCCGTAGCCAGCGCCGGTGTTAACACACCTATCACCGAAGGAGGTTCAAAGTGACTTTCCGAATCTCTCCATACATCCGAACGCTGTGCGCAGCAGTCATTGCACTCGCTGCATTTGCAGTGCCAAACACTTGCTTCGCGCAAGGCGGTGGCGGCACGCCAGATCCGCGACCATTCGCATTATTCCGGGATATGTTCGACACCTTCGGTGAGTGGCACGGACCGATCGTCAACATGGCCTACCAGCCGCAGGTGCAGTACACCTACTCCGATACCCCTGGAAACAAGAACAATTTCAACGGTTCCATCGCTTGGGGTAGTTACATCTGGGTGACCCCAGAAATCAACGTCAACAT
>Ga0114971_10002084_pt1 | contig 13744 bp, 9 predicted proteins | sample M_140625_MF_Meta_FD_87320 | JGI IMG/M metagenome (GOLD analysis project Ga0114971, IMG submission 87320) | Freshwater microbial communities from Lake Montjoie, Canada to study carbon cycling - M_140625_MF_MetaG | ecosystem: Environmental > Aquatic > Freshwater > Lake | place: Lake Montjoie... | reverse complement strand
TTGATGAGGAGGCGCGAGCCGGGCAATGTCGCAAGCAGGCGAGACCAGACGCGGAGTGTGTCGTCCGTGACTTTGAGGAAATTGTTAAATGATCCGAAAGTGATCGGCGCATCTTCATCTGGCATGGCAGGCGTGGGGGCGTCTGCGGGCGCTTCGTAGGCCCAAGCGCAAGGCGAGAAGCGGATGAGCTTCTCGGTAGCAAATGAATCGGCATCGCCGCTGGGATCGGTGATTTCGTCAACAAGGCGGTGCGTGATGGCTGGTACGCCCGTCGTATTTGGGTAACCAAGGTAGGAGATCTGAACAGGAGCGAGGCCTCGGGCGAGGAGCGGCAGGCGGTTCATGGCCGAGTGGCCAGCGAGGTCGATGAGGATGTCGGGCGCGTCACGCTGAATCAGAGCGGCTGCGGCGTCATCCTCCACGCCATTGAGGTTAGTCCATTTGCTCGCCAGTATTTGTAAATTGGCGCTCGTGGCGTCTTCGCTGTGATGACAATGGTAGAGCAGTGTCTGGACGCGTGATGGGGCCAAATTTTCAAGAAGCGGTTTGAGAAAAAAGGCGACCGAGTGATGTCGCAAATCTGGTGAAATAAAGCCGACGCGAATTTTTTTATCAGGTTCCTGAGGATTGAAGAAAACTTGAAATTCGTCTTTTACGAAGAGCGCTCCAAATTCCTTATGCGCCTCGAAAATGTTCTGGCGATCCTGGCTTGGAAGGTAGTTGAGCAGCATGTTGCGGGCGCTGAGCACGCGGGTGTTTTGCGGCTCCATCCAGAGAATGGAATTGTGCAGATCGAGCGACTCCTCAGTTTTGTAAAGCCGCTGGAGGCCCAGCGCGCGCGCGCTAGAAGCAGCGACGAGGAAGGGGTCGAGCTGGAGTGCCTTGTCGAGGCAATCCATGCCTTCGGAAATGTGGCCGGATTTTTCTAAGAGGGAAAGACCAAGATTACTCCAGGCAATGGCAAATCGTGGATCGATATCGGTTGCTTTGCGGAAGTGAGGTTCGGCTGCGGCGAACCCCTTCACAACAGCGGTTAGCTCGCCGAGAAGTTCGTGAGCATTTGCATTTGCGGGTTGGTTTTTAACAAAATTTCCGAGTGATTCCAACGATTCATGCGGCAGTCCCATCGCCTTCTGGCAACGAGCCAAATTTTCCCACATCTCGGCCATATGTGGCGATTTTTTTAAGGCACGAATAAGGTGCGGCTCAGCTTCCATGTGGCGACCGAGATCCGCTAGTGCCATGCCAAGAAACATACGGCATTCTACGGATTCGGAATTCAGCTTGCGCGCCTTTTGCAACAGCCCTACCGCTTCCTCTAGGTGACCGCCGCGCTGAAACGCCATCGCGCCAGAGAGATACCATGCATCAAAATCCTTAGGACACTCCCGCCGCACCTTTGCATAAAGGCGCTCCGCCTCCTCGTGCTGTTGCGATTGGTGAAGTGATAGCGCCTCCTCGAGTAAATGGGTTCTTTGTTTATGATTCATTGCGAAGCGGGTCAACCTTCAGGAGAATGCCCTAGGGGAGCCAAAAATGCACGATGGTTTTTTTGACAGATTGAACCGCATGGGAACAAATTATTGAAAAAGACTTTCAACAAGAAGAAAAGGAACACTTGTTGGTTTTTCGGTTTGAATCTGAGGCATTACGTTTGAAGCCAATTGCAGCCCTCGATGAGTTAATTTCCATCGGATCGCACTTGTTTTCGGCATGAAACTTGCTCAGCTTAAATTCACTTTGCGTTTCGTCATCCAAAACATGAACAATTTTCACCTTGTCACGCTGGAGTCGTGCAGCATATAGGAAGAACGCTCTTTGGAGTTTTTCATTGCTCCTCCATTCCGAAATCTGCTAACGGTACTTATGCTGAAAGCTCTTCTTGCTTGTTTAAATAGAACGGTTAATTCCTGCTCTCTTCACCTCGACCCTTAATAAGCTCTGAAATTCAATCTTAAGAAAAAACACATCTTATGCTGCCCAACCTTGCACCTTACCTCCAAGCACAGTTTTTTCAGTGCATTAAAAATCTTGGTTTCAATCCAACGCATATCCTTGATGTCGGGGCCAATCGTGGAACTTGGACGCGAAATGCGCTACAATACTTTCCTGATGCGTATTATTCACTATTCGAGCCTCAAGCCTATCTATCAGCGAGTTTTGCAGATTTACTAAAAAACCCTAAGATCAAATTTTACGCCAAGGGGGCAGGGCCATGCTCCGGGATGATGGATTTAACAACCTCGGAACGGGACGACAGCTTTAGTTTTTCGTTCACCGCCGAGCAGGCTCAGGCCCGAGGAAGGACGCAGGTTAAAGCTCCTGTCGTGGCTCTGGATGAATTTCTTTCCACATTGGCAGTGCCTGCACCCGATCTCGTTAAAATTGATGCCGAGGGCTGGGACTTGGAAGTTCTCAAAGGTGCTGAAAATACGATCAGCAACGCTCAGGTTGTATTAATGGAGGCGGCGGTTATGTCCAAGGCCTTCACAAATTCGGTGGCCAAAACAACTGAAGCCATGGCCGAAAAAGGGTTCTGTGTTTTTGATATCACGGACCTGAACCGAACAAGTAAACACAACGCTCTTTGGCTTATTGAACTAGCTTTTGTAAAAACAGGGGGAGCACTGGACCGAAAAGTGGACGCATATGCTTAAGAGCGATGTGTAATTTTTTCACACGATTCCGCTTTAATTTTGCTCTGGGTGCATGCCGATGAAAGTCGCCATCATGCAACCGTATTTCCTGCCCTATATCGGGTATTTTCAGCTCATGGCCGCGGTGGATGTTTTCGTCATTCTGGATGAGGTCAATTTTATAAAAGGCGGCTGGATCAATCGAAACCGAATATGGAATGGCAGAGAACCTATGTGGTTGACATTGCCACTCCTTGGAGCGAGTCCGAATAAGTTGATCAGCCAGATTCAGATTCAGAAAGATAATGGTTGGAAGCGAAAAATGCTGAACTCTGTGACGCAAAGCTATGTCAAGGCACCACAGGGTATACAGGCAACATCTTTTTTTTCAAGAATCTTGAGCCATACCGAGGGCAACTTAGCCTGCTCTATTGCAAACTCGCTTTGCGAACTCCAATCCCACCTGAACCTATCTTGTAAAATCATCCCGACAAGCAAGGGCTTGTCTGCAGCTAGCAGCAGGGGTGTCGCCCGGGTGCTAGATATCTGCAAAAACCTTGGAGCCGATGAGTATTGGAACCTGCCAGGAGGAAAGGAACTGTATCAGGTTGAGGATTTTGATAGGCTTGGAATCTCACTTAGATTCATTGAATCGCAAATGCCCTCTCTGGATTCGACATTGTCAGGAACCGAAAACCTATCAATCCTTCATCTGATGATGAATAATCCTATGAATGAGTTGCAAAAAATGTTAACTCCACTCAAATGAACAGGATCGCTATTCACGGCACCCCTCGTTCTGGAACGACATGGTTGGGCGAAATCATCAATAGTTCACCAGAAGTTATCTATAAATTTCAGCCACTCTTTTCCTATGGTTTTAAAAGCTTTTTGGGAGCAAACTCCCCCATCGAGCAAATCGATGAATTCTTCCAACTGCTGTGCCAAAGCAATGATCCGTTTTGCGACCAAGTGGAATCCCGAAACTCAGGTGAATTGCCTTACTTTGAAAAAGCAAAAAAACCTTCAGCTGTTGCATACAAAGAAGTTAGATACCATCACATCCTCCATAACTTGGCCAGAAGGGACCCCTCGATCAAATTTATTTTTTTGATTCGAGATCCAGCTGAAGTTTTGACTTCTTGGTTTCATGCTCCTCGGGAGTTCCGCAACGATCTCGGTTGGAACTTCGAAGAGGAATGGCGCTATGCCTTCAAAAAAAATCAAAACCTGCCTGAAAATTATTTTGGTTTTGAAAAATGGAAAGAAAGTGCGCTCCTATTTCTCGACTTAAAATCAAGAATCCCTGAACGAGTGAAAATTGTGAATTACTCTGAGTTTAGGAATGATCTTTATCTTCAGGCCCAAAATTTGTTTGATTTTATGGGGATTCCATTGGGGCAACAAACACTTGAATTCCTAGATGCATCAACCGATAAGGATGCCAAGACGGAATATGGCGTGTATAGGATTCAAAAAAGCCGGTCGAATTTTTTGAGAGAAAACTTTCCATCAGTCTGGAAAGAAATACACAATGAACTCAAGAGCAGCTTGTTGGAGGCGTTTATTAAACCATGATGACTTCAAATCCGATTTATGTTGGCAGCCCAAACATTGGCAATCGTGAGGCATTCACAAATCGAATCACCGATATACTTGATACTAGAAGATTTTCGAACAACGGCCCGTTTGTTCAAGAATTTGAGTCACGTATCGCCGAATTTCTCGGTGTCAAGCACTGCGTGGCGATGTGCAATGCCACGGTGGCTTTGGAAATCGCGAGCAGGGCGCTGAATTTGCATGGGGAGGTGATTGTGCCAAGCTATACCTTCGTAGCCACGGCTCATTCTTTACAATGGCAGGAGATCACGCCGGTTTTCTGTGACATGGATCCTGCTACGCACAACATCGATCCGAGTAAGATCGAGAGGCTCATTACACCGAAGACCACTGGAATACTCGGCGTGCATGTGTGGGGAAGGGGGTGCGACACGGAGGCTATCGCAGAAATCGCGACGCGTCGGAATCTCAAGGTAATGTATGATGCCTCTCACGGCTTCGCGTGCTCTAGGAGAGGTCGGATGATCGGAACTTTCGGTGAATGCGAGGTTTTCAGCTTCCATGCGACTAAGTTTCTGAATTGCTTTGAAGGTGGCGCTGTGGTGACGAACAACAACGACTTGGCCGAAAAAATGCGATTGATGCGCAACTTTGGTTTTCAAGGTTTCGACAATGTGGTCTATCTCGGGGTGAATGGTAAGATGAGCGAAGTTCACGCAGCGATGGGTCTCACGAGTTTGGAAGCGATGGATGAAATTATTGCGGTGAATCGCCGGAATTATGAGGTTTACAAGTCCGGTTTGGCTAATTTGCCGGGAATCTCCCTTATAAACTACGATCCCGCCGAGCGGAATAATTATCAATATGTGGTGATCGAGGTGGACCCAGAAGTCTGCCCGAAAAACCGCGATGAAATCGTGGAGGCTCTCCATGCAGAAAACATCATCGCCAGAAAATACTTCTGGCCTGGCTGCCACCGCATGGAACCTTATAGGTCCCTCCAGCCAAACGCAGGATTGTTGCTGGAGAAAACGGAATCTATTTCTGCAAGGGTTATCGTTTTGCCTACTGGGCAGATGGTTGATGTGGATGCTATAAACTTCATCTGTAATGTAATGCGAAAGGTTTTAAAATCTGAGAATTAATCTAATGGAGAAAAATAAGGGCCAACCCCCTCAATTTCGTTTGTCAGAACCTGTTAGGATTTCTGAACAAGTCTGGCCGGATGATGCAACTCCTTTTTTGAGTATTTGTTGCATAACCTACAATCATGCAGGATACATAACCCAAGCAATTGAGGGTTTTTTGGCACAAAAAACCGCATTTCCAGTAGAGATAATCATTCGTGATGATGCCTCCACCGATGGAACGCAACAAATCGTGAAGGATTATGCTGCGAATTATCCTCGATTTATCAAAACTATCCTTCATTCGGAAAATCAGTTCATCAAATCAAAAAGAGCATTTCCAGAAACTTATTCAGTTGCGCGGGGAGATTACATCGCATTGTGCGAAGGCGATGACTACTGGACGGAGCCAACGAAACTACAAAAGCAGATTTTTCTGTTAGAACAAAATCCCGCGGCCAGCTTTTGCTTCCACAATACATTAATAGTAAATGAGGAGATGCAAGTATCAGGTCAGCTTCGCCCTAATAACCCATCTTTAATGCATTCCGTTGAGGAGTTGCTTAGCAGCAATTTCATTCATACCTCTTCGATCGTTTTTAGAAAATCCATGCTGCCTGAATTCCCGGAATGGTATTCCAAGGCGCCCATGGGGGACTGGCCGTTATGTATTCTTTTGGCGGAGAAGGGCAAATTTCTCTATATCAACGAAGTCATGTCGCATTACAGGCTGCATGGGCAAAGCAGTTGGAGTTCTCAAAGTCAAGCTATTCGACGCGCAAAGACGGTTCATTTGTTTGACTTGCTAAAGGACCATTTTGTAAAAAAGCCAGAGCTTTTGGCTAAGGTGAATAAGGGGTTTATCATGCATTGTTTGAATGCAGCCAAGGAGTTCAAGAATATTAATGATGCGGAGAACGCTAATTTTTTTCATGAAAAAGTGATTGAAGCAATCACGGGAAGTAAGATTTCTGAAAGAGTTCAGGTAAGGTATGCAGGGACAACTCCTCAGCATTCAGAAAGCGACTCCGTCACAAATTTGGGGCCTCAAACAACAAACAGTACAACTTCGCGCGATCCGCTAGTGAGTGTTTGTATTCCAACTTTCAATGGCGAGCTATTTATAAAAAACACAATCCATTCAGCTTTCTCGCAAACTTATCCTAATATCGAAATTATTATCTCCGACGATTCCTCGTCGGACAAGACCTGTGAGATTGCCGAGCATGTCCTGCAAGATTCAAAGTTTCCTTACAGAATCCTAAAACATGCTCGGTTGGGATTGGTAGAAAATTGGAATTTCTGCATTGAAGAAGCAAAAGGTAAATACATTAAATTTCTCTTTCAGGATGATCACTTGGAGCCTACTTGCGTTCAGAGGTTAATGGAAGTAGCCGAAGGTGAGCCTGATATCGGTTTGGTTTTTTCGCGCCGCGGGGTGGAGTCCGTTGGTGGAGCCGTGATTCCATCAGACTCGATTGACCTTCACAAAGGGTGGTCGCGGATTCAAAGGGTTCAAAAAGGAACTGATTTGCTTCGCGATCCGAAACTTCTTGCAAATCCGATCAACAAAGTTGGTGAACCAACGACTGTCCTCCTCAATAAAGAAGTTTTGCAGTCCTTGGGCGGGTTTGATCCAAACTTACGACAGCTTGTTGATGTAGATATGTGGCTGAGGATCATGATGGGATCCAAGGTTGGGTTTGTTGATGCGCAGCTATCCGTCTTCAGGCTTCATCAAGGGCAAGCCACACGCGATAATGTCAAGGCTGGGATCATTCAAAGGGACTGGGAATGTTTTTACAGAAAGCTTGCGGAATCCGCTGAATTCAAAAATTTACCAACATTTAACAAGCGCTTGGCAGCGCAAATGCTACAGAAAATTTCTGAGAAATCACCATTGCCTGCTACCGAAGCTGGGGTTATTGGCGCGTGGTGCGCCAACCCCACTGATCCGCAACTATTGGAAAAAGTAAGCGCATTGAGATTGCGAATAGCCCAGTCCATTCCCTCAAGAGAAGTTGGATACAATAATGGCTTTTTAGAGGACAAATCTGAAGACTCCTACGCTAGGCTCCTTCTCAGCGGAATCCAATCTGAGTTTATTTCTGCCGAACAGCATGAGTTTTTGCTCGGGCTAACTTCCGATGAGCTGTCTGGCGATAAGCCGTCCTTTTTTGCTAATGCATTGTTCAAACATGCTCATCTTTTTCTGCATGCAGAGGTTCCTGATTTTACGAAATTACCTAAAGGATTTCTCCACGCATTTTGGACATATCTTTTCAAGGCTCCCGAAGTTTTTCAGAATGCCAGCGAGGCGGAGATTTATAGCGCTCATTTGCTGCATTGGTTGAGGGATGCGGTGAGGAGGATTGAAAAAGAGCCTTCATCACCTTTTACAAAGGAAATAGCATCCGCTTTGATGCAGTCTTTGAATGTCATTCCCTCATACTGCACGCCTGCGGGGAATGGAGAGTTGATGGCGCTTCGTGCGAGAGTGATTGAATTCACATTGGGGAATTCTGGATTGAAATTGGATATGCCCCCTCAATCTAAGGCTCCGCGCCGCGCTGGCCAAAAGATCCGTGTGGGTGTGCTGAATTCGCATTTTGGTGTGCAGACGGAAACCTTTGTAACTCTTCCGGCTCTTCATTTGGATAAGAACCGGTTTGAGGTGCATCTCTTTTGTGGTGCCAAAAATCCTGGGCCGGTTGAGGATCGTTGCCGCTCGTTGGCGAAGGGGTTTCATCTTCTTCCTGAGTCTATTCAAGAGAGGGTGCAGATGATTCGAAATGCCAAGCTGGATATTTTAATCATCGGCACGAATATCACGGCTGTAACGAATCAGATCGCGCTTCTGGCCGCATTCCGGATGGCTCCGATACAGGTTATCTCGCATTGCTCGCCAATGACAAGTGGGTTCAAGAATTCCGATGCATTCCTTTCGGGAAGTCTCGCGTATCGAGAAGGAGTAAGTGAAGCGGAGTTCAGTGAGAAATTGATCCTCCTGGATGGACCTCCTGTGTGCTTGGACTACTCCTGCGAGTCCGCCTCCCCCGGTCTCGTGCCTCCAGATCGCTCTCGGCTTGGAATTCCGGCGGATGCTGTTGTTTTTTTCAATGCGGCGAGTTGCTATAAAATTCCCCTAGAGTTGTTGCACCTTTGGACCCGTCTTTTGAAGGAGGTGCCGAGCTCCGTGCTTTGCCTGCTGCCTTTTAACCCGAATTGGGCCAGCAAATTGCCAGAAACCCGTTTCCGTGCATTGCTGGAGTCGGTTCTTGCGGAGCATGGCGTAGAGAAAAATCGAGTCGTTCTAGGGCCGAAACTGCCTAATCGAGCGGCTGTGATGAACTTTGAGCGGATAGCGGATGTGTATCTGGATACCCTGCCTTTCTCAGGCAGCATTTCCACGGTGGATCCCCTTCAACTTGGAACTCCCGTTGTTGCGTGTGATGGGGAGACGACTCGATCACGTTGTTCTGGAGCGCAGTTGCGTGAGTTAGGCCTTGATGAGTTGGTCGCTCAAAACGAGGAGGAATATTTTGCAAAGGCGCTTCATCTGGCGAGGGATGATGAATATCGCTCGGGTATCTCATCGCGAATCAAGCTAGCCATGAGCAAGGGGCCGCGCTTTTTGAATCCAGAGGAATATGGGCGAAATCTCGGCAATGCGCTGGAGGTTTTGATCGAAGAGGGGTTGGGGGCTTTGGATGATCCAAAAGCCTTTGCTCAAAAAGTCAACGACCGTTGTTCAAGCCACTCTGGTGATTCACGCCGTGGTTTAGCTATGTCCGAGATTACTATTTCTGACGCTCAGATGGCGTTCGCCGAAGGTCGTCTCTCGGATGCCGAAGACATTTGTCGCGAAATTCTGGGAAAGGACGAGCGTTGCGCTGGAGCTTGGCGACTGCTGGGTAAGATGGCAGCTTTGCAGGGGGATCTTGATGCAGCGGGCGAGTTTGTGTCCGTGGCTTGCGAATTGGATTCGCAGAATGCGGAGTTTATTCGTGACTTGGCGGAGGTTTTTTTGCGGAAGAAGGAGTTGGAGCCAGCGGAGCAGCATGCGCGGCGGGCTTTGGAGTTATCGACTGATTCGCCGGAGGGGTTGGTTTTGCTGGGGCGGATTTTGGCCGAAAAAGATGACAAACCTGCAGCGCTGGAGGCTTTTCAGGAGGGTGTAAGAATTCGTAAAGACTACGCGGAGGGGCTTTCCTACTATGCTCTGGCTTTGCAAAAATTTGGTCGAGGTAAGGATGCGATCTCGCAGATTCGGAAAGCGTGTGCGCTGGAGCCGGAATCGGTGGAGTTTCAGACCAATCTGGCGATTTTGCTCGAGCAGAATGCGCGATACGTGGATGCGCTAGCGGCTTATGGCAAAGCAGCGCGAATGAATCCGGATGTGGGCTTTGTCTTGTTCCGTCAAGGCAAGTTGCTCAATGGCCTGAAGCGCTATGCGGAATCGGTTACAACTTTGGAGAAAGCGATCGCATTGCCGGGGCAGTTGGGTGATTACCATTACGAATACGGCCTAGCTCTGCACATGAGCAAGCGCTTTCAGGAGGCTCTTGTTCATTATGAGAAAGCGCTTTCGATGGGCTACAATACGGCGGCAATACATTGTAATCGTGGAGTCATCTACAAAGATCTTCGGCGGGGTGGCGATGCCATTCTGGCGTTCCATAAAGCGGTCAAAATGGAGCCAACCAATGTCTCCTATCTTAACAATCTCGGCGCAGCGGCGCTCGAGATCGGGCTGAACTCCGAAGCGCTAGAGTGCTTTGAGCAGGCCGTTGAGAAAAATCCGAAGCTGCCTACTGCGCACAACAATATTGGAAACCTCCTCAAGGATCGTGCTCGTGGTATGGATGCCCTGCCTCACTACCGCACGTCGATAGAGCTCAATCCCGACGACCGTGACGCTCCAAGCAACTATCTGCTCTGTCACATGTATATCCCCGACATGGATCCCAAGGTCGTCTTTGAGGAGCATAAAAAATGGGGCATTTCCACTGCCAAGAAATTCCCTCAGGCATTCAAATTCAAGCCTCGCGAGGCAGGATCGAAAATTCGCGTGGGATTTCTTTCGGCCGACCTATGCCATCATCCGGTCGCGCATTTCATCGAACCGATCTTCCGAGAGTACGATCGTGAGCGTTTTGAATTTGTAGCCTATGGCGACCAACGAAAATCCGATGATTTTTCGGCACGCTTTGCGAAACAGGTAGATCTTTGGCGTGAGACCTCAAGTTACGATGACCTTGCGCTGGCGAAGCTCATTCATGAGGATCGCGTCGATATACTTTTTGAATTAGCGGGACACACGGCCTACAACCGGCTCGGCGTATTCGCACTCAAGCCCGCGCCTGTGCAGATAAGTTATTTGGGATACCCCGGAACGAGTGGTCTGCCGACGATTGGTTTCAGAATTACCGATCCATTTGTTGATCCACTTGGAAAAACGGAGCACTTGCACACCGAAAAACTCATTCGCTTGTCCGAGTGTGCGTGGTGTTTCGAGCCCGATGCTTTCGCGCCAGAGGTCAAACCGCTGCCGGCATTGAAAAATGGGTATGTGACCTTCGGTTGCTTCAATAATATGGCTAAGCTGAATGCCGGGCTTTTCGAGACATGGGCAGAAATTCTGCTGCGAGTCCCAGGATCTCATCTTCGCTTGAAAGCACGTACGCTCACGGACGAAGGCGTCCGAAAAGAACTAATGGCTTATTTTACCGGTCGAGGAATCGATGAAGATCGTCTCGATTTTTTTGGCCATACCAAAAAAATCGTGGATCACTTGAGCCATTACCACTCGGTCGATATCGCTCTCGATAGCTTTCCGTATCACGGCACCACCACAACTTGTGAAGCCATGTGGATGGGGTGTCCCGTCGTTACGCGCGCAGGAAAAACTCACGTTTCTCGTGTCGGCGTGAGCTTGTTAAATGCCGTGCATCTTCAGGAATTCATCACTGAAACTCAAGAGGACTACATCGAAAAAGCAGTCGAGTTGGCTAGTGATTTGGATAAAATTGCGTCACTTCGTTCCGAACTGCGCAAAAAGATGAAAGCCTCTGTGCTTATGGATGGAAAATCTTTTTTAAGAGGATTCGAGACGGCTCTAACGGATATCCTGCCAAAGCCACGCGGGTGATTTGTTTGACTGCGCTAGAGTGGCCTACCACAGATTGGCTCTATTTTTTGCCGCCTCGATTTGAGCAAGCTATTGGAGTGAGCTCTTGTTGAAAATGCAGCTTTAGACCCCTCGAAGGCCAGTGAGGAGGAGTTCGGCGTTGGACTTGGTGTGCTGAAGGTTGGAGACGAGGATTTCCATGGCTTCCGCTGCGGGGAGCTCGGAGAGTTGGCGCCGGAGTTGGGCCACTCGCTCTTGCTCGTCAGGGTGGAGGAGCAATTCATCGCGGCGGGTGCCGGATTTGACGATTTGGATGGCAGGAAAAATGCGCATCTCGGCAATCGATCGATCCAAGTGGAGTTCCATGTTTCCAGTGCCTTTGAACTCCTCAAAAATGAGGTCATCCATGCGACTGTGAGTTTCGATGAGCGCTGTGCCAAGAATGGTGAGACTGCCGCCCTCTTCGGTGTTGCGGGCAGAACCAAAGAATTTTCTGGGCTTGGCTAGGGACTTGGCATCGACGCCACCGCTCATGGTGCGGCCTTTTCCCGACTGGAGATTATTGTAGGCCCGCGCCATCCGGGTGATCGAATCGAGGAGGATAATCACGTCGCGACCAAGCTCCACTAAGCGCTGGGCTCGATTTGCCACCGATTCGCAGATTTGGACGTGGCGGGCGACGGGTTCGTCAAATGTGGATGCGTAGATTTCGCAATCGAGTGCCCGTCGCATATCGGTGACTTCTTCTGGGCGTTCGTCCACGAGGAGCAGAATGAGAGCGGCATCGGGATGGTTGGTGCGAATGCTACGGGCGAGCGTCTGTAGCATGATGGTCTTGCCGGCGCGAGGAGCGGCTGCAATGAGCCCGCGTTGCCCCATTCCGATGGGAGTGATGAGATCCACTGCCCGTGCGGCCAGTTCGGGTTCAAAGGGGGTCTCCAGAAAAATCCGGCGGTTGGGAAAGAGGGGGGTGAGCTTGTCAAACTCGGTTGGGGGTTTCCACTCTGAAGCGGGAATGCCTTCGATGAATAAAATCTCTTCCGCCATGAGTCCCTGCTCGCGACCTTGGGGAGGACGAACTTTACAAGTCAGCATGACGCCGGGTTGTAGCGAGTATTTTCGCATGAGTTGATTGGAGACGGTGACGTCGTCCGCACCGGGGCGAAGGTCGTAGGCGGTCCAGCGAAGGACACCGGCATCGGGGGTTTTTTCCAGAAGTGCGGTGCCAGTGGCTGTGCCGCCTTGGGAGAGTTGATAGCGGATCTGGTCGAGAATCAGCTGGCGTCTGGTGAGGTCGGGGCGAAGTCGCAAGCCGGTCTCCACCGCCATACGGAGAATCTCGCTAAGCAGGAGCTTTTGCAGCTCATTGATGAGGAGAGGTGAGGGGGAGTCGGAAGTGGTGGGCGACATTGGAAAACGAAAAAAAATTTAAGCTTGGGAGCATTGAACGGCCAACCAGGCAGGGATTGGCATGAGTCCAAGGAAACTTGAGGTTTCATGCCGGGCTTAACGAGATCAAAAAAGACCCGCACCCAACTTGGCGAGTCCTGCAGCGTGCAGCAACTCAGTTTTTCTTATCAGGAAAATAGCCGGGGGCGTTGGAATCGGTCGCCTCTTTTTGAGTGGCTTTTTCTTTAGCTTGGGCTTCGTCGGCCTTTGCTTTTTCGGCGTAACCGGGAATAGTCTCCGAGGCAGGGTGGCGTTCGCAGCTGGTCTGAAACGGGATGATGGCCAAGGTAGCGAGGAGGGCGGATATCTGAAGTTTCATTGTTCGATGAGGTCGAGAGTGGCAAGAATGTTGCGTTTGCTGGCGGAGGCGTTGAGCAGAGTGCGGAGAGCACGTATTGTGCTTCCGCCCTTTCCAATGACTTTAGGGGCATCGGAGCTGCGAAGCGCTACATGGAAGGAAATGCGATCCGGCATTTCGTTCTTATGGATCACGACTTCATCGGGAAACTCCGCGATGGAGGTGATAACGTAGCGTAGGAATTCCTCCATGTCCCTTGACTGCTTAGGCTGCCAATTTTTTACGGGATTTATTGATGATGCTACCCACAGTTTGGCTTGGGCGTGCACCGCAGGAAATCCAGTATTCGGCGCGGTCTAGCTTGATGTTGAAATTCTCGCCTTCGACTTTTGGGTCATATTTGCCGATGATTTCGATGAATTTGCCGTCACGTGGGCTGCGCTGGTCGGCAACAACGATGGTGTAATACGGGTGATTTTTGGCGCCTTCGCGGCGGAGTCGGATTGCTACTGCCATAGTAATATCTTCTTAAGTTTAGGGCTTA
>Ga0114971_10002083_pt1 | contig 13746 bp, 13 predicted proteins | sample M_140625_MF_Meta_FD_87320 | JGI IMG/M metagenome (GOLD analysis project Ga0114971, IMG submission 87320) | Freshwater microbial communities from Lake Montjoie, Canada to study carbon cycling - M_140625_MF_MetaG | ecosystem: Environmental > Aquatic > Freshwater > Lake | place: Lake Montjoie... | reverse complement strand
TTAAGGAAATCGTTCAAGGAAATAAAATGGCGCATCTGCCATTGCACAACACCTACTCTGGCACCTGGCTTGCTGTTGGCGACTGGTGTGGCTGTAGTTGTGGTTGTGGGTGTGGGTGTAGCTGATGAAGCGCTAGTTTTTTTGGGTTTACTGATTGCCATTGTGGCTTGACCTGAATGCTGAAGGGTACAAAGTAGATTCTACGGCAATTCAGGGCAGAACTTAATACTAATCAGGTCAGAACTTAATACTAATTAACTGAAACGATATAATAATTTACTGAATCAGGCAAAGTTCTAAGAGTCATAGCGTGTCTAGGGTAGGGTTTGTTGTATTATTGATTTTTGGCTAAAATCTTGTCGCTAGGCTAAAAATACTTGCAATTAAGCCTTTCATCTTTAGTCAGTGGTCACTATTTCATTCATGTCACATTCATCGTCAACACCATCCAACTCCCCACCCACATCAACTCATGCAACTCCAGTCTGGAACCGAGATACTCCCTATCTCGCCACCTTATCTCATCAACATCGCTTAACTGCGGCTGGGTCCCCTAAAGATGTACGACATGTGGAAATTGATCTTGGTAACTCAGGACTTAGGTATCAGCCTGGCGATACCCTTGCCATCTGGGTTAAAAATGATCCCTCCCTGGTGGAGGAAATTTGCAAATTGTGCAGGCTGTTAGCTACTGAGCTTGTCAACGTTGAAGGCAGAACATTAACACTGGCTGAGGCGCTGTTAAGTTGTTTTGAGCTCACCCAAATCTTTCCGGGATTTATCAAGCATTACGCTCAACTTTGTCCTGATCCTAAGTTGGCGGTTATCTCTAATGATGTAAATAATTTACGTAGTTATTTACCACACCGACAAATAGTAGATGTATTACAACAGTTTCCTGCTGATGTAAGTGCCGAGCAGCTATTGTCTTGTTTGCGCAGACTTACCCCCCGCCAATATTCAATTGCCTCCTCGCAAAAAATACATCCTAACTTAGTAGCTCTCACGGTAAACATCGTGCGGTATGAGACTGATGCACATGAACGCAAGGGGGCTGGTTCCGCTTATTTGGGATGGCGCGTACAACCCGGAGAATCACTACCCGTTTTTGTAGTACCCAATGACCATTTCAAATTACCAGAAGACACTACCAAACCTATCATCATGATTGGTCCTGGCACAGGCATTGCACCCTTTCGCGCTTTTTTACAGGAACGAGATGCTACTGGCAGCACAGGTTTAAATTGGCTTTTTTTCGGCAACCCCACTAAAAAAATGGATTTTTTGTATGAACAAGAGTGTTTGGACTACCAACGCAGTGGTCTACTAACACGTCTCGATCTGGCGTTCTCTAGAGATCAGGACAGCAAAATTTATGTTCAGCATCGCATGCTCGAGCAAGCCGTAACTTTATTCGAATGGATGCAACAAGGCGCGCATATTTATGTGTGCGGAGATGCCAAACACATGGCCGAAGACGTACAAAAAGTACTGCTGCAAATTATTGAGCAACAAGGCAACATGGACATCAACAACGCCCGCCAATATTTGGTAAAAATGCGACAAGAAAAAAAATATCTACGAGATGTGTACTAATTTTTTATAAATTACTTTTCCTGCAAAAAATAATTTTGACTAACGATTGATATTTAATAACCAACAATTGCAATATACGATTTTTTTGGAGTTAACATGGAAAGAATAATTGAATCACTAATGATCAGAGCGCGTTGGTTGCTGGCTCCGGTTTATCTGGGTTTAAGTTTTGCGTTGCTCGCGCTGGCCATAAAGTTTTTTTCAGGAAGTGATCCATCTGTTTGCGGATCTTATAACGTCAAGCGAATCCGATGTGGTTCTTATCGTGTTGTCATTGATTGACATTTCGCTGGTGGGCGGCTTGCTGGTGATGATCATGCTCAGCGGTTACGAAAATTTTGTGTCTAAACTAGATAATAAAGCAGACAGCACTGAGCTGGCTGGGGCAAATGGATCCCTCCTCACTTAAGATGAAAGTAGCTGCCAGTATTGTTGCTATTTCTTCTATCCATTTGCTGCGTGTGTTTATGAACATCAATAATGTCAATCCCGACCTATTGAAGTGGTATGTAATCATACATCTCACTTTTCTAGTGTCTGCTTTCAGCATGGGATCACTGGATAAAATCACTAAGAACCTGCATTAATCAGTCCCCGTTATTTTTTATCCATCATATTGTAGCGACCAAACCGGAAAGCTCTGGCACTGAGTTCGATTTCTTTCAAAAAAATTAGCAACCCCGAAATCAAACATAACAAAGCAATCATGAACAGCACTGCAATCATGGTTTCCAACGCCAAAGTAAACAAAGTATCGAGAAATAAAATAACGATGACCAGACAAACAAACAAGGCGCTCATCGTGCATAAGAGAATTGCACGGTGAATATGGCGCGCACGACGCGCTAACAGTTTTTGTTCACTATCAATATCTGCATACTGCTCAGAACCTTCTTGCAAATCCATGTCATTCAAGCGTCGACCCCGGTCAATGACACGACCCAATCGCAGTGACAACACATTTAAAGCACCGCTGATGCTGGCGAGCAAAAATACGGGAGCCACCGACAACTCGATGACATTTGATATGTCGGCAGCCTGAAATAGACTTTCCATTTTTAGTCCTTTTGCAAAAGATGGTTTAAAGGTTTAAAAAATCTACTCTTCAGCTCTGACTAACAACTTACTCTCCATGCAACCTTTAATAATTTAACAATTTTTTACTTAACGGTAGCGACGCCGTTAATGCACGGCTAAAGCTGACCCCAAAGCGCATCTTTTAAGGCATTAAATGCGCATTTTAGGCAGCATATACCGGTGTAGGACCTACGTAGCTAGTTCAGCAACAAAGCTATTAATGGTGATGTCCACCAGCGCCATGCACATGCCCGTGCGACAACTCTACTTCTGAAGCCTCACGCACCTCAACAACTTCTACCGTAAAACTCAGAGTTTTACCTGCCATAGGATGATTGATGTCTACTGTGGCCATGGTGTGTCCAAGTTTTAATATAGTGACCTGTTGATGACCTTGTTCAGAAGCAATGACTGCTTGCATACCCACCTGCCATTTTTTAGCACCTTGCAATTGGCTGATAGGTACTCGTATTTCATTGTCGGGATGTAGTTCACCAAAGGCTTGGTCGGGTGGCAGTGTAATATCAAATTTATCTCCTACACTTTTCCCCACTAGGGCTGTTTCTAGTCCTTTGAGCAGTGAATCATGCCCATGTAAGTAAGTCATGGGATCGGCGCCCACTGATGTTTCCATTTGCACCCCATTTTCGTCTTTTAATGTGTAATGAAAACGGGCAACGCAATTTGTGGTAATTTGCATAAAACTGGCTCTTTGGGGTTCTAAAGTAGCTGAATTGTCCCAGAAATTCGGATCAGGTGACAGCCTGCAAATTCATTCAGTGCAGCTTAAGGAACCCAAGGATAATATTGTAAAATGTTACCTGACCCACTTCCACGTATCTGGAGATCACCATCAGCCCCCTTGTTATTTTGTTAATTATTCTTTTTTGCTTGTTGCAATTGCCATTGGTATTAAAACTGCGTAAGCAAACCCTACAATTGCAGGAACAACAAAATTATTTCAATGCCCAGGTTGAAAAAAATCAGCTTTTACAAGCATCGCAGGACGACGCTGCACAAGCATTGAAAACAGCTGAGCGCAAGGGTGACGAAGATAGATTACGTACCGCCCTACTCTCTTCCGTATCCCATGACTTAAAAACCCCCCTGGTTACTATGTTGGGAGCCGCAACATCCTTGCGCGATTTACGCTCTGATCTGAGTACTAGTGATAAAGCCGAGTTACTGGATTTAATTATCGGTGAATCCCAACGCCTAGAAAGTTATATCCAGAATCTGCTCGATATGACCCGACTGGGTCACGGTCAATTATCTTTAAGTCGCGGCTGGGTCTCAGTAGCAGAGATTTATCATGTAGTGGCAAAACGCTTTGACCGACTTTTTCCTAACCATCTATTGCACTTTCAACAAGTAGGAGAATTAAATGCTTTGTATGTGCATGCAGCTTTAATTGAACAGGCCCTATTTAATGTAATCGACAATGCACTCAAGGCCAGCGGTGCCGACAAGGAAATTTTGGTTACTACAAGCTGTATTGAACCTACGATGTATATTCAAATTTCTGATCATGGACCGGGCTTGCCAAGCTCGGAATGGGAAGCGGTGTTCGATCAGTTCTACACGTTCAGCCTTGGCGATTGTTACGAAAAAGGCACCGGACTTGGACTGTCTATTTGTCGCAGTATTATGCGGGTACACGGGGGCGAGGCACGAATAATTGCAGCTCCAGACGGTTACCGGCACTGCGTGCAATTGAGTTTGCCAGCTGGATCCGTACCAGCCCAAACAGATCAAAATTTTATTACAACAAGTAGTCTGCAATAAAAATGTAAGGCACTACAATATTGCTAGTTACTGATTTTAAAAGAGCTTAACTATATGACCAAAATTCTTGTGATAGATGATGAACCGCAAATACAGAAATTTTTGCGTATCAGTTTGAGTTCGCAACATTACGATGTCATCAGTGCCGATAATGGACGCAACGGTATTCAACAAGCATTGGAAAGCCATCCCGACTTGATTATTCTCGACCTAGGGCTGCCAGATATGGATGGCAAACATGTATTACAAAGCATTATTGGGGAAACCCGAATACCGGTGATGGTGTTGTCCGTACGCTCACATGAAAGTGAAAAAGTAGCCTGTCTAAATATGGGCGCTCACGACTATGTAGTAAAACCTTTTAGTGTTAATGAACTGCTAGCACGTGTGCGCCGCATTCTGGAAATTACAGGTTCTTTGAATAAACCCCTCGAACTTGTTTTTGATGATGGCGTGCTGCGGGTTGAAGAAATTAATCGTAAGGTACAACTGCACAGTGAAGCCATCGCTCTTACCCGCAAGGAATGGGCAGTGCTTTTGCAACTTATGCACTCTTCTGCGCGCCTAGTGACACAGGCTAGTTTGCTGCAACAAATCTGGGGGAAGACCCACATGGATGACTCACAATACCTGCGTAATGTAATTCAAAAATTGCGTCAAAAACTAAACGATAACGCAGCGAAACCGCGTTACATCGAAACGGAACCGGGTGTTGGGTATCGCTTTATTCCTGCAATCGATACTCATTAAGGGACTTCCCAAAATTTTTTTTACTTGGGAGCTTTGTCGGTTACACGTTCAAGTCCTCATTTGTCGGCTTGTAAACTATGGTTCTGAGCGCAGCACTACCTCTCGCAAGCAAAGATCCTAAAATTCCTTAGATGCCCAATAACGCCATGCAAACACCTATTCAAATTACTCCAGTCGCTTTCATAAAGAGTCCTTACAAACAAAAGTTTGCCATACCCCGTCAACCTAATTTGGTACGTGAAGCCATAGGTGAAATTCATTTTGAACCCACTTTTTCTGATCATAACTGTCTGCGAGAAATCGAACAGTTTAGTCACCTATGGTTATTGTTCCAGTTTCATGAAACCGCTGAACAAGGCTGGACTCCCACTGTTACACCACCGCGTTTGGGTGGCACTACTCGTGTTGGTGTTTTTGCCTCACGTTCGACTTTTCGTCCTAACGCTATTGGAATGTCGGCAGTCGAATTTGTAGACGTTGTGCAAAGCGGTGTGTCTTTGATTTTACGGGTGCGTGGCATCGACTTGCTGGATGGCACTCCAATTCTTGATATAAAACCTTATATTCCGTATGCCGACTGTGTAATGGCCTCGACAGGTGGTTACGCACCTGCCGCCCCCCAAAATTCTTTGCAGGTGAATTTCTCAATGGTTGCGCGTACCCAATTGAAAACATTCAATACACGTTATCCTGATCTGGAACTTTTCATCACCCATGTGCTGCAACAGGATCCGCGCCCGGCTCAACATGTAAAATCAGAAAAAAACCGTGAATTCGGTATGTTTTTGTATGACTTGAATATACGGTGGCGCATTGCAGACCAGACCTGTGAGGTGTTGTTGATCGAAGCTGTAGATAAATGAAATGTGTTTAAAGCTAGCTGTCTAATTAACAATTTACAAATTTCATCTATGCACTTGGACACCACAATCACACTTACCGTCTACTTTTTAATTATGTCCACGCATTAACCTTCAAAATCATATTTCCTCAACAATTATAAGGAATTATGCGCTGTGATATATTGACTTCAATTTTTTGACACTGCACAACGCAGTCTCAATGATGAATAACATAACGATATAAAAAAATTCCATCCTAGGGGGATCCGTTGAAAGCTCTTAAACTCAATAAATTAGCTTCGATCATAGTGTTAACAGCACTCATGTCTGCCATTGGCAGCATTGCCCAAGCGCAGCCTCAACGGCGTGTTACCGAAAGCCAGCCCGCGCCACGCAATGAAGAAGGCCGGGTAATATTAGGATCGATACCAGGACAAGTAGGAATGTGGTCCGGCTTTGGTACCCGCCCTATGTTGAGTGTTTTCGATGTTATGCCAGAAGGATCCATCATTGCTTACACTCCCTACGACGAAGTTTTAAAAACTCCCAACCGTTTTCCCAAAATAAAACTCAGTGAAATACCCTATCAACCATGGGCCAAAGCCTTGTTCGCCGCCCGTTCTCGTACCCGCTTCGAACCTTATACACGCTGCAAACCCTCGGCTGGCGCGCGCGAAGTTGCAACCGCGTATGGCACCCAAATTGTCGAGTTTCCCGAGATGGATAAGATCTACATATTCCCTACTGGCGGGCCACGCCATTTCCGTACCATATTCATGGATGGCCGGCCGCACCCAACCGATTTGAAGCCTACTTATCACGGACATTCTATCGGTCATTGGGAAGCCGATACGCTAGTGGTAGATAGTGTCGGTTTTAATGAAAAAATGTGGTTCGATGCCGAAGGGTCACCCCATACTGACCAATTACATTTGATTGAACGTTTTTCCCGCCCATCGCTCGAGCAACTGAAATACGAAATCACAGTCGATGATCCCGGTGCTTATACTAAAACCTGGAGCAGTGGATTTTTTATGAACTGGGACCAAGAAGAGACTTTTGAGTTTGTGTGCCAGGATCAGAATCTAGCCTTCGACTTGATGCTCGGCACCGAGTATGAAGTGATGGATCGTAGTCAGCCCATCTTTCCGTAACTTTGCAATAAACACGATCAAATGCCGAGCCTAACTTCGTTGCATACCAATCATGGAGCTACCCGCATGTTGTTTACCAACCATCCCTTGTTACGCGGTGTTTATTTAAACCTCGTCGTATTTATTTTAATGCTTGGTTCTAGCCTGACCTTGGCACATCACGGCATCGCTACCAAATTTGATCCAGCCAAAACGCTTACTGTAAAAGGCCGTGTCGCGCGCGTCGACTGGTCCTTTCCGCATGTGCATATTTTCCTGCTGGTAACAGATGGCACGGTGGAATTGCCTTGGTATATAGAACTTGAAAGCCCATCTCTGCTGGAAGCTAGTGGCTGGCAGGCAGACGCAATCAACATCGGCGATGTGATCTCGGTAAGCGGTAACCCCGCACGTGATGACAGCAGACAAATCTGGGGGGATAGCATAACGGCGACCAGCACTGGCTCCGCTGTATTCACCATGACTACCCCCTCTTTACTGTCAACAATTGCAATAGTAGATACCAAAGCCACTCCACGCTGGCCTACAGGCCAACCGCGCCTGGGTGCAGAGCCCGGCGAAGAAGGCTATTGGGTACCCACACTAAACGTCTTGCAGGAAACCGGAGTTGCGGTCGATATGGCTGCCAACGGTCAATTGCTCAATATTAATGACGCTGCCAAAGTTGCACCGTTGCAGGATTGGGCTTTGCGTTTGTACGAAAAACGCCAACAAGAATTTTTACGCAGCGACCCAACATATCTCGGCTGCCGCCCACCATCGGGGCCACGCAAGTTTTTGGAACCCTATGGCATCCAATTGCTGGAAGAACAAGCGCTAGATCGCATATTTGTAATCGCCGGCGGTGGTAACCACGATTGGCAATTGATCTATACCGATGGTCGCGCCCTCGACGGAGGCTTTCAACTAGACGACGGCAACCTGCTTTATTACGGCCGTAACGTCGGCGCTTGGGAAGGCGACACCTTCGTGATTGAGTCAGAAGGCTACAACGAAAAATTTTGGCTGCCTGGTGGTTTGCCCCACACAGAACAGATGCATGTCACCGAACGGCTCACCAGAACCGATTTCTCGACCTTAAATTACGAAATCACCATCAATGATCCTGGCGCTTATACACGCAACTGGAGCAGCAGTTGGACCTTGAAGTGGTTGGCCGGACAGGATCCACCAGAACATTACTGTCAAGACAATCGTTTATAGCCCTGCTTCCAATCTGTCGATCACCTAAAAGCAAGGCCCATTACATTGTGCAGTACTCACTAGCTTATTAGTGTGTACTCAATGCCAGTTTGCATGAGCCCGACTAGCCCGATATTGTTGGTGTTGTAATCGGTATCCGCAGCTAAAACAACCAAGTCTCCGGGCATCTTGCCGTCTGCCAACATTTTGATGTAAGGCGCTTTGTTTGCGCTGGTGGCAGGAACTCCAATTATATTTAGCCAAAGTAAAGACACAATTGCATCAGGCGTGATTGCACCTACAGCACGCAAAGCCTCTGCACCGAGGTCGGAGTAGCTCACATTTCTATCAAGATAGCTAAGACCAATGCCAACATAGGTGGGATTAGTCAATGCTGCTTTACCGAACACTGCACCAATGATTTTAGCCGTGATACCTGCATTACCATCAAGATCAAGATCAATAGCAATCGTCTTGTCTGAGAACTTCAAACGCTCAACGCCGGTGAGCAAATCGGAACCATCGTTGTTTGTTGTTTTGTCGCTAACAGTAAATGTTGTCTTGTTGCTTGAGGTTATATAGTTGCCGCGCGCTCCAGTAAACTGAGCCGTGTCTATGCCAGTGCCACCATTCAACTGATCATCGCCGGACCCGCCGAGCAGAGTGTCGTTACCCGCCCAGCCCTCGATCAAATCGTTACCTGCTCCGCCCTTGATAACGTTAGCAACGTCATTCCCATAGAGTTTGTCAGCAAATGAAGAACCCATTAGGTTCTCTATCTTGGTGCTGATATTTACGGTGATTTGGCCGGGCAGTGTTATTTGTTCTGCAGCTTTTGTATCTTTGTATCCCCACATGCCTTCTTCAAGGTAGATTGTGACAGCACTGGTGCCCCTGGAAGCATCGATAGTATCGTTGCCATTGCCATCCCAAATGAAATTTGGTTGGTTCGAGTCGTAATAATATGTGTCATCTCCGGCTCTGCTCTTAGGATTTACACCGTAAAGATATTGCAGAGCGGCTATGTCTAGAGGGCTGTATTCTAATTTCATTTCAGCAGATGTGATTTCATAAGACATGAAAGTCCATTTTCCATTCTCCTCTTGACCAGTTAAGTATGGCCCGACGGCTACTCCTCCTCCGCCTCCTTCGTGATCAAATGGATGCTTTAAACCAAGAGCATGGCCAGTTTCGTGCATCAAAGTGTTAGAACCACGAGTACTTGCTGCTAAAGTTGTGTTGCCAGAAGCATCATTTAGAAAAACATCACTCCCTTTATATCCAGTTTGAGGGTCACTCGCATGCCCAGAGGTTGTGGCTTGAATCATTGCATAGGCTAATGTATTGCTTTGATATGGATTGTCTGTTTGTACGAAATTAACATTTATTACACTACTGATGTAAGTGAGCGCGCTTGATACATTTGATTTCTGAGTTTGAGTAAATGACCTATAGCCTAGTGCATTTTGAGTATCGGTGTCATATGAAGGTATTGCTGTGGGAAATGTGTAAAAAAAGGTTCGTGTTGAACCTAACAAACCAAGGTAATTATTTCCATTAGACGCATCATTAATCAACGCCGCAATCCAATAAGGCAGTGTCCGAGCCCCATCTGTATAAATTACCTCTTCTATGGTGCTTGGAATTTTGACAAAACTTACAGAAACATAGGATTTATCGATGCCGCCTGAGTCGACAGTGTAGTCAAAAATATTGTCTATATAATAAGTGTCGTTGCCTTGACCACCATTGAGCGAGTCCTGTCCTTTCCCACCTATCAGCGTATCGTTACCATCACCACCTTCCAGCACATCATTACCATCACCGCCCGATAATATGTCATTCCCTGGACCACCATTTAAGACATCATTTTGTGGAGTGCCTAGTAAGTTATCATCTTTGTTTGTTCCATTTATAGTTGGCATTTTTAATCCAAAAAAAATTGTTAGCTTTTAAAAATTACTGATGAAGGGAAGAATACAAAACCCAATCCGATTTATTCAACTCGGACTTGCAAACCCAAGCTCAACTTTGCAGCTTACCACGATAAAAGTTGCCGTTTGGGGACATTTACTGGGCGGTTAGATCCAAGTTTATTGTCTTTTTTTCTAGCCTTGCCCCAGTAAAGCGGGTTGAAATTAACCTAAATTGACCTTTTTTCGCATAGAATGCGCGCCTTCTTTCTGTCAGTAGCAACTAGCCCACCTTATGATTTCAACTGCAAACCTCACAATTCAGTTTGGGGCCAAGCCTCTTTTTGAAAACGTTTCTGTCAAATTCAACAACAGCAATCGCTACGGTTTGATTGGTGCAAATGGCTGCGGCAAAACCACCTTGATGAAAATTCTGGGAGGTGAGCTCAAGCCAACCTCGGGACAGGTGATGCTCGAACCGTTTGTACGTTTAGGCAAATTGCGTCAGGACCAGTTCGCCTTCGAGGAGTTTTCGGTTTTGGATACCGTGATCATGGGTCACGAAGAACTATGGCAGGTAAAAGCCGAACGCGAAAGACTCTATGCACTGCCCGAGATGTCTGAAGATGACGGTATGCAGGTAGCAGAACTGGAAGTGCGTTTTGCAGAGCTAGATGGCTATACGGCTGAATCCCGCGCCGGTGAAATGTTACTGGGTTTGGAAATTCCGTTGCATCAACACGCAGGGCCGATGAGTAATATAGCACCGGGCTGGAAACTACGGGTGTTGTTGGCCCAAGCTCTGTTCTCTGCACCTGAAGTACTGCTGCTAGACGAACCTACCAACAACCTCGACATTGACACCATCCGCTGGCTGGAAAACGTACTGCAAGCCTCACTTAGCACCATCATCATTATTTCGCATGATCGGCATTTTTTGAACAAGGTGTGCACCCACATTGCCGACATGGATTACGGCGAGCTTAGGGTGTATCCCGGTAATTATGATGACTACATGATCGCGTCGACGCAGTCGCGGGAAAAACTGTTAAGCGATAACGCGAAGAAGAAAGAACAGATTGCCGATCTGCAGAGTTTCGTTAGCCGCTTTTCTGCCAATGCCTCCAAAGCCAAACAAGCGACATCGCGCGCCAAGCAGATCGACAAAATTCAACTCGAGGATGTAAAACCGTCAAGCCGTGTGAGCCCATTCATACGTTTCAAACAAAATAAAAAATTACATCGCCAAGCCGTGACAGCAGAGAACATCAGCAAAACATTTGATCGCACGTTATTTAAAAAACTTAGTATTCAGATCGAAGCAGGCGAGCGTGTTGCCATTATCGGATCCAATGGCGCAGGTAAGACCACTTTGCTGCGCTGCTTGCTGGGCGTGTTAGAAGTCGACACCGGCAAGGTGAAACTGGCCGAACAGGCCGAGCCCGGCTATTACGCGCAAGACCACCAAGCCGATTTTGCCGATGACGTTACACTGTTTGACTGGATGAAACAGTGGACTAATGGCGACAACCAACTGGTGCGTGGATCGCTGGGACGCATGTTGTTTTCGGGTGATGACTCGACCAAATCAGTAAAAGTGATTTCGGGAGGTGAACGCGGTCGGATGCTGTTTGGCAAATTCAGCCTGATTAACCCAAACGTGCTCTTCCTAGATGAACCCACCAATCATCTGGACATGGAATCTATCGAGGCGTTGAACCTAGCTCTAGAAAATTTTCCAGGCACACAAATTTTTGTCAGTCATGACCGCGAATTTGTTTCTTCACTCGCCACCCGCATCATCGACATGAAGAGCACTGGCATCGTCGATTTCAAAGGCAACTACGAAGATTATTTGCGTAGCCAAGGCATCTTCTAGAACGATAAAAGAGATCGATGGGAATAACAAAGGGGATAAAATTACTTTGCCCCTTTGTTTTTGATTGTTTAATTTTGATTCTTTGATTTTAATTGCCAGCTTAATCGGGCAATTTAAATACATACAAAGCGTTACCATGGTTCGGATAACGAATCTGCGGCGTCAAAATTGACGGCACGATGCGCGGACTACCGCCCCCCAACCCCGTAGACACTGCAATATATTGTTCTCCTGCTACACTGAAACTGACGGGATAACCCTGCACTGAAGTGCCCAAGCGTGTTTGCCACAGGATAGCGCCGTTGCGTACATCCATGGCGCGAAACATCCGATCCATGTCACCCACAAATAGCAAATTGCCTGCCGTAGTCAACACGCTAGTCAGAAAGGATGCAGGTTGCTCGAACGACCATACTTCTTCCAATGTACGAACATCGAAGGCACCAAGCTTGCCAATCAAATTTTCTTTACCTGGTATGGCAGACCAACGTCGATTGGCCGCAGCACCACCGCCGCCATCGACCATCTCCACCGTTTGAGCACGCATTTCGACACAGCTCTGACTAAGAGGAATCACAATCACACCTGCGCCAGGGTGATAACTCATGGACTGCCAATTATGACCGCCAGCAGTAGACGGACAGCCCTGCAACCATTCGCCAATACGTTGTTCGGCAATGTCATTACGGTAGGTGGGTTTGCCGGTTTCTTTATCGAAACCAGTAAAAACATTCTGAAAAATAGTTTCCTTGTGACCAAGATACTGGCCAGTGGTACGGTTGAGCTTCCATAAAATACCGTGTTTTCCACTGGAAAAGACTAGTTTTTCGCCGTCCACATCAATCAGCATTCGCTCGAACACTTCATCCATGTCGAAGGCTTCGCCGGGCACATGCTGGTAGTACCAGCGTAATTCACCTGTATCGGCATCAAGAGCAAGCGTTGAATTTGAATACAATGCTGCATCAAACACCGTAAGACCACGACTGACAGGCATCCATGGTTTTGGCTGGGAAACACCTATAAAAACAGTGTTGGTTTCTACGTCAAAACTCGGGGTTATCCAGGTATCGGTGCCAGAACGCAGCAAATTATCCAATGTGCCCCAAGTGTCACCACCCGGTGTGCCTGCACTTGCCACTGTTTCAAATTTCCACAAAAATGAACCATCGTTGGCATCATAAGCACTGACAAAACATTTCTGCTGCCGGTAAGCGGTACACGAAGTCAGGCCAGTAAATATTTTGCCATTACCAACTATGGGCCCGCTTGAATTGCTGAAATCATCACCAATAAGTGTGTCCCACATCAACTCACCCGTTACGGCATTAAGGGCAACGATATGGCCGCCCGGTGTATTGACGATGAGTTTATCGTCGTAAATGGCAGTCCCACGCATTGCACCTAGCCGCCCACCGAGGCTTTGTTCCCAAATCAGCTCGCCGGTGTCTGCTGTCAGTGCTTGCACTTTATTGCCCGGATTAAAGATGAACATGATGCCGTTGTAGACCAGTGGCGACAATTGATTGGTGGCATCGCCACCCAATGACCACACCCACGCCAACTGC
>Ga0114971_10002080_pt1 | contig 13757 bp, 17 predicted proteins | sample M_140625_MF_Meta_FD_87320 | JGI IMG/M metagenome (GOLD analysis project Ga0114971, IMG submission 87320) | Freshwater microbial communities from Lake Montjoie, Canada to study carbon cycling - M_140625_MF_MetaG | ecosystem: Environmental > Aquatic > Freshwater > Lake | place: Lake Montjoie... | reverse complement strand
GAATGCCTGCCCATTGGTGAGCAAACCATTTGCCGGTGCGACCAATGCCGCATTGCACCTCGTCAATCATCAGCAACCAGTCTTGGGCGTCGCACAAAGCCCGTATATCGCGCAAGTAGTCGGCCCGCATGGGGTTGATGCCGCCTTCGCCTTGGATGGTCTCGAAAAACACCGCCACCACATTGGGGTTGCCCACCGTGGCTTGTTTCAAGGCCTCGATATCGTTCAAGGGCACCCGAATGAAACCTTCCACCAAAGGACCAAAGCCTTGTTGAATTTTGGTGTTACCCGTGGCGCTGAGTGTGGCGATGCTACGGCCATGAAAAGCACGTTCGTAGACCACGATTTCAGGGTGCTCAATGCCTTTGTCGTGCCCGAACTTACGCGCCATCTTCAAAGCGGCTTCGTTGGCCTCTAAGCCGGAATTGCAAAAGAACACATTGCTCAAACCCGATAACTCAACCAGTTTGTCGGCCAACTGTTGCTGCAAAGGGATGTGGTAATAGTTGCAGCTGTGCATGATTTTGCTGACCTGGTCTTGCAAGGCAGGCACCAGCTTGGGGTGGTCGTGGCCCAAGGTGTTCACCGCAATACCGGCCAAGGCGTCTAGGTAGCATTTGCCTGCCGTGTCCCACACTCGCACACCTCGGCCATGCGACACCGTCATAGGCAGTCGGCCATAGGTGTTCATCAAATGGGCAGCAGGGTCGTAGGCGGCAGACATGGGCAATCCTTGGCGTCAAATGAAATCGGCTCTGCAGCCATGCTGGCTGGAGCCGAGGTGCAGATTCTAGGGGCTCTGGGGTGTCAGACCCGTGAAATACCCCAAGCCTAGAATGAAATGGTGCAAAGCAACAATCCCAAAGAAGTCATTATTCTCGGCATGACCACCAGCGGTCAGACCTTCCGCCCCAGCGACTGGTCTGAGCGCATGGCTGGCGTGATGAGCAGTTTTCGCCCTGGGGGTGCCGTGCCAGGCGACCATTTAAGTTACTCACCTTGGTGCGTGCCCAATACCTTGGACGGCAAAAAATGCGTCATCGTGCACACCGATATGCGCGAAGACAATGTCATGGCTTGGGACTTTGTGATGGGTTTTGCGCGAGACAACCAGTTGCAGGTGATCAAGGCCGCGCCATAAAAAAAACCGCCCCGAAGGGCGGTTCTTGCTTTTTTTGCCGTCAGCGCACCGTTTTCAAACGGCGGTCAGCACAAAGGCCGACCGGGCTGTTTGCCTGAATCGTCAGGCGGCGAGGGCCAAGGCTTTCACCTTGGAGGCCAAGCGGCTCTTATCGCGAGCAGCCTTGTTTTTGTGGAAGATGTGCTTGTCAGCGATGGTGTCCACCACTGACTGCATCTTGCCAAACAGTTCGCTGGCTTTGGTTTTGTCACCAGCCAACACTGCTTTTTCAACATTCTTTACCGCAGTGCGGTATTGCGAACGCAGCGAGGTGTTCGCCGCGTTGAGTTTGACGTCCTGACGGACGCGTTTACGGCCCGACGCTAGGCGCGGGTTCTTTTTCTTGGGCTTTCCAGAGGCCATGGTGTTTCCTTTAGGGGTTTGATGATGATGACGGCAAAGCCCGCCATTGTACCAACCCCTTTGGCCCCCCAGCGGGGGGTGGCCGCTACACTCCACCTCGTGAGCCTGTTCAAGTCCGTCTCTACCGTGTCCTTGTGGACCTTGGCCTCGCGCATCACTGGTTTTGCGCGGGAGACGCTGATCGCCAGCGTGTTTGGCGCCAATGCGCTTACCGACGCCTTCAATGTGGCGTTTCGCATCCCCAATTTGTTTCGTCGCCTGTTTGCCGAGGGCGCTTTTGCCCAAGCCTTTGTGCCTGTGCTGGCCGCCACCCGTGCTGAGCGCGGCGACGATGCCACGCGTGTTTTGATTGACAAAGTGGCCAGCGTGCTGCTGTTGGCCGTGGTGACGCTTAGCCTTCTTGGCGTGTTGGCCGCGCCTTGGTTGGTGTGGGCCATGGCCAGTGGTTTGCAGCAATCGGCGCAGGGCATGGACACCGCCATCACCTTGACCCGTCTGATGTTTCCCTACATCGCCTTCATGTCCATGGTGGCTTTGTCCGCAGGCATCTTGAACACTTGGAAGCGTTTTGCGGTGCCAGCGGCCACGCCGGTATTGCTGAATGTCTGCATGATCAGTGCGGCGGTCTGGGGTGCGCCATGGTTGGCCACCCAAGGCATAGAGCCGATTTACGCCATGGCGGGCGGGGTGATGCTGGGCGGCGTGTTGCAGTTGGCGGTGCAAATACCGGCTTTGCGCCGTTTGGGTGTGTTGCCTGGCTTGAGGCTGTCCCCTTCAGGCGTAAAAGCGGCGTGGCAAGACGCTGGAACGCGGCGCATTTTGTCGCTGATGGCACCCGCTTTGCTGGGCGTGGGTGTGGCGCAGTTATCGCTCATCATCAACACCCAAATTGCTTCGCATTTGACGCCGGGCAGCGTGAGTTGGATCAGCTATGCCGACCGCTTGATGGAGTTCCCCATCGCCTTGCTGGGCGTGGCTCTGGGCGTGGTGCTGATGCCTCAACTCTCCAATGCGCAGGCCAGTGGCGACGCGGATGCCTACTCTTCCATGCTGGACTGGGGTTTGCGGCTGGTGGTGGTTCTGGCTTGGCCGTGTGCCGTGGCACTGCTGGTGTTTGCGCAGCCGCTGGTGGCGGTGCTCTACCACTATGGCGCTTTCACCGACCGCGATGTGGCGCAAACCACGCTGGCCTTGATGGGCTATGGCGTGGGCGTGCTGGGTTTGGTGGCCATCAAGGTGCTGGCGCCAGGTTTTTATGCCAAACAAGACACCCGAACCCCCGTGCGCATTGCTGTGCTGGTGCTGGTGTTCACCCAAGTCATGAATATTTTGCTGGTACCGCACTTGGCCCATGCGGCGCTGACGCTCTCCATTGGTTTGGGCGCATTGCTCAACGCCTTGTGGTTATTGCAAGGTTTGCGGCGCAACCGCAGTTTTGTGGCCAAGCCGGGCTGGGGTTTGCTGGTTTTGCGGGTGGTTTTGGCATCTGCCGCCATGGGGGGATGCTTGTTTTACAGCGCAGGCCATTGGGATTGGATGGCAATGCGCGTCACGCCGTGGCTGCGAATTGGCTTGATGACCAGCGTATTAAGCGCCAGTGCTGTGGTGTATTTCGCCACATTGCGGGGTCTTGGCATGGATCTTCGTGCACTTTTGCGGCGCTAAAGGCATGATCTCGCCATGGACTACAAATTAAAGCCCCCCAGCGCCCTCGACTACTTCACCGCCTTGGTGCAAAGCGATGACGAGTTTCCGCTGTTGGAGACCGCCATCAGCTTGGCGCAAGATGAATTCCCCTCGCTCGATATCCAGCAAGTGCTCAGTGACATGGACCATTGGGCGGCGCGTTTAAAGCGCAGTATCCTGCCCGGCGCGGACGCTTTGGACAAGCTGCGCGAACTCAACCACCTCTTCTACGCCAACCTGCGCTTTGCGGGCAATGTGAACCACTACGATAACCCGCACAACAGCTATTTGAATGTGGTGATGTCCACCCGCTTGGGCATTCCCATCAGCTTGGCGGTGCTGTGGTTGGAGTTGGGCCAAAGCATTGGTTTGCCAGTTTTTGGGGTGGGTTTCCCTGGACACTTTTTGGTGAAACTGGATTTACCCGCGCCGCAAGAAGGCCATGTGGTGATTGACCCCTTCAGCGGTGAGTCGCTAAGCCGCGAGGACCTGTCTGAGCGCCTCATTCCTTGGTTACCCGGCGCCAAGGCCGGTCACCCGAATGCCATCTCCGACGATGCTTTGGCGTTTCACCTGCAAGCCGCAGAGCCCCGCGAAATCATCGCTCGCATGTTGCGCAATTTGCACGAGATTTACCGCCGCCAAGGCGACCATGAGCGTCTATTGAGAGTTCAAGCTCGTTTGGCGGTTTTGTTGCCGGAGTAGATTGCTTCGGACTTCGGCCTCGAAATGACGGCCCCTCGCAATGACGACTTAAGAAATCACCACCGCCTGACCATCGCCCTTGTCGGCGATCACGCCAATGCGGTAAACCTGCTCGCCCAAGTCCGCCAAGGTCTTGGCGCAGGCATCGGCAGCAGCAGCGTCCAGCACCAGCACCATGCCAATACCGTTGTTGAAAGTGCGGCACATCTCAGCCTCGTCAATGCCGGCCGTCGTTTGCAGCCATGTGAACAGTTCAGTTCGCGGCCAGCTGCTGCGTTGCAGGTGGGCGGCGCAATGGTCGGGTAACACGCGGGGAATGTTCTCGGTCAAGCCGCCCCCTGTGATGTGCGCCAAGGCCTTGATGGGATGCGCCTTCAACGCCGCCAACACCGACTTCACATACAAGCGGGTGGGTGCCATCAACGCTTGTTTGAAGGGCTGACCGTCCAAGGTGGCGGGCAAATGCGCCGCCGCTCTGTCGATGCACTTGCGAACCAAGCTAAAGCCGTTGGAGTGAACGCCACTGGAAGCCAAGCCCAGCACCACGTCGCCGGCTTTCACATCCTTGCCCGTCAAAATCAGCGACTTCTCCACCACGCCCACCGCAAAACCCGCCAAGTCGTATTCGCCAGCGGGGTACATGCCAGGCATCTCGGCGGTTTCGCCGCCAATCAAAGCGCAACCCGACAATTCGCAGCCCTTGGCAATGCCACCCACCACCGCGGCGGCGGTGTCCACGTCTAGCTTGCCGCAGGCAAAGTAGTCGAGGAAAAACAAAGGTTCAGCGCCTTGCACCAGCACATCGTTGACGCTCATGGCCACCAAGTCGATGCCCACGGTGTCGTGCATCTGCCACTCAAAGGCCAGCTTCAGTTTGGTGCCCACGCCATCAGTGCCACTCACCAATACCGGTTCTTTGTAATTTTTGGGTACTTCAAACAATGCGCCAAAGCCGCCAATGCCCGCCAACACGCCCTCGCGCATGGTTTTTTTGGCCAAAGGCTTGATGCGTTCAACCAGTGCGTCACCTGCGTCAATGTCAACGCCAGCGTCTTTGTAGGAAAGGGGAGTGTTCATGTAGGGTAGGGCGCAAATGCGCTAAAAGGTGGGGTCGATAGAATGGCGCATTCTAAATGCCGGGTCTCAAGCCAGCTGATGTCTTCCTCCCCTGATTACCGACTCTATGCCGCTTGGCTTTCCATTGCGGCGGCGGTGGCGTTCGTGTTGTGGTGGTTGCTGCCCGTTTTGACGCCGTTTTTAATCGCCGCCGTCATGGCCTATGTTCTCTCGCCCGTGGTGCAGCGTTTGCAGCAATGGCTGGGCGAGGGCTTTCCGAAAAGCTTGTTAGTGCTGGTCTGCGAGGCCGCTTTCATTGGGATTTTGCTGGCGGTGGTGGCGCTGGTGGTGCCAGTTCTCTTCAAAGAAGCCGCTCGCATCCAAATGCAATTGCCGCAGTTACTGGACCAACTGAAAACGCATTTAGAGCCAATTTTGCTGAGCTATGGTTTTCCGATTGATCTCGATGCCCAAGCCCTTAAAGCGTGGCTGGCAAAAAATGCGGACGGCCTGTCTGACAGCGCCTTGACCTCTTTGATGGCCTCGCTTCGCATCGGTGGCAGCGTGGCTTTGGCGGTGGTGGGCAATTTGGTGCTGATTCCCGTGGTCTTGTTTTATTTGTTGATGGATGGCCATGTGGCTTTGTCGCACCTGCGCCAATGGGTACCGCTCAATGCCAAAGCGTCTGTAGACAGTTTCGTCAGCGAGGCCGACAGCGTATTGGGTGAGTATGTGCGCGGCCAGTTGTTGGTGATGCTGATTTTGGCTGCGTATTACGTCATCGGTCTGTCCTTGTTTGGCTTGTCAGTGGCTTGGCCCATTGGCATCTTCACCGGCTTGGCGGTGTTTGTGCCCTATGTGGGTTTTGGCGTTGGCTTGTTGTTGGCCGCTTTGTCAGGCTTTTTGGAGATGGCCCCCATGCAAGCCACCCTCATGTTGCTGGTGGTGTTTGGCGTGGGCCAGTTGATCGAAGGCTTTGTGCTGACGCCGCGTTTGGTGGGTGAGCGTATTGGTCTGCATCCCTTAGCGGTGATTTTTGCTTTGCTGGCGTTTGGCCAGTTGCTGGGCTTTGTCGGCGTACTCATGGCCTTGCCCGCCAGCGCGGTGCTGTTGGTTGCTTTGCGCCGACTACGAGAGCGTTACATGGCCAGTCGTTTGTATGCGGGCTAACCGGGCATGAGACAAATTGCGTTGGATATCGGTGTTGATGTCGGTCCCACCTTGTCCAATTTTGAGCCCGGCCACAACGCCGCAGCCCTTGAGCATTTGCAACTTTGGTTGGCAGGCGACACCCGTTCTCCTGTGCCCACCTACCTCTGGGGTGAGCAAGCTTGCGGCAAAAGCCACTTGTTGGCAGCCGTGGCGCAGGCCATCACCTCGCAAGGCCACAGCGTGGGTTGGCTGGACGCGAGCATTACCGAGCCCAGCGCCTTTGACACCCAATGGGATGTGGTGTTGATGGACGACGTTCAGGCCTATAGCGCGGTACAGCAACATGCAGCCTTCAACTGGTTTGTTCACGCCGCAACGCCCGGCTCGGCACGCCAACCCTGGGTGCTGGCAGCGGGTTTGCTGCCTCCGCAAGACTTGCCTTTGCGTGAAGACCTGCGCACCCGTTTGGGCTGGGGCCATGTGTTTCACCTGCAGGTCTTGGGCGAAAACGAACGCCGCGCGGTCTTGGTTCGCCATGCCCAAGCGTTGGGCATGGCCTTGAACACCGACTTGCTGGACTATTTGCTCAGCCGTTTCAGCCGTGACTTGGGTCATTTGATCGACCTGCTGCAACGCTTGGACGCGTTTGCTTTGCAAACCCAGCGCCCCCTCACCATCCCTTTGCTTCGAGCCATGCTCGATGAAAGTTAAGTCCATGAAATTGGCCTTGTTTGACCTTGACCAGACCTTGTTGCCGCTGGACTCCGACCAATCGTGGGGCGAGTTCACCTTGGGTTTGGGTTGGGCAGACCCCTTGACATTCAAACAGCGCAACGACGCGTTTTATGCCGACTACAACGCGGGTTGTTTGGATATCCATGCCTATGTGCGCTTTGCCACGGAAGCGGTACGCCAACGCGGTTTGACCGCGGCCCATCAAGCGCACCAACAATTCATGCAGCAAGTCATCCAGCCAGCTATCAAGCCGCAGGCACTTGAATTGGTGGAAGCGCACCGCGCACAAGGCGACACCTTGGTGATGGTGACCGCCACCAACGAATTTGTCACCACACCCATCGCCCAAGCCTTTGGCATGGATGTGCTGCTGGCGGTGCAGTTGGTGCGGGACGCTGACGGCAACTTCACCGGCGACATTGACGGCACGCCTAGCTTGCGAGAAGGCAAAGTCACGCGGGTGAGCCAATGGTTGCAAGCGCAGGGCTTGAGCTTGACCGAGGTCCACGCCACTTTTTACAGCGACTCGATGAACGACTTGCCTTTGCTGGAAAAAGTCGATGTGCCCGTGGTCACCAACGGCGGTCCAGCCCTTAAACAAATCGCCCAAGAGCGCGGGTGGCGTATCCTCGACCTTTTCGAGACTTCATGATCAGCAAAATCATCAACCGTTTGATGGGCAAGTCCAGCCCCAAACCTTCCCCCAAGTTTGGCCAACGGCGTGTCATCAGCGAACAGGACCATGGCATTGACCATACCTTGGTCGACGAACGCGCCATGAACGTGGTGCGCACCTTGCAAGAGCGTGGCTATGAAGCCTATATCGTGGGCGGTGCGGTGCGTGATTTGCTGGTGGGTTTAAAGCCCAAAGACTTCGACGTCGCCACCAACGCCACGCCTGAAGAGGTGAAAGCCTGTTTTCGCCGCGCCTTCATCATCGGGCGGCGTTTTCGCATCGTCCATGTGGTGTATGGCCGAGGCCGTGAACCCGAGGTGATCGAGGTCTCCACCTTCCGCGCTTACCTTGACAGCAACGACGCCGAGCAGGTCAGCGGTAATGAACGTACCAGCAAAAAAGCCCTCTCCAATATGACCCATGCGGTGGATGCCAGCGGCCGTGTGTTGCGCGACAACGTGTGGGGTCCGCAAGAAGAAGACGCGGCGCGGCGCGACTTCACCGTCAACGCCATGTACTACGACCCCTTGACCGGCGATGTGATTGACTACCACCATGGTTTGGAAGACGGCAAGAAACGCGTCTTGCGCATGATTGGCGACCCCGCCGCCCGTTACCGCGAAGACCCTGTGCGCATCATCCGCGCGGTGCGTTTTGCCGCCAAGTTAAACAACCTGGGTTTCAAAATAGAGCCGCGTACCGCCAAGCCCTTGAAGGCCTCGGTGGGTTTGCTGGCTGATGTGCCGCAAAGCCGTTTGTTTGACGAGATGCTCAAGCTTTTACAAACCGGCCACGCGCTGGCCAGCATCGATCAACTCAAAACCTTAGGCATGGCACGGGGCATTTACCCGCTCTTGGATGTGGTGGTCGAGCGCGTCGATTCCGAATTTGTGAATGCCGCTTTGCAAGACACAGATCGCCGAGTAGGCGAGGGCAAGCCCGTTGTACCCAGCTTTTTGCTCGCTTGCGTGTTATGGGCCGATGTGCGCGAAGGTTGGCAGGTGCGCAGCGCCGAGATGTCCACTTTCCCTGCTTTGCAAGAAGCCATCGAAGATGTGTTCAATGCCCGTATCGGCGACGTCTCGGGGCGCGGCAAATTGGCAGGCGATATGCGAGAAATTTGGACCATGCAACCGCGCTTTGACAAACGCAGTGGCAGCGCCCCTTTTGGCTTGGTCGAGCAAGCGCGGTTTCGTGCCGGTTTCGATTTCATGCGCCTGCGAGCTGAAGTGGGCGAGATTGAGGAAGAACTGGCCGATTGGTGGGAAACCTTTAGCACGGCAAGCGACGACACCCGCGCTGACATGCTGTCAGCCGTGAAGCCTGCGCCTCGTGCGGTAAAGGCCGATGGCACACCGGTGGCTCGCAAGCGCCCACGGCGTCGGCGCAAACTTGCAGGCGATGCCCCCGCCAGTGGCGACAGCAACGCTGCGTGACCCTGTCAGCGCCTATGTGGCGCTGGGGGCAAATTTGGGCGACGCCGCGCAGGCCGTGCGAAACACTTTTGCATCTCTGAACCACCTTCCCCTTACACAGCTTGTGCAAGCCTCGCCCTTGCTCACCAGCGTTCCTGTGGATGCCGACGGCCCTGCATACATCAACGCGGTGGCGCACATTCAAACTCGTTTGAATGCGGTGCAACTCTTGCAAGCTTTGCAGGCACTGGAGCAGGCCGCAGGGCGAACGCGAGACTACTTTCATGCGCCGCGAACGCTGGATTTGGACTTGCTGATGTATGGCGAGGCACAGATGCAAAGCGCTTATTTAAGCTTGCCGCATCCGCGTTGGCAGCAACGCGCTTTTGTGTTGCTGCCCTTGCAAGCGGTGTGCCCCGACAAGGTGACGCCCGATATGCTGGCTGGCGTTGTCGGCCAAGCCACGGTTTGGCTAAAGAGCTAAGCCTTTACTGCGAAATTTTTCGCGCTTCCTCTATTTGGTATTCAAAGTAGCGCTGAAAGCCATAGGCCAAGGTGGAGAGCAAAGCGGTGGGGCCCACCATCAGCGACAAGATCAAGACAACCACGATCAGCCAGTTGGTGGCACCGGCGGGCGACTCCACTTCGTCTTGCGGGTTGTATGTGCTGTTCCAGCGTTCAGTGGACATCAAGCCCCAGTAAATCGCGTTCAACGCACCGCAGGCAATGTTGATACCTAGAAGAGGTAGCAAAAACCAACTGAGCGGGTCGTCCACGCCAAAAACTTTGGCGCGTTCAAAACCATACAAGCCCAACAACGTCGGCCAAGGCAAAACCCAAGCCAGCCAATCGCCTTTGCCAAACATGTAAAAACGGTGCAGACCAACAGGGCCGCCCAAAAAGCTCAACCAAGTCGCCAATGTTTTATTCTTCATACAAAGGATTATCGGTTTGGCGGCGTGAGCTCGCTGGCAGGGCTGGAATCTCCCAAGCCCAAGGCTTTTTGCATGAAAACCGTGTCCAGCCATTGGCCGTGTTTCCAACCGCTGGCTTTTAAAATGCCCGTGTGTTCAAACCCCAAACTGCGGTGTAGCCCAACCGATCCTGCGTTGGCCGAGTCGCCAATGACCGCCAGCATTTGCCGAATACCCAGCGCCTCGCAATGGCGTAAAAGTTCTGCCAGCAAGGCGCGTCCAATGCCTTGACCCGCATGGTCGGCATGGATGTAAACCGAGTCTTCGGCCAAGAAACGAAAGGCAGGGCGGGGCCTGAAGGCACCCGCATAGGCAAATCCCAACACCTCGGCACCACGGCTGGCGACCAAGTGCGGCAAGCCTTTGGCCAACACGTCAGCGAGGCGGCGTGTCATTTCGTCTAGGTCAGGCGCATTTAATTCAAAGCTGCCCTTGCCATGCGTCACATGGTGGGCGTAGATCGCGGTAATGGCTGGCAAGTCGGCTGGCGAACTGGGTCGGATAAGCAGGGTGGGAGGGGGCATGGGTGCTCAGTCTATAATGGCAGGCTTTTCAGCGAGCGCTGGCCGGGTGGTCATGTCGCGTGTCTCATCGCTGAATCAAAGTCTGCACCCAAGGATAAACCATGGTCGTCATCCGACTTTCACGCGGCGGCGCAAAAGCCCGCCCCTTTTTCAACATTGTTGTGGCTGACAAACGCGTTCGCCGCGATGGCCGTTTTATTGAGCGCATCGGTTTTTACAACCCTATCGCTTCTGGTGGTGAGGAAGGCTTGCGCATTGCCCAAGACCGTCTGAGCTACTGGGTCGGCGTGGGCGCGCAAACTTCGCCTACCGTGGACCGCCTGATCAAACAAGCCGGCAAAACTGCCGCTTAAAAGCCCATCCCCAACCCATGCAACCCGCTTGGGAGCCTGCTGAATTACCAGCGGATGCTATCGAAGTCGGGCGCATTCTGGACGCTTGGGGACTCAAGGGTTGGCTGAAAATCCTTCCCCACAGCGCCTCTCCCGAGGCGCTGTTTTCTTCTAAACGCTGGTTTTTACAACCCAATGAACGCGGTGCCTCGCCTTTCAGCGGCACAGTTTTGTTGCGTGTGCGTGAAGCCAAAGAGCATTCGGACAGCGTGGTGGCTTGCATCCATGAATTGGATGACCGTGACGTCGCAGAAAGCCTCAAAGGCGCTCGCATATTTGTACCTCGCTCGAGTTTCCCCACCCCTGCCATCGACGAATACTATTGGGTGGACCTGATGGGTTTACAGGTGCAAAACCGCGAAGGCGTCAATTTAGGCGAGGTCACCGAGTTGTTGTCCACCGGCCCGCAAACGGTGCTGGTGTTGCGCGACGCGGTAACCGACGGTGAAGGCAAACCCATTGAGCGCATGATCCCCTTTGTCTCCGCCTATGTCGATGCGGTGGACATCCAAGGTCGCCTCATCACGGTGGACTGGCAAGCCGATTACTGAACGCTGCACTTGCCGCATACTTTGACCATGCGCGTTGACATCATCACTTTATTTCCCGAACTTTTCCCTGCTTTTTTGCAAGCTGGTGTGACGCGACGTGCCTATGACAGCGGGCAGCTAGACGTCAAAACCTGGAACCCGCGTGACTACGCCGAGGGCAACTACAAGCGGGTGGACGACCGACCTTTTGGCGGCGGCCCTGGCATGGTCATGCTGGCTGAACCACTGTCGGCTTGCTTGGCAGCAGTTCGTGCTGACAGCGGCTTGAATCGGCAACGTGCCCCGCTGGTGTATTTTTCTCCTGTGGGTGAGGTCTTGAACCAAAGCTTGGTAGAGCGTAGCGGTCAAACCGATGGCGTGGTGTTGCTGTGCGGCCGCTACGAGGGCATAGACCAGCGCTTCATTGACGCTTATGTGGATACCCAAATCAGCTTGGGTGACTTTGTGCTCTCGGGTGGGGAAATCGCGGCCATGGCTTGGCTTGATGCGCTGGCGCGTTTGCAACCGGGGGTTTTGCACGATGAGCAAAGCCATTTGCAAGACAGTTTCACGCCAGCCCTAAGCGGTTTGCTGGACTGCCCGCACTACACCCGTCCCGAGGTATGGCAAGACCAAACGGTCCCCGATGCCCTGCTGTCGGGTCACCATGCGCAAATTGCCGCTTGGCGACGCCAGCAAAGCCTGACGCTGACCGGCCAAACCCGCCCGGACTTGCTAGAAAAAGCTCGCCAGTCAGGGCTTTTAACCCGCGCAGATGAGCAACTGTTGGCCAATAAGCCCAAGGCTTAGCCAGCCAGCTATAATAGCTGGCTCTCGATCCTCTGGATGGCCGCCTCGTGTTTCAAACACCATAGGCCTTTTGTGTAGCGCATCCACGATCATTGTGAGGACATCATGAATCTCATCCAGACTCTGGAACAAGAAGAAATCGCCCGTATGGGCAAGAAAATCCCGGTTTTCGCCCCTGGCGACACCGTGGTGGTCAGCGTCAACGTAGTCGAGGGAACTCGCAAACGTGTGCAGGCCTTTGAAGGCGTGGTCATTGCCAAGCGCAACCGCGGTATCAACTCCAACTTCATCGTTCGAAAAATTTCCAGCGGTGAAGGCGTTGAGCGTACTTTCCAAACCTACAGCCCTTTGATTGCAGCCATTGACGTCAAACGCCGTGGCGATGTGCGTCGCGCCAAGCTTTACTATTTGCGCGAACGCAGTGGTAAATCTGCCCGTATCAAAGAAAAACTCACAGCCAAAGCAGCACCTGCTGCGGCCGCTAAGTAAGACCTCCCCCAAGGTCTGCTTGAAACAAACCGCCCCAGTTCACGCTGTGGCGGTTTTTTTCTGACCCCCCAATTACCGTTGTGGTTTCCTTGACCCAAATTCCTCGTTTTTCCCCTGAATCCGCCGAGGTTTTGGGATGGGATGGGCATTTGCCTCGCGTGCCTTTGCAAAGGCTTGGGCCTTTGGGGTTGCGCCAGCATTTCGCGACGCCACCTGTTTGGCAGCCCGATGCCATGCTGGAGCCCCCGTTAAACCCTCTGAAACCACCGGTGGATGCCTCAGTACTGGTGGGGGTGGTGATGCGCCCCCAGCCCAGTGTGCTGCTCACGCTCAGAACCGCCCATTTGTCGACCCATTCAGGTCAGATTGCCTTTCCTGGGGGGCGCCTAGATGAGGGCGATGCTGATGCAGTGGCTGCAGCGCTGCGCGAGTCGCAAGAAGAGGTGGGGCTTGACCCATCGCATGTCGAGATCTTGGGCCAATTGCCCTTGTACCTCACCGGCACGGGTTTCAGGGTCACGCCAGTGGTGGCTTTGCTTGACCCTGCGATGCGTCTGACCGCCAATCCGCATGAAGTGGCGCAAGTGTTTGAGGTGCCCTTGGCGCATGTGATGGACCCTGCCAACCACTGCCGCCATGCGGTGGAATGGTCAGGCGTGCGGCGCGAATGGTTCTCAATGCCTTATGAAGACGCTGAGCAAAAACGCTTTATTTGGGGTGTGACGGCAGGTATTTTGCGCAACCTGTATTGTTTTTTAAGCACCGACCCCGATCAGGCTGAGTCAAACGCTGAGTCTTGACTATCATGCAGGCATGAGTTTTTTCGCACTTTTATTCGCTTTCTTGCTAGAACAAGCTCGGCCATTGAGTTTTGGTGAAAGCCTTGAGCGAATCTGGCAAGCTTGGTCTGACAAGGTACGCAACACGCTAGACACCGGTGACCAACGCCATGCTTGGACAGCTTGGGGCATAGCCATCGGCTTGCCCTGCTTGCTGGTGTGGGTGGTTCATTATGTTTTGGCGTGGTATTTGGGTTGGGTATTTGCCATGGTGTGGAGTGTGGCCGTGCT
>Ga0114971_10002079_pt1 | contig 13757 bp, 10 predicted proteins | sample M_140625_MF_Meta_FD_87320 | JGI IMG/M metagenome (GOLD analysis project Ga0114971, IMG submission 87320) | Freshwater microbial communities from Lake Montjoie, Canada to study carbon cycling - M_140625_MF_MetaG | ecosystem: Environmental > Aquatic > Freshwater > Lake | place: Lake Montjoie... | reverse complement strand
CGTAACAAATCAATTCGTACTTCGCTCCTTCGAGTGCGCGATCAAGGCAGGCGATAAATTTCGAATTTTGTCGCATGTCCATCGTGAATTCGCTCGACGGTCCACTCTCCGCCATCAATGCACCTTGATGCGGTGAACAAATCGTGAAGAGCGTGTGAATGCGAATAGCAGGATCATTCGAGTTTGAATTGATGCCGCAAGACTCAAGCTGCGCCGAATTCATTGCAGAAAAGCGCGCAACGAGTCCGCCCATCGAATTCGCAATCACGTCGATCTCGCGATCCTTCCACTGCGCGACTGCATGAAGCACTCGCTGCCGGCACTGTGCAAAGGAAATGCAATCGCCAAACGAGATTGCGATGATTTCAGTCTCGGGTGATGTTCCCGCACGGATCGCTTTCTCAATCGCCCTCGCCGCGAAACCTGGATCCATATAACCCCCAAGAATCAAGATCGATCGAGTCGGGGTGATCGGCACATCGGACATCGACTTCAGTGCCTCCGCAGCCTGATCACGGGTCAATAGTTTGGGATTCGTTGGCCCGCTCGCACAGCCCACTGCGAGGATCATCACCGAACACAGGATGCTGCGGACAACTGCGGTTTCTGCTCGCCACCTCACATTTTTATTCTATCCTTCTCTTTGTGCTCGAAGAAAAACAGACTCGAATCGCCGAGCCGCCTGAGCAATTTATGTTGGGAGGTTCGCGCCCTCGACTTGAAGAACTTTTTCGTGTCTTTCGAATCGCATCTGAGTTTTTGCATGGCTTTCGGAAGTTGCACTTTACAGGTCCATGCGTGACCGTTTTCGGCAGCGCGCGATTTTACGAAGAGAACAAGTGGTATCAACTTGCGCGCGCAGTGGGTGCAGAACTTGGTCGACGAGGATTCACGGTGATGACGGGCGGCGGGCCTGGCATTATGGAAGCAGCCAATCGCGGCGCTCGCGATGTCCATGCGCCATCGATCGGCTGCAACATTATTCTTCCACATGAGCAAGTCGAGAATCCCTACTGCGATCGGCAGATTCACTTTCAATATTTTTTCATTCGCAAAGTGATGCTGGTGAAATACTCATATGGCTTCGTGGTCATGCCTGGCGGATTTGGAACGCTCGATGAGTTGTTCGAAGCGCTCACGCTCGTACAAACGAAGACGATTGACGACTTTCCAATCGTCTTGATGGGACGCGACTACTGGGACGAACTCTTCGACTTTATTGATCGCAGACTCTTGCGCGAAGGAACGATCTCTGCCGCAGATCGTTCGCTGTACAGAATCACCGATGATCCCATCGAAGCGGCGGATTACATCAGCGAAACTGCGCGCCGAAGATTCGGTCTGAAGTATGGCGAAAAAGTTCGTCGTCGCTGGTGGTTGTTCGAATAAGCGGATCGTCGTCGCACCGTCACGAGAGTGAAGACGATTTCTTCTTGAGCATTACGATCACGCCAGCAATAAAAGTTGCCGCGGAAATACATAGGTACACGACCAACCAAGGAGCGCCTCCCCAGTTGGCAGTCGTCGGCGCATAGCTGGCAATATTTGCTGTGATTCCCCAATGCCCGATGAGATAGACAAGTGGAATAACCCCCAACATGGCAAGCGCAATCGGCCGCGCATAGAAGCCAATCAAGATCAGCACCACGCCTGTTTCGAAGTTCGAGATGCCAAAGGCACCAAGCAAACGAAGTTGATCGCTTGCCGTGCTCGTCGAGAGATCGAGGACGGCGATGTTCTTTGCGGAATAATTCAACACAATCGTGTGCATGAATCCTCGCAGCAAGTCATAACAACCCAAGATGATTGTGACGACTGACACAAAGACTGGGATGGACTTTTCTGCTTTCATTGATTCATATTGTGACTCAGCGGATAGTGTGATGCAAGTCAGCCGCCACCCGACTTGGGCTCGAGAACTTCGCGCAAAAACACTGTCCAGCTTGTCGCATTTGGGGTGACAAACTCGCGTGGAGCAGACAAATATTTCGGAGCGCGCTCTCGAAGGTGCGCAAGAAATGCTGGTGGGATCTCGTCGATACCTCCCATCAATTTTTTCCCATATCCCGAATAGACCATCAACCCCGGGCGTTGTCCCATTTTCATCCAAGGCAACCATGGCCCTTCCCGAAACCATGCGAGAAATGTTGGAACGGATGTGAGTCTTGGATCTGAGAGTTCGTCGATGCGGGAATAAAATCCGAAGTGTTCGCTGCCGGTGTATGTCGGTCCCGTGGAGTGCTCTGGAAATTTCTCTTGGGAAATCGGATTGGGGTATGCAAGCGGAACATCGAATCCAAGAATGCAATCACCACCCATCTCAAGCAGAGGGAGCATTCGCGGTTTTCCATCGCGACCCAAACTGCCAAAGGATGAATTGACTGGATCATTCTGCACATTGAAAACTGCGACATCTGCTTTGGTGTAAGGATTCTGCCATCGATCCAAAATTTCTCCAGTACGTGGATCTTTATAGACCGCATATTCCCGCGTCAACATTCGCCAACTTCCATCGGGCTGATGGACAAGTCGCGCAACATTGATGCCCTCAAATTCAAAGAGAAGCGCTGGTTTTTCCTGTGGAATCACTGCAAAAATTTGGCCAGACCACCACATCACTGTGTCCGACCCATCTGTATTGCCACGCATCTTCAGAAATGCAATGATGTTGTCGGACGGATTATCGAGATCAATTTTCGACTTGGCCGATTGTGGCGTTGCGGAAGGATTGATTGCGCATGAAAACATGCCAAAGATAAAGAGCGTCTGGAATGCGATTGGAAATGGTTTCAAGTTGTCTCCAGTTTGAATATGTGAATTGCATCCTACTTCTGCAGTTGAACAATCCGTAAACTACCTATGTGAATCTACTCATCCTTGGAGGAACATCATTTCTCGGTCCAGCCATTGTCGAAAGCGCACGAGCGAAAGGGTGGACCATCACGCTCTTTAATCGTGGCAAAACAAATCCTGGTCTCTTTGCTGATATTGAACAGATTCACGGAGACCGCGATCCGAAAGTTGCGCCTGGACTTGAACCGCTCGCTGCTGCGATTCGAACTGGCCGAACTTGGGATGTGGTCATTGACACCAGTGCGTTCGTGCCGCGCATCACAACAGCAAGCGCAGAACTTCTGAAACCCGCTGTTCGGCAATACATCTTGATCACGACCCTGAATGTCTATGCGGATCCACTGCCGGCCAATGCAAATGAAACTGCGCCGCTTGCGAAAGATTTGCCTGACGCGCAAGAAAAGTTGACGAATGAAACATATGGACCCAACAAAGCTGCATGTGAACGTGCGCTGACTGCGATCTATGGCGATCGCGCGACGATGCTTCGCCCCACTCTCATCGTTGGTCCTGGAGATCCAACGGATCGGTTCACATATTGGCCCGTGCGAATGCAACGCGGAGGTGAGGTGCTCGTCGCAAGTTCGCCGAAGCCGTGGAATGTCGAAACGTCAATCATTGATGTTCGCGACCTCGCCGACTTCGCATGCACTTGCGCAGAGAAAGGTCACGGTGGCGCATTCAATTGCGCTGGACCAAATGGCCCGCTGACATTCGATGGGCTCGTGCAAGGTTGTCGCGCCGCATTTGGAAATGAGATCGTGCTGATTCCTGTAGATGAAGAATGGCTGCTTGAACAAAAAGTTCAGCCGTGGATGGGTCTGCCGATGTGGATTCCTTCGTCGATGGCAGCAGAAGCGACGATGGGATGTATAAATAGAAGGAAGTCCATCGAAAATGGAATGCGTTTTCGCCCACTTGCGCAAACTGCCCGCGATACAGCGCAGTGGATGGAAAAAACTCGCCCCGACTTTGATTTCGGAGTGAAGCCCGGCGCGCCTGGAATCACTCGCGCTCGTGAGGCAGAATTGATTGCGGCTTGGAAGGCGCACACCAAGATATGAAAGACTCGATCATATTTCGCGATGCAACTCTTGCTGATATCGATGCAGTCGTCGCATTGATCGAAAGCGCATTCCGCGGCGAAGTCAGTCGCGCTGGATGGACAACCGAAGCTGACATTCTAGATGGACAACGAACCGACATCGCTGAAATGACCGAGATCATCAGCGGAATTCGATCACGCGTTCGGCTTGCGTTTCAAAGCGAAATACTCGTTGGCTGTGTGCGCATCGAACAAGAAGAGAATGCGGGATACATCGGAATGGTTTCGGTCAGCCCCACAATGCAAAGTGCTGGCATTGGCCGACAAGTGCTTGCAGAAGCGGAGCGAGTCATTCGTGACGAACTGCGATTGACGCGCGCGCGGATGACGGTCATCGGCCAACGCGACACGCTGATCGCGTGGTACGAACGGCGCGGATATTCGGTATCAGGCAAGCGACAACCGTTTCCATATGGCCAATCAAGAGCCGGACTTCCAAAGCGCGCCGACCTCTACTTCGAGGTGCTCGAGAAATCGCTCGAACGCCCTCTCTGATTCACGGGCCTCAAATCAATTTTCTGGCTCGTCCTCTTCGTCGGAAGCATTCGTGTTCTCTGGCTTCACAACAACCACGATTGCATTCGCTGGGGCGTAATACTTCGCGAACACATCCTTCACCTGCTTTGCGGTCATTGATTGATATGCCTCTGGCTCTTTGACAACATCATCAAGATTCGTTCCTTGATATGTCATGAGATCGATTCGGCCAGACCAATAGGCAGGCTCTTTCAATTGTTCATCAAATGTATTTGCCATCTGCTTCTTGGCGATATCCATCTCTTCGTCAGTCGGACCATTCTTTGCGAACTCGGCGTACATGGATGCGAGTTTGTCGACAAGTGGTTGCGTCTTCGACGGCTGCGTTGGCGCACTCGCGGAGAAAACTCCAAAGCCAGGGAATGTGGTTGCGCCACGCGACGATGCACCAATGCTATAAACCAATTGCTCCTTCTCACGCACTTCGGTGACCATGCGCGTCGAAAGTATTCGCGCCGCCATGCCAAGTGCACGCGCATCTTCGCGGTTCGTTTGATCTGCACCATAAAATCCAGAGAGCACAAACGCTTGTTTCGTCGGCGTATCAAGAGTTTTTTCAAAGACTCGTGGACCCGCAGGACGCTTCAGCGTGCGCAAACCTGAATACGTTTCTGGGCTGATACGTGGACGCGAACTCAACGCACCGAGATAGTGCGTCGCAAGTTCGATCGCACGTTCCTTCGAAATGTCACCAACAATTGCAATCTCAATCGGTGATTCCGCAATGAGCTTCTCAAGCCATGCCTGCGAAGCGGCGAGCGATAGTTTTGCGATCTGTTCAGGAGTCACTGGTTTCGTCCGAACATCATCGTCAGGATATGGAAGCGACGACGCCATGCGTCCGCCCAATCCACCTGGCGTCTTCATTGACTCAGCAATGAAATCTTTCGCCATTGTCTGATACTGCGTGAATGCGACTTGATCGATCTTGGGTTGCGTGAGCAAGAGATATGCGAGTTGAAATCCAGTTTCGAGTTCCGCAGGGCTTCCAGAAATACTCAGCGTGATCGCCCCTGCGCCCCCACCACCTCCGCCGCCACCACCTCGACCACCGCGGCCGCCTCGGCCACCGCCGCCACCTCCACCGCCGCGCACGTTCACTTTCTTGCCATTCATCAACTCGCGAATATCTGTCGAGGACAACGACTTGGTTGAAGGACGACCCCACGCGAGTTGTGCAGCCTGCGTAATACCACGATTGTCTGCAGTTTCAAGCAGATCACCACCAACAAGAGTGATGCTTACGGTTGCTTCGTTCTTCCTGTAATCCATAAAACGGTAATGCATTCGCACGTTATTGCTGAGCCAACCAGACCAAACCTGCGTTGCTGCATTTTCATTTTGTTCTGTGACGGTTCCAGCTTTTGGAAGCTCCGAGATCAACTGAGTTGCATGCGCAACTTCAACGTCTTTCGTCGGCGTGACCGCCAATGCAGCAGTTCCAATTTCAAGAAGCTCACTCTCGGTTGGAACGTTTGAACGTGCTGGAAGGACCGCAACAAATGCAACGTTCTTAGGATCAAACTCCTTCGCAAAGCTCTTTGCGACCTCTTCATCGGTGATGCCAGGTAATAACTGCTTTAATAGATCAAGTCGCTGTTGCGGTGACATCATCGGCTCACCCGACGTAATAGATCCGTTCATGCGCGTGATGTACGAACTTGCCGCGGCAGTCGATTCAGTTTCCACAGTTCGCTCCGCGCCAGAGATCGCCTGCTTCTTGACGGCATCAAGTTCGTGCGAGGTAAAACCAAATGCGCGCGCGCGTTGCAATTCCATGGCGAGCTCTTGCAGCGCAGGCTTCCATTTCCCGTCTGCCGCACGAGCCGAAACATCGACGCTGTACATCATGTTTGTTTCATTGCCAGAAGAAACTCGCCCGCTGAGATAGCTCGTCCCTCCTGCTGCAACTTTCGCTTCCATTCGGCGATTCATCGCGCTTTGACCGAGCCCGAGCACGAGTTCGTCGCGATACATCTTGACGGTCGTTGTTGGGGGGTGAGCAGGTTCAAGGCGCGAAATTCGAATGTCCTCAGATGTCAGCTCCGCATCGCTGGTCACAATTGCGAAACTTTTGTCGTATGCCTTCACACCAGACAACTGGCCAATTGCTTTTTCTTTTTTCGGCGCAGAACCAAACTTCTCCTTGATGACTTTGATCACTTCGTTGGGATCAGCATCAGCGACAACAAGCAACGTTGCATTGCTCGCGCCGTACCACTTGCCGTAATAGTCTTTGAAATCCTGCTGCTTCACTCCGTTGATGCTTGCTTCAGTCCCGATCGTGTCTCGCTTGCTATAGAGCGAACCTGGTGCGATGCGCTCGGTGATGTAATCGCTCGTGCGTTGCCGCGCCGAAAGTCCGCGACGACGCTCTTCTTGAATAATCTGGCGCTCCGCCTCGATTTCTTCTGGCGTCAAGAGCAGTTGGAACATCACATCGGAAAAGAACATCATCCCCTTGCCAAGCGTTTCTGGCTTCGCGTCTGGAAGCGAAAGCTGAAATGTTGTCTGCTCCATATTCGTAAACGCATTCTGGTCACGACCAAATTGCATGCCAAGTGATTGGAAGAACGGCACAACCGCACCAGGCTTGAAATTCTCCGATCCATTAAACGCCATGTGTTCCAGATAATGCGCGATTCCGCGTTGATGATCGGTTTCATTGAGCGATCCCGTCCCCATATGAATCCAGATGACGGCGCGTCCTGGTGGAACAGAGTGCTTGAGGACGATGTACTTCATTCCATTGTCAAGTTTTCCAAAGACGAGCGAAGGGTCTGTTGGCAGCGGCGCGTCTGCGACAGGCACAACTTGCGCTGTGGACACACTTGTCATCACGGCGAGTGCGGCAACAAATGTGAAGGCGAATTTGAAATCAGATTTCATTGGGGTTCTCCGAGCGACTCTTCGAGTGCGATTTGCGGGACTAAGACGTTGCATAAGAATACCAACGCCCGTCAATCGATCACGGAACTCCAACGCTTCACGCTCATTTCAAATTACCGACAGAAATTCGATTCGCAACAACACGTCACTTCGCAATATCGATTGTTGTGCGAGACAGACTCACCGATACTGCGCGGACACCAACGCGCACGCATCATCATCGAATCGATCGTCACGTCGCATTTGACTGAAGAGCGCGAGTAATTCAGATTCAGTGAGATGCTGCTTCTCAACACCTGACACATCTAAATAGACTTTGCCACGATGCATCGCGATCAAGCGATCTCCCAGCGTCGCTGCTTGCTGCATGGAATGCGTAACCATTACGGTCGTTGCGCTTGAGTGCGCCACAAGCCGCGTCGTCAATGAGATCACCAACTCCGCACTTCTAGGATCAAGCGCGGCAGTGTGTTCATCGAGAAGCAACACCTTTGGACTCGTCAGCGTCGCCATCAAAAGTGTTATTGATTGTCGCTGACCTCCAGAAAGCAGCCCGATCGGATCATCGAGTCGATTTTCCAATCCAAGACCAATCTGCGCCAAGAGATCCTTCCATTCACCACGACGCGCGCCACGCAACAATGGTGCGAGCGTGCGCCACTTGCCGCGCTTCGATGCGAGCGCCAAGTTTTCCGCAACCGTCAATCCTGGTGCAGTCCCTGCAAACGGATCCTGAAAGACGCGGCCAATCAGATGCGCACGTCGATGCTCAGGCCAACGCGTGATATCTGCGTCATCAACCGTGATCGATCCACGGTCGAGATCGAATGCACCTGATATTGCTCCTTGCAGCGTGCTCTTTCCAGAGCCGTTCGTTCCGATCACCACAGTGAATGATCCAGGCGCAAGTTGGATGGTGACATTGGCAAGCGCACGAACTTCATTTGCCGTGCCGGGATTAAATGTTTTGCAGACGGAATCAAGTCGGAGCATGCTTGCCTCGCTTCCTTGCCATGCTCTTCAGCCAAGTTGGTCCGACTATTGCTGCGAGCACGACGACTGCCGTGACTAACTTCAAATCATTTGCATCGAGCCCCATGCGAATAGCGATTGCCACCAAGAGACGGAAGAGCACCGCCCCCATCACCGCGCCGATGATTGCTAATGCGATCGATCGAACGGGGCCAATCAAACTCTGCCCCAAGATCACGCTCGCTAATCCAAGAACGATGACACCAATTCCCATCTGCGCATCTGCGAAAGACTGCATCTGCGCAAAGAGCGAACCAGAAAGTGCGACCAATGCATTTGAAAGCGCCAACCCAAGAATCGTCATGCGATCAGTGCTCGTGCCAAGCGCTCGAAGCATGCGAGCGTTATCGCCAGTCGCTCGCATCGCAGCGCCAAGTTCAGTTTTCAGAAAGAGCACTAAAAGTATTCCAGCCACGCCCACAACAATTGTGGTTGCAAGCAGAAGACCGAGATCGCTCGATGGAACACTCCGACCAAGAATCGATGTCTCTTGACCGAGCCATGCAGTAGCACCCTGCTCGAAGGGCGTGAAGATCGTGTTCGCTTTAATCGGCACATTGCTTGCACCCATGATGCGCAAGTTCACTGAATAGAGCGCTGTCATCACCAAAATTCCAGAGAGCAGAGCATTCACCTTGAAGTGCACATGAATAGCGCCAGTGATTGCACCCGCAAGTGCGCCGCCCGTCATGCCCGCGATTGTTGCCGTGACTGGATCGACGCCATCACGCAAGAGACGAGCGGTGATCGCAGCACCAAGTGGAAACGAACCATCCGCGGTGATATCTGGCAACTGATAGACGCGGAACGATAAATAGATTCCAAGCGCAAGTACGCCGAAAACCAAACCAATCGCAAGCGTTGCAATAAGCAGACTCATGCCGAGCCTCCAAGTGCGATCGCCCAGATCGACCCGCGCAAAAATGCGGTCTCAGTGCCTTCAGCATTGCGCAATGCGTGCATCACTGCGCGGAGTGGTTGTTCAGCGAGCAACTGTCCTGCGGCTGATGGATCCTGCGTCGAACGTGGGACGGGTCGGTACGAAGCGACCGCGACATGCGCATGAAGAAAGAGATCATCTGATGTTGCGACTTCATCGCGCATCAAAACCAATTCAGTCGAGACCTCAGCAGGAAGTATTGCACGCGACGCTGTATCGGCAGCGAACACGACTGCGACCATCGAATCGCTGCGGTGCATTGGGTCGCCTGCGAATCGCAGCGACGCACGAAGCTCCGTTGGTGTCATACCTGAAGGCTGCGTGCTCCAATCGTCTGGCGAAGTTCGCGCCCAAGCACCGAACGCTCCAGCACATTCGCCGACTGCGATGAATGCCACTGCGCCGCCAGAAACTATCACCAATTGTCTCGCGAGCGCCGAAAGTGAGATGGACTCGCTTCCGTTCCACTCGAAATATCCGCGCATCGAAAAGGGCGCGTCGACCACAAGCGTGTTGCGCGCGATGCACGACACAGCTCCCGCATCGCTTGATGCGAGACAGTCTGGCCGTGGCGCACCCGCTGGAGCGACTGCAACGGTTCCGCCAGCAACAAGTCCCTCGCCGAAGAGCCCATGCGCAGACGCTTCGTCGGCGGCAAGTGCCATGTGTCCAATCGCCAACGTCGATGGAGTCGCGCGAATTATTCCAGTGCGAATAAATGTGGGATGCGCAACACCTCGCACTGGTTCTCGTGTCATCGTTCCAGTCCAAGTACAATTTGTACTGAAGTCAATCGCACTTGTAACGGCAGCAGTTGAGTTGGTTGCTGATGTCACTCCAAGCAGTACATCAAGCTTTGAAATCCGAAACATTTCACGGACCGGAGCGCTTGCCGCAGTCACCACCATTGCACCTTTTACCGCACGCAAACGAGCGAGCGCCTTCAGAAGCACACCAATTCCCACAGACGAAATGAAGTCGACGTTTGCGAGGTCAAGCTCGATTCTTGAACGACCAGAACGGATCGCTTCTTCGAGCGCCTCCGCAACCATTGGAGACCATGAAGCATCCAACCGACCATTCATCACAATGAGCGCCGCATCGGTCGTCAAACTTGAAGCGATCTTCATTTTCCACTCCCCGTCGACTCGGTGACGACTCGCGCACCATCCATCATCGGCTTGGGAAGCGTAATGCCGTACCGAGCCATACGAATCGGATTGATGAGGAGCATCGTCTCCTTAGGATCGGTGAATGGGATGCTCGCTGGCGACTGACCATGAAGCACTTTGTCAACGAGTCGCGCGCATTCACGACCGACGTCTTCAAAGTCGCGCGAAACAGAAATCGTCGCGCCAGCTCTCATCGCTCCTGGTGAAAACGCGAAGACTGGAATGTTCGCACGATCGGCACTCTTGACAATCGCTGCGAAACCTGTGCTCGATGAATTATCTGAGATCTGCAAGATCGCTTGAATTCCCTGCGTTGCGAGTCCTTCTGCCGCTTCGGGAAGTTCCGTCGGTCGATCAGCGGCGACAGATATCAACTCGATTCCTGCAGCGTTGAGTACGTGCTGCCATTCATTGCGGTGATAGACGCTATTCACTTCACTTGGAGCAAAGACCGTTCCCACTCTTTTCAGATTCGGTATCGCCGCCGTCGCCACTTCGAGCATGCGTGCCCAATCGCAAGTGATCTGCGCACCCGTGACATTTGGCAAGTGATCATCATTCGACTTTCCTGCTCCAGCTGCGACGCCGGATGCAATCAAAGAAAAAACAATGGGGACATTCTTGATGCGTCGCAAAGTTGCTTGCAATGCAGGGGTCGTGAACGGCACAACAACATCAGGCTTCTCCTCGGAAATCGCAGCGACAATCGTCCCAAGCGCGCCGATATCAAGCTGCGCATCTCGGAGTTGAAGAGTGCAGTTCACTCCGTTCTTGTAACCAATCACTCCCATTTCTTGCATGAATCCTCGGTAACAATCTTCGAAATTTGGAGTGCGGTTGTACGTGAGCACTGCGATCGTTGGCATTGCGAGTGGCGCCGCATTTACAGCTGCTCCCGCTGCAGGCAGTGCAGCGAGCATCGCCCCGATCGATGGCGGCACGAGTTCTTGCGCAACTTTTCGCACGATCGGTGGTGCTGGCGGGTCGTAGATAGTCTCGGCGAGCGCAGCGAGTTCTGGAACACGAATCCAGTTTTCGCCGAAGCCTGAATAATTCAACTGCAATGCGATGGGCAAAAAGTTTTCGCATGGAATATCTCGTGGCGCAACGCCCTTCAAAACCAACTCTGCGATCGCGCCCGTCGAAACACCCATTGCGCGATAATCCGCGCCGTAGTTGATCGCGGCACCCAACTTCGACAACTCAGGAAAATTCGTAATCACGGGCACGTGTGCTTTGCGGCATCGATCCGTCACAGTTGGTGCGGCGGCGATGACATTTGTATCCGCAAGAATCCAAAAGCAATCGATCCCACGCGAAATCAATACGTCGGTCGCTGTTGCAACCTCGGAGACATTGGTGCCGTTGGCTTCGAGAAGCTCGATGCCAAGTTCTGCGCATGCAGCTCTTCCAAGTTTGACGGAAGCTTCCGCATTCGCCTCTGCAGGATTCCAAACGCAACCTAATCGTTTGACGTTTGGCGCCGAGGTATGCATCGCCATGAGCAGCAACTTTGCTGGCTGCAATGTTCCAAAGCCAGCGACATTGGTCGGTCGTGTCGAACCTTCGGTCCATGGACCAAGCGGAACTCCAAACCCAGGCGGCGAAACTACTAATCCGAAAACGTGTGGCAAGCCTCGCTTATTTGCACGCAACACTGTCTGCGTTGCGACCGTCGAGAGCGACACAATCAAGTCATAGGGTGGCGATGCACTGCACACTGCGGCAGCCATCTGCCCGAGTGTCCCAACATCTCCCTCCGCATTAAAAGTGTCAAAGGTCGTTCCAGTTGACTCGCTGAATCCAGCCTCTTTCAATCGTTCAATCACGCCAAGCCGCCCGACGTTCATCGCATCGATCGAAGAGATCTGAATCACTGCGATTCGCCGCAGTCGCGCCGCTTGCGCTGCAGCATCGAGCGCGCTTCCCGTCGGACGTTGGACGGATCGATCGCTGAGCACGAGCACTGCAGATGCCGCAGCAATCAGGAGAATCCCAAGGATGAGGCGTCGTGCGGAGTAGAACACTTCGACACGGTACATCCGAGCGAAAAAAATTGCATTTATTTATCTCAGCGCGGGTAGAACGAATTGGGATTCGTGATTAAAGCAAGACGGTGACTATCAATAAATCGAGCAGGCTTTTTCGAGGATCTCCTGCATCATCACTTGCGACTTGCCCACGGCGGCGTTCCCTTTTACCCCATAACTCTCCGCCAGCTTTTCCATCTGCGGGAAAGCGACCCAGACACTTCCCTTCGCGTCCTCCCAGACAGAAATCCGCAGCGGAAGATCCACCGCCATACTTTGTTCCGTCACCATCAATTCTGTGCCAATCGCAGGCGAGCCAAAGACGATGACTTGGGTGGGCCGAAGGTCCAACTGAACATCTTTCGCGTTTTGCGCATGATCAAACTTGGCAAAGACTTGCATGTTTCTCTTTTTCAATTCTGATTCGATTCGCGTCATCGTTTCGGTAGCTCCAAAGACGCTTTCACGCAAATACAGTTTTCCATCATCGCCGCCAGACTGAAGAACACTGGCAAAGGCCGATGCGATTTTGCGACTGAGATTTGAAAAATCAATACCCTCTTTGTTTGCAAGAAGCGTCACGCAGATAAGTTCCGCAGGATTTGTAAATCGCGTCAGCGAAGTTGAAAAACCACGAGAAGCGCCCTTGATTTCCATCATTCCTTTGTGATTGTAAAACTGCCATCCAGCCATACTTGGGACAGTCTTCCCGTTGTCAAGTTTGGTCGGCTTATAGATCATCGCACGATTTTCTGGCTTCGTGATCAGCAGCGATCCAGCGAGACCAATATCCCAGAGACTCACGTCGGGTGCTGATGCCCAGATATCAGAAAAACCTTTGCAGTCGAAACGTGCGGCGGGAACAGGAACAAGGCTGGATGTATAGCCAGTCGCGTGTTCCGCTGGATCGATCAGTGCGACAACTTTCAGAAAATCTTTATGCTTGTTTTTATTAGCAGACACATCTTCTTCTCGGATCCGCGAAAGATCCGCAGAAAAGAAGGTGTGTTTCAGTCCAAGTGCATCAATCTGATTCTTCGTCACGAAGTCTCGGTACGAACTACCTGATGCTTTCTCTACCACCATCGCGAGTAGCAGAAAGTTCGTAGCGCTTTGAGTGACATCCGTTCCAGCCGTGAATGCGAGTGGAATCTTTGATGCCAGAGCGACGAGCTCGTCAGACGACTGGTTTTTCGATG
>Ga0114971_10002074_pt1 | contig 13764 bp, 8 predicted proteins | sample M_140625_MF_Meta_FD_87320 | JGI IMG/M metagenome (GOLD analysis project Ga0114971, IMG submission 87320) | Freshwater microbial communities from Lake Montjoie, Canada to study carbon cycling - M_140625_MF_MetaG | ecosystem: Environmental > Aquatic > Freshwater > Lake | place: Lake Montjoie... | reverse complement strand
TCATTTTCGTTGTTTTGTTGTTTTCACTTGTGACTTGTTCATGCCCATGCCGGGCACACTAGCGGCACCGTCCTCGGTGCCGGTGGCCTGACCCCGCAAGTGGGACAGTTTATCCTAAAAGCGTGAATGGAAAGAGCTGTTGTTCTGTGCAAGGTATTGGAGTAGTTGGGAATGCTGTCGAATTCAGGACCTTCTTGCGCTCACCTTGCGGGTGAGGCGATTTTACCACTGAAAACTGTTACTGGAGCGTGGCCTGTGGACACGCCTGGTGGGCGATATTACGCGGAGTTCGATGTGGATGCGCCGGTGACGCGCGAAGGGCAGTTGATCTTTTTCGCCCAGTTTTTGCATACCGGAGGGCGGTGGGCACGGTTGTTGGAGCAGTGTCCTCTACATTACGAGGGCAACCGTGGCAGTGGAGCGGCCAACGTGGTGGGGACGGCGGCGCTTTCGATTCTCTGCGGGCATTGGCGCTACGCGCACATCAATGCGGTGCGTGGAGACAGGCTCAATCCGCCGCTTTTTGGGATGACCCACGTGGTCAGCGAGGACGTGGTGCGCCGTGCGATGAAGCGGATCCAGGAGTCGGAGGGGTTGGCGTGGCTTGGGGGTCAGTTGCGCCAGTGCGTGGAGCCGGTGCTGAGTATTCCGTGGATCCTGGACATCGACGTGACGGTCAAACCGCTCTACGGCCACCAGCAGGGCGCGCAGATCGGCCACAACCCGCAGAAGCCGGGGCGCCCGAGCCATGCCTACCACAGTTACTTCATGGCCAACACGCGGCTCTGCCTGGGGGTCGATGTTCAGGGTGGAAAAGCGTCAGCCGGGCGACACGGACAACCCGGGCTCTGGTCATTGCTGGAGGCGTTGCCCCGCACCCACTGGCCCGCTTTCGTGCGCGGAGACTGCGGCTACGGCAACGAGGTGCTGCTGAGCGAATGTGAAGCCCGGGGGCTGCCGGGTTTTTTCAAGCTGCGACACAGCCCCAAAGTCAAAGAGCTCCTGGCCCGCATGCAGCGCTGCGGGGCGGTGTGGCAGAAGGCCGGCGATGGGTGGGAAGTTATCCAGGCCCGGCTGCGCTTGAGCGGCTGGAGTCGCGAGCGGCGCGTTGTTCTGGTGCGGGAGACTCCCGCGTTGGCCCCCGTGGGCGAACATGCCCGCCGCCGTCGCGACACCCTCCAGCCTGTCCTGCCCGGATCGGGCGACTGGAAAGAAAACCCCGCGCCCTGGGCGGGTCGCATCGCGGTGCTAGTGACCACGCTCGATGAGGTGGCTTACCCCGCCATCGCTCTGGCCCGGCTTTACCGCGAGCGAGCCGACGCCGAGAACATCTACGACGAACTCAAAAACCAATGGGGTTGGGGCGGCTTTACCACCCAACGCCTCGCTCCAAGTCGCCTCATGGCCAACCTCATCGCCCTTGTCTACAACTGGTGGCACCTCTACGCGCGCCTTTATGACGGCGATCATCACCGCGAGGCCATCACCAGCCGCCCAACTCTGCTCAATGGGGTGGCCCGGCTCACACGCAGCGGTGGCCAACGCACGGTCAAGGTCAGCATCCAGCACGAGCAAAGTGATCGGCTCATCACCGCCATCACGCAGGTCAGCAATACCTTGCGCCGATTCCACTCCATCGCGGAGCAATGGAGCATCATCCAGCGCTGGACGCTGCTGCTGACCCATATCTTCCGCCGCTGGTTGGGCGGAAAGTGGCTCGGTCAACTCCCACCCCAAGCCCAGCTCCTGCTCTCCGGCTGACCTAGGACAAAAACTCAGCCACAACCCCATCCGAATACCGCTGCAACATCAGCGGCACAGTCTTCCATTCACGTTTTTAGGCTGAACCTTAGTTTCGCAACTGCGGCACGAAGCTAGCCCACAGGCAACCATTCGCCCCTGCTGTGCAAGCGCCTTCAGCATGTGGTCAGGATGGAGCGCTTGATGTCGTTCTTTCGCTTTGGGCAGGCGTTGTCCTTCGACCGCGGCAGGGGTGTTGGTGGTGCTCGGGTCGGTGCGGTGCCGCTAGATATTTTGGCGGCCCATTTTTTGATACTTTTTGATACAGATTTGTGGGCACAACGGGGTAGAAACAATCCGTGAAATCTGCTGCATCAAATCCTCGTAAACCCGCATGAATACTGCATCTGCAGAGGTTTTGAGGGGCTGAAATAAAAAGTGCTCGGGGGGGGACTTGAACCCCCATGCCTTACGGCATACGCCCCTCAAACGTACGTGTCTGCCATTTCACCACCCGAGCGTTATGTCTCCAGAATAACGCCGGCGCGGCCCGGTGCAAGTTTTTCGGAGCATCCGTCTCGACTCTTGGGGCGGAGCGTAGGAGTTTAACGGACCCGGAAACATGAACTCGTCGCTGGAATTCACGCTGAACGGCGAAGCCGTGCGGTTGCAGGGTATCTCGCCCGACACCACCTTGCTCGACTGGCTGCGCGCCTCGGGGAGGACCGGATCGAAGGAGGGCTGTGCGGAAGGGGATTGCGGAGCCTGCTCGGTGGCCATGATCGATGCCGATGCCAAGGGCAAGCCGGTGTGGCGGTCGTTCAACAGTTGCCTCACCCCTTTGGCGCTGGTGCATAGGCGGGAACTGGTCACGGTGGAAGGGCTCGGCCAAGGCGAACTGCATCCTGTCCAGCAGTGCATGGTGGCCAACCATGGGTCGCAATGCGGCTACTGCACACCGGGCATCGTCATGTCCATGTTCGAGGGCCACTACCGGGGCGATCTCCGCCGCGACTGGCAGCTGAACGACCAGCTTTGCGGCAACCTCTGCCGCTGCACCGGCTACCGCCCGATCCGTCAGGCGGCGATCGAGGCATGGCAGCAGAGAGAGAAAACGGCCACCGATAAATTCGGGAAACAACTCAAAAAGGCCCAGGCAGTTCCAGACTCGGCCAGCTACGAGTCAGCCGGCGGGAAGTTCTTTCGTCCCTCCACGCTGAAAGAACTTTTTGCTATCCGCCGGAAGAATCCCGCGGGGAGGCTGGTCGCGGGAGCAACCGAACTCGGCCTCGAGATCAGCAAGAAATTCAAAAAGTTCCCGGTCCTGATTTCCACGGAATCCGTGCCGCAACTCCGTCGCCTGGAAAAAAAGGGCGTCGTATGGCACATCGGCGGAGCAGTGACGTTGACGCAGATCGGCGAAGCGCTTGCGGCTGAATTTCCCATGTGGGCGAAAATGCTGTGGGTCTTCGGCTCGCGCCAGATCCGCAACCGCGCCACCCTGGGTGGTAATCTCGTGACGGCGTCGCCGATCGGGGACTCCGCCCCCATCCTCCTCGCCCTCGACGCGGCGATCGTTCTCGCCTCTCCTCGCGGCAAGCGCACCGTTCCGGCCGCGGATTTTTTCGTCTCTTACCGCAAGACCGCGATGAAAAGTGATGAAGTTTTGCTCGAGGTGGTGGTTCGCGCCGACCAGCCGCCCAAGGGCACGAAACGCAAACGCGACTGGTTCAAGGTCTCCAAGCGCCGCGAGATGGACATCAGCACGGTGTCGGCCGCCTGCTCCGTGGAGATGGACAGAACTGGCGCGGTGCGATCCGCCCGCCTCGCCTTCGGCGGAGTGGCGCCGACTCCTGCGCGCGCCCTTCGCACGGAAAAGTTTCTGCTCGGGAAACAGTGGAACCCGGACACCTTGCATGGCGCCTGCCGTGTGCTGGCCAAGGAGTTCAAGCCGATCAGCGATGCGCGCGGCAGTGCGGATTACCGCGCCGGTCTGATCACCAGCCTGCTGGAAAAGTTTTACCATGATCCCGAGTGGCGCGAGGACCGCGAGCCTCTGCCGGAAGCCGCTGTTCCCGCCGAACGTGCTCTGCCTCACGAAAGCGCCCACAAGCACGTCACGGGCGAAGCTCTCTACAGCGATGACATGGCTTTGCGACGCGGCACCGCCCTTGAGGTGTGGCCGGTGCATTCGCCGCATGCTCACGCCAAGATTGTCAAACGGAATGCCGATGCGGCCCGCCGCATGCCGGGCATCCGTGCCGTGCTGATGGCGGAGGATGTCCCCGGACTCAATGACGTTGGCGCGGTCCGCAAGGACGAGGAGTTGCTCGCCGACAAGGTGGCGCAGTTTCATGGGCATATTGTCGCGCTGGTGGTCGGCGAGACGGCCGACCAGTGCCGCGCTGCAGCGGAGAAAGTCTTGGTTGAATACAAGCCGCTCTCGCCTGTTCTCACCATCGAACAGGGCATCGCGGAAAAGAGTTTCCACACCGAGCCGAACTTCATGCGGCGAGGGGATGTCGCGGTTGCGCTGGCCAAAGCACCGCATGTCATGCAGGGAACTTTCTCCCTCGGCGGGCAGGAGCATTTTTATCTCGAGATGCAGGCTGCCTACGCGGAGGCGGGCGAGGACGGCACCGTCGAGGTGACCAGCTCGACCCAGCATCCGACCGAGGTTCAGCACATCGTCGCCCATGTGCTCGGTATCCCGGCGAACAAAGTGGTGATCGCCTGCCCGCGCATGGGCGGTGGCTTCGGCGGCAAGGAAACCCAGGCCGCGACGTTGGCGGCGCTCTCCGCCCTGGCGGCCAAAGTGACAGGGTGCCCAGTCCGCATGCGCTACAACCGCGATCAGGACATGATGCTGACCGGCAAGCGCCATCCGTTTCTTGCCGAGTTCACTGTGGGTTTTGATGACCAAGGCCGCCTCCTCGCGCTCAAGTCCGCGCACTACTCCAACGGTGGTTGGGCTCTCGATCTTTCCATGCCGGTGACCGACCGCGCCATGTTCCACACGGACAACTGCTACTACATCCCGAACGTCGAACTGCGCGGCCAGGTGGTGAAGACGAACCTCGTTTCCAACACCGCTTTCCGCGGCTTCGGGGGTCCGCAGGGCATGCTGATTATCGAGGAGATCATCGACCGCGTAGCGCGGCAACTCGGTCTTCCGCCGGAAGTGGTGCGCGAGCGTAATCTCTACCACGGCAGCGGCGAGACCAATACGACGCACTACGGACAAGAGATCGAGGACAACCGGATCGAACAAGTCTGGCACGAACTCAAGACGTCTGCCGATCTGTCGGCCCGTCGCGCGGAGATCGCCGCCTGGAACGCATCCAGTCCGCACCGCAAGCGTGGCATTGCACTCACGCCGGTGAAATTCGGCATTTCCTTCACCAATACCATCCTCAATCAAGCCGGTGCGCTGGTGCTGGTCTACACGGACGGCACCGTGCAGGTGAACCACGGCGGCACGGAGATGGGGCAGGGGATCAATACCAACATGATCGCTATCACGGCGGCTGCTCTCGGTGTCGCGGCGCACAACATTCGTATGATGTCGACCGCGACCGACAAGGTCCCGAACACCTCCGCCACCGCGGCCTCCAGCGGGACAGACATGAACGGTATGGCGGTGAAGGATGCATGCGACCAGCTTGCCGCGCGCCTGCGCCCCGTCGCCGCGGAGATGCTTTCGTCGAGACGTGGCAAGACCTGCGGCGAGAACGAGGTAGCCTTCCGCGAAGGGCGCGTTTTCCACGTGAAGCACCCGTCCGATGACTTCGCGTTTGCAGAAGTGGTGCAAAAAGCCTGGATGCAGCGTGTGAGTCTCTCGGCCACGGGTTTCTACCGCACGCCGGAGATCCATTGGGACCGGAATGCGGGCAAGGGGCACCCTTTTTATTATTTTTCTGTAGGTGCCGCGGTCAGCGAAGTCGAGGTCGATGGTTTCACCGGCGACATGCATGTGCGCCGCGTCGACATTCTCCACGACTGCGGACAGTCCATCAATGAGGGTGTCAATCGCGGACAAATCGAAGGTGGTTTCGTGCAGGGCATGGGTTGGCTCACCGCCGAGGAACTGGTCTGGAACCGCGAGGGCAAACTGCTCACGCATTCGCCCGACACCTACAAAATTCCGGCGGTCGGGGACATGCCGCGCGATTTCCGCGTGCGTTTGCTGGCCGACGCGCCCAATCCCAAGAATACGATTCACCGCAGCAAGGCGGTGGGCGAACCGCCCCTCATGCTGGCCATCTCCGTGCGCGAGGCGGTCCGCGATGCCGTCGCATCCTTCGGTCCCGGTGGCCGTCAGGTGCGCTTGGCTGCGCCGGCTACGGGCGAGGCAATTTTCCGCGCCATTCGCGATCAACGCACACCCTTGATCAAGGGTGTTCCCATCGAGGCGGTGCCGCGCGATGTGCTGGTGTGAGGCGGCGAGCGATTTTTCGCTTTTGATTGTCCCCGACTCCCGTCTCTGTTAAACAAAAGCTCATGCAACATCGCAGTGCCGAAGATGAATTTGTACGCCAAATGGTGATCGGAGCCGCCGCCAGCGCGTTTGTGGGTATTCTGGTCCTCGGCACCATCATTACCGTGCTGGTCAGCGCCAATTTCAACATCCTTCAATGGATGGAGTAGAAAAAGTTTGCCTTGGTGGCAGCATACCGCTAGAGTCCGCCCTCTTATGCCGAAACCGGTAGCTCGCAGAAAAACAAAGAAAGCCGTGGCCAAGCGATTCAAGGTCACGGGTACGGGCAAAGTTCTCCGCGCCCACGCCTCGCGACGTCACTTGATGTCGTCGAAAAGCGCCAAGCGCAAACGGCAACTCGCGAAAAGAGCCCTTGTGGACCCAAGCGACGTTGCCCGCATCAAGGAAAACCTGCCTTTTGGCTGAAAATTGACGCCGGCCACCGCGCCTGGCCCCGCGTATCGGGGTTCATGGGATGGATGAGGTGCGGGGCCGAACAACGAAACGATCCGTCCCGAGGAGACCGCCGTAAGGCGGGAAAATAGATGCCAAGAGCAACCAACGCGCCGGCCAGTCGTGAGCGGCGCAAAAGAGTCGTCGCGAAAGCCAGAGGCTATCGTGGCCGCCGTAGTAAACTATTCCGCTACGCAAAAGACGCGCGGATGAAGGCAGGGGTCTGGGCGACCCGCGACCGCAAGACGCGCAAGCGCAACCTGCGCGGCCTGTGGATCACCCGCATCAACGCGGCCTGCCGCGCCGAGGGGATCACCTACAGCCGCCTGATCGAGGGCCTCAAAAAGGCGTCCATCGCGATCAACCGCAAAATGCTGGCCGATCTTGCCGTGGCCGACGAGGCCGCTTTCAATCAGATCGTGGCCAAGGGCGCCGCGGCTCTCAAAGCCGCTTGATTCTGCTGTAGCCTCGGCACTCCATTGCCGCGTCGTCGCGAGGCTGGCGCGTCAGGGACTGCCGCGGCTACAACTGCGCCATCATGCGTGAGGAACTGACTTCCCTGCACGAGGAGGCGCTCCGTGACATCGCGGCCGCCGCGGACCTGTCCTCACTCGAGCAGGTCCGTGTGGCTTACGCGGGCCGGGCCGGACGCCTCACCCAAGCCGGCGAGCAGATGCGCCATCTTTCGAAGGAGGAGCGGCCGGAGATCGGCAAACTCCTCTACGAGGTGCGTACTGCGGTCACTACGGCACTTGAGGATCGCGCGGCCGGGTTGCGGGCGGCTGCGGAGGAGGCCGAGCTGTCGCAAGTCGACCCGACGTTGCCGGGCATGGCGCGTCGCACCGGAAGCCTGCATCCCCTGCAGCATCTGCAGCGTCGTGCAGTCGGCATCTTCCGTCGCATGGGTTTCGCCCTGGCGGAGGGCCCCGACATCGAGACCGAGTGGCATTGCTTCGATGCGCTCAACACGCCGGCAGACCATCCGGCGCGCAACGAGCAGGACACATTTTATCTTCCTGACGGCCGTCTCCTGCGCACGCACACCTCGAGCGTGCAGATCCGCACGATGGAAAAACAAACCCCGCCGATCCGGATCATTGCTCCGGGCGCGGCCTACCGCCGCGACGAGGTGGATGCCACGCACCTCGCGCAGTTCACGCAGATGGAGGGGCTCTATGTCGACGAGGGTGTCACGCTCGGTGATCTCAAGGGCACGCTGGAATATTTCTTCCGCGAACTTTTCGGGGCGGACGCGAAGGTCCGCTTCCGTCCGCACTTTTTCCCGTTCACCGAACCGAGCTATGAGATCGATGTGCGCGCCGCGGCGCTCGGCGGCGGGGAGCGTTGGCTGGAACTCGCCGGCTGCGGCATGGTGGATCCCGCCGTCTTCGATCAGATCAACGGGAGGCGCGGGGACAAAGCTTTCGATCCGGACAAAGTGACCGGCTTTGCCTTCGGCTTCGGCCTCGAGCGGCTGGCCATGATCCTTTATGGCGTGCCGGATATCCGCATGTTCGTGGAGAACGACCAGCGCTTCCTTTCCCAGTTCTCGGTATGAAGATTTCCCTCGAGTGGCTCAAAGATTATGTCGCGCTCCCCGGTTCGGCCGATGTGCTGGCCGAGGCTCTGACCAACGCGGGCACCGAGGTGATCGGTCGCGACATCCGCGGCGAGGTGCCGGACAAGGTTGTCGTCGCCCAGATCCTAGCAAGCGAGCAGCACCCCAATGCCGATCGTTTGAGCGTCTGCCAGGTCGATGATGGATCGGGACATCCCCGGCAAATCGTCTGCGGGGCGAAGAATTACAAGGTCGGCGACAAAGTTCCGCTGGCTCTGCCTGGTGCGGTGCTCGGACCCGACTTCAAGATCAAGGCAGGGAAACTGCGCGGGGTGACGTCTGACGGCATGCTTTGCAGTGCGAAGGAACTGGCCCTGGCGGACGATGCCGACGGTCTGCTTATTCTCCCGGCCGACCTGCCGGTGGGGAAAGCGGTGAAAGATATTTTTTCGCCTGATACCGTGCTCGAACTCGAGGTCACTCCCAATCGCCCAGACCTCCTCGGCTACCTTGGCTTGGCGCGGGAAGTTGGAGCAGTGAGCGGCGAGGTATGCCAGATGCCGCCGGTCCCGGCCGTGCCTTCGAAACCGGCAGGTGAGGCGGTCCGTTTTGATGATGCGGGTTGTCCCTTTTATACCGCGCGCATCATCCGCGGCGTGAAGGTCGGCCCGAGTCCGCAGTGGTTGGCCGACCGCCTGACCGCCATCGGTCTGCGGCCGATCAACAATGTCGTCGACGTGACCAATTACGTTCTTTTTGAAACAGGTCAACCCCTGCATGCGTTCGATCGATCCAAGTTGGAGGGCGGCGTGGTCATACGCTCCGCGCGCGAAGGGGAACTGCTCCCGGCCTTGGACGGATCGCAGATCAAACTCCGCCCGCACGATCTTGTCATTGCCGACGACAAAAAGCCCGTGGCCCTGGCTGGGGTGATGGGCGGCTCCGAAACCGGTGTGTCGGATACGACGACAGATCTTTTGCTCGAGAGCGCATGGTTTGAACCGTCGCGCATCCGCAAGTCCTCCCGGGAATTGGGGATCTCCACCGACTCCAGCTACCGCTTCGAGCGCCGCGTCGATCCGGAGGGCGTGCTGGCCGCCTCCGCCCGGGCGACGGATCTTATTTTGCAGATGGCTGGAGGCGCTGCGGATCCGGTGGTTCTGGTCGGCGGCGAGGCTCCGGCGGAGAAACGCGAGGTCGCGCTTGATCCGGAGAGATGCCGCGCGCTGCTCGGCCTGGAAGTATCCGATGGCGAGATCGACGATATTCTTCGCCGTCTCGGTCTGATCAAATCCTCGGGAGGATGGATCATACCCGGGTTCCGCCCGGATCTCGCGCGCCCGGTCGATCTTTGCGAAGAGGTGATCCGCATGGTCGGCATCGAGCGCGTGCCGTCCCGTTTGCGCGGGTTTCCGGCGGCAGCCAGCGTAGCGGATCTTCGTCACGACAATGCGGAGAGGCTGCGCGAGCGGCTGCGCGCCCAAGGATTCAGCGAGGCGCGCACTTCGCATTTTGTTTCCCCGGAAGTTTTGTCCAAAGCGGGTGGAGGAGATGCTGCCGCGGTAAAAATCCGCAATCCCCTCGGCGCCGACCAAGCGCTGCTGCGGCCTTCTCTCCTCACCGGGTTGCTCGAGGCGCTGGCCAGGAATTTGCGCCATGGGATCCAGGCGGTGCGGTTGTTCGAACTCGGGCAGATATTTTCCTCTGCGGAACCGGAGGAGCGGACCGCACTGGCCCTCATCGTTACCGGATCCAAACAGGAAGGCACCTGGCAGGAGAGCGAGGTCGCGGCCGATTTTTACGATTTGAAAGGCGTGCTCGGCGCGGTTTGCGGCCCGCTGGACTTCGCTGCGAGGGAAGGGGGAGTGGAACTGTCGGCCTCCGGCCCCGGCATTTCGGGCGCCGTGCGCCGCTTGTCCCACGATCTGGCCTCATCGCATGGCGCAAAGTCCCCGGTCTACTACGCCGAACTCGTGGTCGACGGCTGGCTCGCTGCCGCACCTGCGGCCGTGAGGGTTCGCGAATTACCCAAGTTTCCCCCGGTCCAGCGTGATCTTTCGTTGATCCTGCCCTCGTCGACATCTTTTGCCGTGGTGGATAAGGCTCTGCGGGGCGCCAAGATTCCCCATCTTGAGAGCGTTGCCCTGGCCGATGTTTTCACCGATTCCACCGGGGTGAAAATCGGGGGCGACCAGCGCGTGTTGACCGTCACCTTGACATTCCGCGAATCGGGGCGGACATTGACCTCGGATGAAGTTGACCGCGCGGTAGCCACCCTGCGCGATCACGCGATAGCGGAGCTCGGAGCCGCTGTTCGCGAATAGATCTTTCGCACCGCCAAAAAAATTTGCCCTGGAGAGTTCGAGTAAACGTCTCAAGCCCCGAACCGTATTATAAAATTCCAGGAGGCTAGGTCGCGGCAGGCCAAGACATGCCTTGATTGGAAGTCTAAGCTGGTCGCGGCGGTCATCCGCCCTTGTTTTCAAGGGATCGGGTATTGGGTCGTGACGGCTCACCCGGGGCAATCCTCTCCCAGCGCCTCCCGCCATCCGGCGGGGGGCGCTTTTTTATCGCTCTGCCGTAGTGCGGCGAACGCCACATCGAAATGCGAGGACGGGACTTTGGGATTTGCCGGTCGTGGCGGGGGCGGGTAGAAAGGAGGTTCGATCATGACTGCACTACTTGCGCTAGAAGATGGACGTGTTTTTCGAGGCGAGGCATTCGGCGCAGCGGCGACGGTGACCGGCGAGGTTTGCTTCAACACCTCGATGAGCGGCTACCAGGAAGTGCTGACCGATCCCTCGTATTTCGGGCAGATCGTGGCCATGACGGCCCCGCACATCGGCAACTACGGCATCAATGCTCTCGACGAAGAAAGCCGCGGCCCGCAGGTGAGGGGATTTGTCGTCGAGGAATTGAGCGATGTTCCGAGCAGCTGGCGCGCCGAGGAGTCGCTCGACACCTATTTGAAGCGTTATGGCATTCCGGGGATTCAGGAGGTCGACACGAGGGCTCTGACCAAGCACTTGCGGTTGGCTGGGGCGATGAAGGCCTGCCTGACCAGCGAGCCGATGACGCCGGAAGAGGCCGTGCGTCGCGCGCTGGAGGGCGATGGTGTCGTCGGCATGGATTTTGTCCGTGAGGTCACCCCCAAGCATGCTTATGACTGGGATCCCAGCGATGCGGAAAGCCGCCCGTGGAAAATCACGCCAACCTCCATGGCTGTCGGCGAATTGCGTGATTCTCTCGGCAACTCATTCGGCTTTCTCCCGCCGGTCCGTCATCGCGTGGTCGCCTATGATTTCGGCATGAAGCGGAATATTCTGCGCGGCTTGCGCCAGCGCGGTCTTGCTGTGAGGGTGGTTCCGGCGGACGCCCCTGCCGAGGAGATCCTCGCCCTGGATCCCGACGGCATCTTCCTCTCCAACGGGCCGGGTGATCCGAGTGCCCTTGATTACATCTACAAGAACGTGCGCGCCCTGCTCGGGAAAAAGCCGATCTTCGGTATTTGCCTCGGGCATCAGATCCTCGGCCATGCGCTAGGAGGTAAAACTTTCAAGCTGAAGTTCGGCCATCGCGGGGGTAACCAGCCGGTCAAAGATCTGCGCAATGGCAAGGTGTCGATCACCTCGCAGAATCACGGTTTCGCCGTCGACGCCGACTCGTTGCCTTCCGACGCCGAGGTGACCCACATCAACCTGAATGACGGAACTGTGGAAGGCCTGCGCAGCCGGTCCATGCCGGTTTTTAGTGTGCAATACCATCCCGAGGCGGCGCCCGGCCCGCACGATGCAGAATACTTTTTCGACCAGTTTGCCAATCTCATTGATGAGACCAAGGCAGGCTGATAGCATTTGCGGATCATGCGCCTGACTGTTTATTTCCCCGAGGACAGCCCGACGACCCACGAGTTTGTTGGCAAGAAACTCACCGTAGGCCGGCTGGCCGACAACGACGTGCACCTCGACGAGGGCTCGGTCTCCAGCCATCACGCTGAGATTGTCGTGCGTGACGATCAAGCCGTGTTGGTTGATCTTGCTTCGACCAACGGCACGTTCCTCCGCGGCGAGCAAGTGACCGGCGAAAACCCGATCTTCGAGGGCGACGAGATTTATTTTGGCGGCGTCCGCTCCGTTTTCATGGAACCGGTGGCTGTTCCCCTTCCTGTCGCCGAACTGCCGGCCTTTTCGGCGAGCGAGGACGCTGGCACTGGCTGCCCGGAAAATTTCCGCTACATGTCGCCGCTGCCACGCGCGCAAAAGCCCAAGGATGCGCTCGCCATGGCGGCGTGGGCTTCCATCGGCATCGGCCTTTTGGCCTTGGCCTACACGGTGTCCGCGATCTTCAGCGCTTGAAGGCGCTCAGAACGCAAATTGCAGCTGAACCTTGGCGCTCGGTGCCGGTTGGTTTGGCCTCACGATGTTGCGCCTGATCAGCGCGAACAAATGGGCTCCCAGCTCGTGAGGCAGGGCTTCCCCGTGGCGGTTGGCCGTGCGGCTCGTGGTATATTTTTTTGCTTTCATCGCCCGCGATTTTGCCCGATGGGGTAGGACATTCGCTGTCCCATGCCAAAAAAAATAGCACCACGATCCAGGTCCTCCCCGACCGAGGGCATGACCAGGCCGCCGATGGAGAGGATGTGGCGCATCCACCAGGAGGTTTCCCGCGAGACGCACCCGAACTGCCGAGGGCTCGCCTCGGTGCTCGAGGTTTCGGCCAAGACCGTGATGCGCGACATCGAGTTCATGCGGGATCGCCTCAGCCTCCCGTTGGCTTACGACGCGGTGCGGCACGGATTTTATTACACCGCGCCTGTCCGAGACTTTCCGGTGATGAAAGTCTCGCAGGGCGAGGTTGCCGCCCTGCTCTTGGCCCAGCAGTCGCTTGAGCAGTTTCGCGGAACTCCCTTTGAGCGACCGCTCGCCGGGGCCTTCCGCAAGTTGAGCCAGTCCCTCGGCGGCGAGATGGAGGTGGCGTGGCATGAGTTGGAGCAGGCCCTCTCCGTGCGTCAGGGGGGCGCGGGCTTGGCCGACATGGAAGTCTTCGACGCGCTGGCCAAGGCCGTGATGGACGGCGCCGAGATTGCGTTCGCCTACCACAAGCTCGCGGGGGAGAAACCGGAGCAGCGCACGGTGCGCCCGTATCACCTAGGTTGCATCGAGAACCAATGGTATCTTTTCGGCCATGATGCCGCGCGCGGTGCGCTCCGCACCTTCGCCCTGCCACGGGTGGCGAGTGTCACGCGCAACGGGGGAAAATTTCGGCGGCCCAAGGATTTCTCCCTCGCAAAACTGCTCGAAGGTAGTTTCGCCGTCTTCGAGGGGCGCAACGCCAAACTCCTCGAGATCCTATTTCGCGGAGTCGCGGCGCGCCTGGTGGGGGAAAGGACATGGCACACTTCGCAGCAAATCAAGAGAGACAAACGCGGCGTGGTCTTGCGCATGCGGGTGGGAATGTCGCCCGACGTCGTGCAATGGATCCTCGGCTGGGGTGCGGAGGCGGAGGTTCTTGCCCCCCCGGAACTGCGAAAGAAAGT
>Ga0114971_10002073_pt1 | contig 13766 bp, 17 predicted proteins | sample M_140625_MF_Meta_FD_87320 | JGI IMG/M metagenome (GOLD analysis project Ga0114971, IMG submission 87320) | Freshwater microbial communities from Lake Montjoie, Canada to study carbon cycling - M_140625_MF_MetaG | ecosystem: Environmental > Aquatic > Freshwater > Lake | place: Lake Montjoie... | reverse complement strand
GGAACGCCGCAGCCGGCTGAGTGAATGTCATGAGTGCGATTGCTCCCTCCGGTTCATCATGGCCGGGCTCGATCCGGCCATCCGTTTCCGCGGAACCAAACTGGATCGCCGGGTCAAGCCCGGCGATGATGGACGTATGATGCGTGGGCGTGGCCGCTCATTCCTCGCGGTTCTCACCCTCGTCGGGCTCGTCTTCCTCGACCGGAATCGCATAGTTGCCGCCAAACCAGCGGTTCAGGTCGATCTGCGCGCAGCGTGACGAGCAGAAGGGGTGATACTTCTGGGCGGAGGGCTTCGAGCAGATGGGGCAGGGGCGCTTCGGGCGAAGCCGCACAGGCTCGGTCATCTCAGACCTCGGTTTGCGGCGCCGTCATCCAGCTGTGGAACACCGGATAGCCGGCTCCTTCGAGGAGATGCACCGTCTCGTAGAGCGGCAGGCCGACGACGGCGGAATGAGAACCCGTCAACAGGCGCACGAAGGCCTCTGCGCGGCCCTGGATGGCATAGCCGCCTGCCTTGCCGCGCCATTCATTGCAGGCGATGTAGCTGTCCACGTCCTCGCGCGACAGGCGCTTGAACCGGACCTTGGTTTCCACGCAGCGGGTGGAGAGCTTCTTGCCCGGCGCGATGAGGCAGACGGTGGAATAGACCCAGTGCGAGCGGCCCGAGAGCAGCGACAGGCAGTCGCGCGCCTGGTCCACCGTCTCGGCCTTGGGCAGGATGCGGCGGCCGAGGCCGACGACCGTGTCCGCCGCCAGCACGAAGGTTCTGGGACCGAGCTCCTTCACCAGCGGCATTTCGAGGGCGCGCTCGGCCTTTTCCTTCGCCAGGCGGATGGACAGGGCGCGCGGCGTCTCGCGCTTGTGCGGAAGCTCGTCGATGTCGGACGGGTTGAGGAGGTCGGGCGTCAGCCCGACGCGCTCCAAAAGCTGCAACCGGCGCGGCGAGGCGCTCGCCAGCACCAGCTTGACAGGGGCATGCGCGCCCTTGCTGTTACTTGAAGCGGTAATTGATGCGGCCCTTCGTCAGGTCATAGGGCGTCATCTCGACCATCACGCGGTCGCCGGCCAGCACGCGGATGCGGTTCTTGCGCATCTTGCCGGCAGTGTGGGCGATGATCTCGTGATTGTTGTCGAGCTTCACGCGGAACGTCGCGTTGGGAAGAAGTTCGGTCACGGTACCTTCGAATTCGAGCAGTTCTTCCTTGGCCATGTGGCTCCTTAAAGGGGGGGTTCAGAAATTGCGCGGAAAATGGACCTGTTCACCCGTAAAATCAAGCCTGACGGGCCTAAATCGCACCTGTGTCCATGAGATAGAGCAGGACCGAGGCGCTGACCGCCGCCAAGGCGGTTCCCAGTGCGATGGCGCCTGAAACCGCCGCCGTCGCCTCATTGTTCCGCTGCGAGAACAGGAAGGCGTTGGCGCCCGTCGGCATGGCGGCAAACAGCACCGCCACATGGCCCCATAGCGGCGGGATCGACACCACATAATGCACCAGCAGGAACACGAGGACAGGCATCAGCACCATCTTGAGGCCGATCAGCGTGAACATGCCGCTCCACGAGCCTTTCAGCGAATAGCCCGCCAGCGAGACGCCGAGCGCAAAGAGGGCGGTGGGAACGGAGGCATCTGCCAGCATGTCGAGCATGGTGCCGAAGATCGGGTGCAGCCCCAGGCCGGTGACCCGCCACAGGCTGCCGGCAAGGAGGCCCAGCACGATGCCGTTGGTCGCAAGGTTCTTGAACAGGTCCTTTGCGGTGCCGGAAATCGAGACGCCGCCCGTGGTCTGGAACAATGCCCGGTGCAGCATGGCGGTGAACCACAGGATCGGCGCATGGATCGACAGGATCATGCCGAGCGGAATCGCCACCTGCTGGCCGAAATGCGAGAGCGCCAGCGGTGTGCCGAGAAGCGCGAGGTTGCCAAAGCCTGCCGCCATGGAGGCCGCAGCGCCGCCCGAGACGTTCAGCGATGGCACGATGCGCGAGACCAGCGCCGCCGCCACCCAGGTGATGAACAGACCGCCGAAGAAGGCGATCCACAATTCCCACGGTGCGCCCTGCTGGGCGCCCATGGTAGCCACCGTCTTGAACAGCAGCGCGGGGATGGCGAGGTTGAAGACGAAGAGCGACAGCCCGCGGCCCGCCGCAGCGTCGAAGACCTTGGCGCGCGTGAAGCCATAGCCCAGCACGATCATGCCGAAGACCGGCAGGACGGTGTTGAGTATGGACTCCACTTAGGGTGCGAGCATCAGAGCCAGGGCTGGCTCTGGGCTTGGCTTTTCTCGAAGCTGTCGATGGAAGAGGCCTTCTCGAGGCTGAGGCCGATGTCATCGAGCCCGTTGAGCAGGCAATGCTTGCGGAAGGGGTCGAGGTCGAACTTGATGGTGCCGCCGTCGGGACCGCGGATTTCCTGGCTCGGCAGGTCGATGGTCATGGTGGCGTTGGCTCCGCGCTCGGCATCATCCATCAGCTTCTTCAGGTCTTCGGGGCTGACCTTGATCGGCAGGATGCCGTTCTTGAAGCAGTTGTTGTAGAAGATGTCGGCGAACGAGGTGGAGATCACGCAGCGGATGCCGAAATCGAGCAGCGCCCAGGGGGCATGCTCACGCGATGAGCCGCAGCCGAAATTGTCGCCCGCCACCAGGATCTCGGCCTTGCGGTAGGCGGGCCTGTTGAGCACGAAATCCGGCACTTCCACACCGTCCTGGGTGAAGCGCATCTCGAAGAACAGCGACTTGCCGAGACCCGTGCGCTTGATGGTCTTCAGGAACTGCTTCGGGATGATCATGTCGGTGTCGATGTTGACGATGTTCAGCGGCGCGGCGACACCGGTGAGCGTTTCGAACTTCTGCATGGTTTTGTCCTCAGGCGGCTGTGGGGAGATCGGTGCCGAGAGTTTCCTCCGCGCCGATCATGATGTTGAGATTCTGCACGGCGGCACCCGAGGCGCCCTTGCCGAGATTGTCGTAAATGGCCATCAGCAGCACGTGGCCGCGCGCGTCATTGGCGAAGACATGGAGCCGCATGCGGTTGGTGTTGTTGAGGTCTTCCGGGTTGACCTGGGCTGCGCGCTCGATCGACTCGAAGGGCGCCACCGAGATGCAGGGCTGGTTCGCGTAGGCGAGCGACAGGCAGTCGCGAATCTCCTGGCCCTTGGCCTTCTTCGCGAGAAGATCGGCGAATACCGGCACGCAACCCATCATCCCTTGCGCATAATTGCCAACGGCCGGCTGGAAGATCGGCGCATGGGCGAGTTCGGCATAGACCTGCATCTCGGGCAGGTGCTTGTGCGAAAAGCCGAGGCCATAGGGGTGATAGGCAATGGCGGCAGCGCCCTTCACCTCATACTCCTCGATCATCTTCTTGCCGCCACCGGAGTAACCAGAGACGGCGTTGTAGGTGACGGGATAGTCGGGCGACATGATGCCGGCCGCGATCAGCGGGCGGACCAGCGCGATCAGCCCCTGCGGATAGCAGCCGGGGTTGGCGACACGTTTGGCATTGGCAATCTGCTGGCGATGGAGGGCGGAGATTTCCGCCATGCCATAGGCCCAGCCCTCGGCCACGCGGAAGACGGTCGAGGCATCGATGACGCGGGTCTTCGACGCGGGGTCGATCATCGCGACCGCTTCCTTTGCCGCCTCGTCGGGCAGGCAGAGGATGGCAACGTCGACCGAATTCAGCAGTTCGCGGCGCGCCTGCGGATCCTTCCGGCGTTCGGGGTCGATCGAGACGAGCGTCACATCCGAGCGGTTCTGCAACCGCTCGCGGATCTGGAGTCCGGTGGTTCCGGCCTCGCCATCGATGAAAATGCTTGTCATGGGCCGTTCCTATAGAGGGGAAGGCCAGTGGCTGCAACATGGCCCGGTGCATGCCGCCCGCTTAAGGGGTGCGGTCCTCGATGCCATACATGTCGTCGTCGGAGAGGCCGAAATGGTGGCCGATCTCGTGCACCAGCACGTGGGTGACGACCGCTCCCAGCGTCTCCTCATGCTCGGCCCAGTAGTCGAGGATGGCGCGGCGATAGAGGAAGACCATGTTGGGCATGCGCCCGGTTTCCGGGATCGCCGCGTCATGGGCGAGGCCGATGCCCTGGAACAGGCCCAGGAGATCGAAGGGCCCGGCATCCATCTCGTTCTGCACCTCTTCCGTAGGGAAGTCGGTGACAGAGATGATCATCTCGCCGCAGAGCGCACGAAAGTCATCGGGGAGGCCCCTGAAGGCCTCTACCGCCAATTCTTCGATGTCGCTGAGGGTAGGGGCGGAGAGTCCGGACAGCCGGTGGTCCGCCATGGTGCAGGAATTATTCGCAGTTGCCGGTGCAGCTGGCCGCCGAACCCGTCATCGCCTGCACGGTGGTGAAGCCGGCGAGGCCGCCGGTGACGAGCGTCAGGAGCACAAGGCCCATAAAAATGCGGCGCAGGAACTTTGCGTCCGCCTGAACAGTTGAACTAGCCACTTGAAATCCCCACTCGAATGTTGGCGCCGGCCTTAACCTTGGCATCACCTTATCGCCACGCCGGTGACATAAGGTTTAACGAGAAGTTCAGCAACCGTTAATGATCTGCGTCACACTTGGCTGACGCGACCATCAATGTCCCCGATCGATCCTTGTTCCTGCCGGGGTCTTCCCCGTACAGGAACGAACTGCGGTCCCTAGCGTGCCCGCCGATTGTTCGCAAATGAACTTACCGCTGAAATATTGCAGTGCTGTATCAAAGGGAAAGCTGCAAGCCGGTTGGTCAAAATAAATTGGCCCCGCCAGTGGCGGGGCCGAAGTCTGTAGAATTACCTAGCCTAGGCTCAGGCGTCCTTGCGAACGTCCACGAAGCGGCCAGCGAGGGCGGCCGCAGCCGCCATTTCTGGCGACAGCAGGTGGGTCCGGCCCTTGTAGCCCTGGCGGCCCTCGAAGTTGCGGTTCGAGGTGGACGCACAGCGCTGGCCGGGCTTCAGCTGGTCCGGGTTCATGCCGAGGCACATGGAGCAGCCGGGCTCGCGCCACTCAAAGCCGGCGGCCTTGAAGATCTTGTCGAGGCCCTCGGCCTCGGCCTGTTCCTTCACGAGGCCGGAGCCCGGAACGATCATCGCATAGGCGAGGCGGTCGGACACCTTCTTGCCCTCGACGACCTTGGCGACATTGCGCAGGTCCTCGATGCGGCCATTGGTGCAGGAGCCGATCCACACGACGTCGAGCTCGACGTCGGTCATCTTCGTTCCGGGCTTCAGGCCCATGTATTCAAGCGCGCGCCACTTGGACTGGCGCTTGCCCTCGTCCGAGATATCGTCCGGGTTGGGCACGGTGCCGTCGATGGTGATGACGTCCTCAGGGGATGTGCCCCAAGACACGATGGGCGGCAGGCTGGCGGCATCGAGCGTGATGACGCGGTCGAAATGCGCGCCTTCGTCTGTCTTCAGCGTGTTCCAGTAGGCAACGGCCTTGTCCCAGTCGGCACCCTTGGGCGCCATCGGGCGACCCTTGAGATATTCAAAGGCCTTCTCGTCGGGGGCGATCATGCCAGCGCGGGCGCCGCCCTCGATGGTCATGTTGCAGACCGTCATGCGGCCTTCCATGGAAAGGTCGCGGATCGCCTCTCCGGCGAACTCGATCACCGAGCCGGTGCCGCCCGCCGTGCCGATCTGGCCGATGACGGCGAGGATGATGTCCTTGGCAGTCGAATGCTTGGGCAGCTTGCCGTCCACCTGGACGAGCATGTTCTTGGCCTTTTTCTGGATCAGCGTCTGGGTGGCGAGCACATGCTCGACCTCGGATGTGCCGATGCCATGGGCCAGCGCACCGAAGGCGCCGTGGGTGGAGGTGTGGCTGTCGCCGCAGACGATCGTCGTGCCCGGCAGCGTGAAGCCCTGCTCGGGGCCCACCACGTGGACGATGCCCTGGCGCTTGTCGAGCTCGTTGAAATACTTGATGCCGAATTCGGCGGCGTTCTTGGCCAGCGTCTCGACCTGGATGCGGCTTTCGTCTTCCGCGATGCCCTTGGAGCGGTCGGTGGTCGGCACGTTGTGGTCGACGACGGCGAGCGTCTTTTCCGGGTGGCGCACCTTGCGGCCGGTCATGCGCAGGCCCTCGAAAGCCTGCGGGCTGGTCACTTCATGCACGAGGTGGCGGTCGATGTAGAGCAGGCAGGTGCCGTCCTCGGCCTCATGGGCAAGGTGATCGTCCCAGATCTTGTCATAGAGCGTGCGCGGCTTGGCCATGGGTTCATGCCTTCGGAGAAGTGGATTTTGGGGCGTATTTAGCGAGTTCAGGCCCCAAGTCAAACCCCGGGCGGCGATGGATGGTCGTCCTCTCCCGCTTAACGAGCGGGAGAAGACGCTTCAGTCCGGGTTGATGCGGAAATCCGCACCCTCGGGCAGCGTCTGGCCGCCGTCGACGATGATCGTCGTGCCGGTGATGTAGGAGGCCTCGTCCGAGGCGAGGAACAGGGCGCAGTTGGCGATGTCTCTCGGGGTGCCCAGCCGTCCCAGCGGTACGGCCACTTCCATGGACTTGATGAAGGCTTCTGACCGGTGCATCTGCATGCCGGAGGTGAGGATGTTGCCGGGCTCGATGCCATTGACCGTGATGCCGTAGCCCGAGAACTCCAGTGCGGCTGACTTGATGAAGCCGTTGATGCCCGCCTTGGAGGCCGAATAATGGCCGTGGCCGGGGCTGGTCACGCGGGGCCCGGTGATGGACGAGGTGAAGATCATGCGGCCGGACTTCTTCTGCTTCATGTGCGGAAGCGCTGCGCGGGCTGCGAGGAAGGTACCCTTGAGGTTCACTGCCAGCACCTTGTCCCATTCTTCAGGCGAGGTGTTCTCGATCAGCGTCCAGGGGTAGATGCCGGCATTCTGCACGAGGATGTCGAGACCGCCGAAGCCATCGAGCGCCGTCTGTACTGCACGCTGGGCATGGTCCATGCGCGAAATGTCGGTTTCGATGAAGAGGCCTTTCAGCCGTGCGGCCGTTTCCTTGCCGGCCTCCACCTCGGTGTCGGCGATGACGACCTTGGCGCCTTCCTCGACGAAGCGCTGGGCGATGCCCTCTCCAATGCCGCGTGCCGCGCCGATGACCAGCGCGATCTTGCCTTCCAGCCTTTTCGTCATGCGAACCTCTGGCGTATCTGGATCTTGAGCGTGTCGAGCAGAACCGCAGCGAGCACGAGCAAGCCAAGGATCACCTGCGTGTAATGCGCAGGAAGCCCCATCAGGTTGATGGCGGTGTGGATGGATGAGAGCAGCAGCACGCCGGCATAGACGCCGGGCAGCTTGCCGACGCCGCCCTTCAGGCTGACGCCACCGATGACGACTGCCGCGAAGGCGTTGAACAGCATGCCGGTGCCAAGATTTGCGGTTGCGCCGCTCGTGCGGATGGCAAGCAGCCAGCCGGCGAGGCCTGCGATGGCGCCCGCCAGGATGAAGGAGACGAACATCAGCCGGTCCACCTTGATGCCGGCGCGGAAGGCAGCCACCGCATTGCCGCCGACCAGCGTGATGTGGCGACCGAAGGGGGTGCGGCTCATGATGAAGGAGAACACCACGAAGCAGATGATGGCGATCCAGGCCATGAGGGGAATATAGAGAAACTGCTCGATGCCGATGGAGCGCAGCGAGGGCGAAAGATCCTGCGCCGAGCGCCCGCCGGAGATTGCCACCACAAGCCCGCGCACCCAGATGTAGGAGGCGAGCGTCACGATGAAGGCGTTCATCTTCATCTTAATGGTGAAGAAGCCGTTGAGGAAGCCGATGAGGCCGCCCACCGCCAGCGAGATGATGAGCGAGACGGGGATCGCCAGCCATTCAGGAGTGAGGGTGATGCCGAGCCCGATGCCGTGCGAGCAGAACAGGATGCTGGTGATCATGGCGGCGAGTGCCGCGGTCGACTCGACCGAGAGGTCCATGTGGCCGGCGATGATGACGATGGCAAGACCGATGGCCATCACGCCGACGAAGGTCGACTGCTCGACGATATTGGCGAAGATTCCGATCTGGAAGTAGTTCGGCACGAAGATGGAGAATGCGATCAGCACAGCCGCCAGCATGAACCAGACGAGATGGTCGAGAACGAATTCGGCAGTGGCCCGCTGGCGAGGTGAGTTCATGGCATGGTCCAGTTCTGTCCTCTCTGCCCGTCACCCCGGCTTTCGCCGGGATGACGGTGGAGAGAGTGGTTATGCGTGTGACGCCGCTTATTGTACCGGCGTGATCTTGTCGGTCGGCGCCTTCAGGTTGCCCCAGAAGCGCGGCTCGTCGACATTCGCCTTGGTGATGGCGGCACCCGGGATCTTGATGTTCGGGCCCCACTTCTCGATGGTCATCACCGAGTCAAGACCGAGCACGTTGTAGTTTCCGGGCTTGATTTCCTGCTTGTTCACCACCTTGTCGGCGAACATGGCGAGTGCTGCCGCCTGGGCATAGAGCGGCTGTTCCACCTCGACGTTGAGCCAGCCCTTGCGGATCAGGTCGAGGCCCACCGGCGCACCATTGGAGGAGATCATCATCACGTCGCCCGGCTTCTTGCCCTTGGCCTCGAGAGCGGCCACGGCGGCCACCGAGAGATGGGCGGCGTGCAGGAAGATCAGGTCGATGTCGGGGTTGGCCACCATCTGGTCAGACACGATGGTGCCGGCGTTGGAGGCTTCCCACTGCATGGCGGGCAGCGAGATGATCTGGACGTCGGGGAACTCCTTCATCTTGTCCTCGAAGCCCTTCTGGATGTCGAGGGAATAGGGATCCGACGGATCGCCCAGAACCTGCAGGATCTTGCCCTTCACCGCGCCGTTCTTTTCCTTCAGCAGGCGCTGGATTTCGCCCGCCGCCACCTGGCCGATCTCGATCGTTCCCGCGACCGAAGTGAGGTCGGAGGGTGTCGAGGTGATCTGGCGGTCGAACTCCATGACGGGAATTCCGGCCGCGCGCGCTTTTTCGATCGAGGGGGCGAGCGCGTTGAAGTCCACCGCGGCAAGAATGATTGCCGCAGGCTTCTGCAGAATGGTGTCGTTCATCTGGCTCTGCTGCAGGTCGGTCTTGTTGTCGGCGTTCAGCGTCACGACCTCATAGCCAACGTCATCCATGAACTTGGTGATGGCGGAGACCGACTCGGTCTGGAACTCGTCCAGCAGGGTGGGCACCATGTAGAAGATCTTGCCTTTCGAGCCATCGGCATAGGCGGGGTTGACCAGGCCCACCGCGGCAAGCGTGATGGAGGCAGTCAGGAGTCGGCGCAGTCGGTTCATGTTTGTTTCCTCGTTTGGTTTTCGTTGTGGTTCAGTTCGCTGTCGGACCGTTCGGCCTCGTTTCTTGGGCTTGGCCAGACGACTTTTCAGAAGCCAGGGCCTCGCCGGTGATCATGCCCACGACTTCGCCGGGGCTGGTCTCTCTGGTCGGCACGTCTCCCGCAACACGACCCTGGCGGATGACCACGATGCGGTCCGCCACCTGAAAGGCCTGCTGCATGATGTGGGTGATGATGATGACGCCGATCCCCTGCGCGGCAATGCGCTTGATGAGCTCGAGGCCGCGCCTGGTCTGGTCGACGCCCAATGCGGCGAAGGGTTCGTCGAGCAGCACGAGCTTGCCACCCCAGTGGGCGAAGCGGTTCAATTCGATGGCCTGGCGCTGGCCGCCGGAGAGATGTTCGACATTGGTGCGGAGTGAAGGGATGCGCGTGCCGGCATTCTTCAGCGCCTGCGCCACCACCTCTTCCATTTCCTTCTCCTGAAGGACGGGGATGAAGCCCAGCCACTTCTTCACGATCTCGCGGCCCATGAAGAAATTGCCGACGACGTCGACGTTGGTGCACAGCGAGAGGTCCTGGTAGACGGTCTCGATGCCTTGCGCCTTGGCTTCCGCCGGTGTCGGGAAGAAGCGCTCCTCGCCGTCGAACACCATGCGCCCCGCACTCGCCTTGAGGCCGCCCGAGATGATCTTGACCAGGGTGGACTTGCCTGCACCATTGTCGCCGAGCAGCGCCACGACCTCGCCCTTGCCGACCTTGAAGGACACGCTCTTCAGCGCCTCGATGGCGCCGAAGTTCATGCGGATGTCGTCGAGTTCAAGCAGTGTGGGAAAATTCATGCCACGCGGCTCCTTGCGAAGAGGGGGTCTTTGTCGCCGCCATCCGCCTGGCCCAGGCGCGGCTGCAGCGCGCCGGAGAAGGCGAGCGAGGCCGCACCGCGCAGCACGGCGTCCTGGCCGCTGGCCGAGCGCATGATGCGCGGGGCCGTGCGTTGCTTGCGGTCAGCGACGGAGGTAGGCAGCGGTTCCGCCGCCGCAGCCAGTTCGCATAGCAGCTCATCATCCATGAGACCTCCGATCACCACCGTTTCGGGATCGAAGAGGTTTTCGATCGCCACGATGGCGTTGCGCAGCAACGGGGCGGCTTCCTTGATCCATGCGGCCTGGCCGATGACCGGCGTGCGGCGCTGATAGGCCTCGAGCGATACATAGCGTTCGAGGCAACCCTTGTTGCCGCATGAACAGGGCTGGCCGTCGGGCACCATCGGCACATGGCCGATCTCACCGGCATTGCCGTAGATTCCGCGCATCGGTTCGCCGTTGCGCACCATGGATCCACCAAGGCCAACGGCGAAATAGAGAAAGTAGAAATCGCCCACACTGCGGCCCACGCCATAAAGACTTTCGCCCAGCGCAGCTGCCAGCGTGTCGCCATCGACGAAGGCGGGAAGGCCAGTTATCTCGGACAGGCGCTGGGCCACGGCAACGCCGCGCCAGCTTTCAAGCGTGGTGGGGCCGACGAAGCTCATCTTGTCGATGTCGAAGGGACCCGGCATGGCAAGGCCGATGCCGAGTATCATCCGGCCATCGGTCTTGGCGCGGAAACCGTTGACCAGCTTGCTGATGGCGCGGAAGCTTTCTTCCGGGTGTGGTGGCGACATGTCCAGCCGCTGGGCCGCGACGATGGTGCCGGCAAGATCGACGAGCGCTGCCTCGATGCCGCGCGGTGTGACGTTGACGCCGATCGCATAGGCGCCCTGCGGGTTGAGGGTGAGGCTCATCGGCGGCGAGCCGCGGCTTTTCCGGTGGGTGCGTTCGCCGGAAACCAGGCCGAGTTCTTCCAGCTCGCGGATGATGTTGGCCACCGTCTGGACGGTCAGGCCCACCCTCTGCGCGATGCCGGCGCGTTCGATCGGCCCGTGCTGCCGGATCGTCTCAAGAACGATCCGCCGGTTGTACGGCCTGCCGAATTCCTGGTTCGTCCCCTTGAGGGACATGGCGTCATCCCCGTTTTTTGACAGGGATCATGCGCCGAATCCTGAATAATGCAAATGAACTTATAATTCCCGCAGAACGCGCGCGATTTGCCCGCCTGTGACCTGCGCCTCGCCCGGCTTCAGGCACATGGGGTTGACGGTCACGATGCCCTTGTCGCGCTGGGCGGGGTCCAGCGCCACGGCTGGTTCGCCACCTTGCAGCCTCAGGCACAGCTCGGTGGCACTCATCTTGTCGGGGTCGAGCGTGATCTCGACGGTGGGCACGGCGCCGGTGTCATTGCTGCCGGTGATGGTGACGAGGAAGCCGTCGAGCCTTGCCGCCACCGTCTCGCAATCCTTCAGCCAGCGCGCATGGCGCGCCGCGTCGCCCTCGGCGATGAACAGGCGGAGTGCGGTGAGCAGGCCCACGATCTCCTCCTTGCCAGCCTTGCAACTCCTTCCGATGCCGTGCGCGGGCGCGCCCTTGAGGCGGTACTTGTCGATCAGGGTGGGCGGCGGCGACCACATGTCCCAGAAGATGTCGAGGTCGAGGTGCTGGAGCGCTGCGGCCATCACCAGGTCGCGCCGTCCGGCCAACATGCCGCTGGCCTGGGGGCCTCCCAGTGCCTTGCCACCAGAGAAGGCCACGAGATCCGCACCTTCTGAAATGAAGTGCTTGAGATTATCCTGCGGTGGCAGCTGTGCCGCGGCATCCACGAGCACCGGAATGCCGCGGGCATGGGCCACGGCCACGACCTCGGCAAGCGGCGGCCGCGACTGCGCGTCGGCAACGTAGAAGATGCAGGCGGTGTTGTCGGTGATCGCATCCTCGATCTCCCAGGCCTCCGCATCGCGCACGCCGGCACCGGCGTAGCGGTCAGGCAACCCAACCTCGACGATTTTCAGCCCTGTCGCGCGGATGGCGTGGTCATAGAAATTGCGCTGGCTGCGCACCATCACGCATTCGGACTTCATGCCCGTGGTGTCGGGCAGGCGCGCCATCCTGCCCGGATCAAGCCCGGTGATGCAGGCGGCAGCGCCGATCAGCAGGCAGGCCGAGGCACCCGATGCGACATAACCTGCCTCAGCACCCGTCGCTTCGGCGATGATGCGCGAGGCCGCGGCCTGCAGCTCCGCAATGTCGACGCAGGACTGCGAAGCCTCCACCATGGCGGCGGCTACTTCCGGCCGCATGATGCCGCCCGAGAGGCGCGTGGCCGTGCCCTTGGCGTTGATGAGCGTCCTGACACCGAGATCGCCGTAAACCGTCACGAGCGGGAACTCCTGCAAATCCATGAACCCCTGCTTATCGTAGTTCCTCCCATGACTGCCAAGCCGCAATCGTCACTCACGGTCTACTATGACGGCGCATGCCCGGTGTGTAGCCGTGAGATCGGGTTCTACCGGAAGCGCACTGGTGGGGACGTCAGCTATTGCGATGTCACCGGTGAGGGCCGCCCCGCGCCGGATCTTGACCGGGATGATGCGCTGCAGCGCTTTCATGTCCGCCTGGCCAATGGGGCTCTGGTCTCGGGTGCTGCCGCCTTCCTCGCGCTCTGGGCGGCCACTCCCGGCTTCCGGCTGCCGGCACGACTGCTGTCCGCGCCACCTGTGGTCGCGGTGCTGGATGTTGCCTATGGCGGCTTCCTGAAGCTGCGCCGGCTCTGGCGCTAGGGCGCTTCGATCCAGTCCCTGATGGACGGAAACACGGGGCGCAGATAGGCGATCATGCGGCCCTCGGGTGAGGCGGTCGCCTGCTCGCCCCACGGTGCCACGCCATGCACGAGGTGGCGGTGAACCAGCACCGCTTCGCCCGGTGACGAGGGCAGGGCAAGGCGCTCGCAAGTCTCAAACACCCTGCGGCGCGCCTCCTGATAGGCAGCGGTGACGTCGACCTCAGGCCATGTCTCCGGCGCCTTGCCGGCGAAGGTTGCGGCAAACATCTGCTTCATGATCCGGTGCGAGCCCTTCCATACGGTGAGCGGTGCGGCGTCGGCGGATTGCTCGGTGAGCGTGATGCCGAGGATGTAGGCATGCGGTTCCCTCAGGTAGCGCCGCTTCTCGGGCCCTTCGGCCAGCAGTCCGTCGACATGCGCGGCATCGCGGTTGCGGCGGAAACTGTAGGCAGCCTCGCTCTCCTCGGCCGATGGCTGCGGGTAGCCCGGATAACAGACCGACACCTGCGCGCGGTGCAGCGGCAAATGCAGCCCGAGTGCATCCGTTACGATGCTCATCGCTTCGCCCGCAAGGGGCGGGCCTCCGGGGAGGCGGCCGGTCGGGTCATTCGGCAGCGCATCGACACCGACAAACCACGTGCCCCCGCAGCGCAGCCACGCCGCATTGGCAGGATCACGCGTTGCCTGAGCCGCAGGGGCAAGGGCATGGCGCGCCCAGTCCAGCGTCGCCGCATCAACCGGAAAGCGCAGGAAGCCGTCACTGAAGAAGGTGTCGATCTGGCGCATGGCCATTCCCTAGCACGGACCGCATGGAACAGGCCATCCATGGCCCTGGCCTGCCTGAAATGTCGCCATGTGGTGAACAATTCCTGAATTGG
>Ga0114971_10002067_pt1 | contig 13780 bp, 15 predicted proteins | sample M_140625_MF_Meta_FD_87320 | JGI IMG/M metagenome (GOLD analysis project Ga0114971, IMG submission 87320) | Freshwater microbial communities from Lake Montjoie, Canada to study carbon cycling - M_140625_MF_MetaG | ecosystem: Environmental > Aquatic > Freshwater > Lake | place: Lake Montjoie... | reverse complement strand
ATTTCTTGTTTTTGGTTTTTTGTTAAAGATGGATAACCTGTAGGCATATAAGCTCCTTAATTTATTGTTAAAATAACGATAAATTAAAAGGTATTTATTGTCTAGTTATTTGGGGACCTGTCATAAAAGACATGAAATTTTAGAATTATTTAGAAATGGCGATGATAGTTTGTTTCCAGATCTTTCACATCTTGGGATCACCTTAGAATCACTAAAAAAACAATGGCAAAATACTCATTTTGATTTAGTTCCTCCACCTCCTCTATTGAGTGGGTAGGAGGCGCAAGAACAATCTCAGGAAAAAAGAAAGGGAGAATATTATTTTAAAAAAGAAATTGAAATTAATGGTTATAAAATTTCATTAATCCTTGATGTCAATGGTTTAAAAAAAGAAACAATAACCCCTAAAGTTGAAACTGTTGAAAAACCAATTAATCCTAAAGCAGAGCTTAGAAAAATAGGCGATTTATCTTATCTTGGAACTTTTAATGATAATAAATTTAATGGAATAATTTTTTCACAAGACTCATTTATTTCTTTTGATGGACTAGCTTCAAGCCAAGATAATTTTGGAACGGTTAATCTGCATGGAAAAATCATACAAACAGCAAGCAATCAAATAGATTCTCCTGAACTTGAAAAAGAATTATTTGAAATTAGACAACATTCAGATAATCAAGAATTTGTTTCAGTTTTTAAATCTAAATTAGATTTACCCACTCTATTTGCAAATATTGATTCAAGTCAACCATGTGAATTAAAAAAAATAGGTGAATTGTATTTTTTAGGAAATTTTCATAAATCCCTACAAGGAAAAATTTTTACCGGCTTAATATTAAAAAATGACAATAGCCCAGTTTTTTTTAAAGGTTCTGCAATCTTACCTATAGAAGGATTAAACACTAATAAAGGATTTAACCATCTTAGTCTTAGTGGATCCTTCATAACTAAAAATCCTATAGAAATTATCCATGATAAATATACTTTACTTTTAAATGATCTAAAAGAAAGTTATTTAGCTGGAGTGAGTATATCAGCATCAAAAAAAGCTCCTTCAACTTCGCCAGAAATTGTTCCTTCAACTTCGCCACAAAATAATACTGATAGACAAGAGCCGAAAAAACTTAATCCCAGCTGCTTTGTATTTTTATTTAGTAGAGTTTCAGATAGAACACAAACACGACGAGATCAAATATTGGAGAAAATAACTAAAGATAGCGTTTCTAAATTAAGAAAAATTTTCGATCCTGAACCTAATCGCTAAAATTAAGTATTAAATTATTAATCCAACTCAAAATATATGAAGCTTTGAATGAAATCTCGATAATAATGGGCTAAGATCCATCAAGCTTTAAGCGCAGATTTTTTTAGATTTTATTTCAAATATTTTTTTCAAATTTAAAATAAAATACTTATTTCCCTTTAGCTCTCTCAATAGCTTCGCTAATAATTTTTTTAGCTGATTGCGCACCTTCGAAATTTTTGACCTTTACCCATTTGCCTTTTTCAAGATCTTTATAATGCTCAAAGAAATGTTTGATTTTATTGACTAAACCTTCTGGCAATTCAGAAATATCTTCAATTTTTTCATAAATTGAATTGAGTTTTTTAGCTGGAACTGCAAGAATTTTTTCATCCATACCCTTCTCATCTTCCATAATCAAAACTCCAATAGGCTTAACAGCAATAACGGCATTTGGCACAATCGGATAATCACTTACCACCAGCACATCAGCAGGATCGCCATCTTGCGAAAGAGTATGGGGAATGAAACCATAATTGCATGGATAATACATTGGCGTAGCAATAAAACGATCGACAAAAATCGCACCACTTTCCTTATCCATTTCATATTTAACAGGATCAGCATTCATTGGTACTTCAATGATGACATTTACATAATTTGGAGCATCGCTTCCAAGACTAATTTTATCGATATTCATAATTTTAATTTTAAATTAATAGCAAAATTTAATAAATATAATTTTGCAATATTTTGATTATTTTGTAATGTTTTAATTTAATTATCAATAAAAAAACTATCGCTATCAAATCACAATAGCTATTGATAAAAAAAATATTTTTTAACTAGTTTCAACAATACATGATCCACCTTGTCCACCACCTATACAAAGAGTAGCGAGTCCACGATGCTTGCCCCTTCTTTTTAATTCACGAAGAAGATGAATAATAATTCTTGCTCCCGACATGCCAACAGGATGACCTAAAGCAATCCCTCCACCATTAACATTAACAATATCGAGATTAACTTCTCCCAAAGGTTTATTGAGATTAAAATTTTCTTTACAAAATTCATGTGATGAAAAAGCTTTCAAGCACCCCAAAACCTGTGCACTAAATGCCTCGTTAATTTCAATTAAATCAATATCATCAAAAGTTAAATTTGTTTTGGCAAATAATTTTTGCGTTGAAAAAACTGGACCAAGTCCCATTCTTGATGGCTCAACTCCTGCATAAGCAAAATCACGTAAATATCCTAAAATTTCTCCACCAATTTCAGTAGACATTTCCTTGGCCAAACTTTCTGGCATCAATATTGCAAAACATGCACCATCAGTAATTTGCGAAGAATTTCCAACGGTTACAGTGCCAGTATTTTTTTCAAAATATGGCTTTAATTTTTGTAAATCTTCAATCTTTTGATCTTTACGAATCCCTTCATCTTCTTCAATCATCAATGAATTTTTTTCGTCATTATTGAAAACTGGAATTATTTCTTGACGAAAAATGCCATTAGCAATTGCTCGACTTGCCAAAAAATGCGAACGTAAAGCAAATTCATCTTGTTGATTGCGAGAAATTTGTAAATCACGTGCAACATTTTCGGCAGTACAACCCATGATCAATCCCGAAATCGGATCGGTAAGGCCTTGCATGATTCCAACAACAGGCTGTAACATCGATAACCGAAATTTTTTAATAACATTAATTTTTTCACCAAAAGTTTTTGCCCTTGCTAATTGCGCAAATATCTCAGTCATTTTTTTGCCATAAAAAAGTGGGATATTGCTCATCGATTCAACACCTCCAGCTAAAATAATTTTAGCTTCGCCATTTTGAATTTTCGACATCGCACTACTGAAAGCTTCCATGCCTGACGCACAATTGCGATGAACACTAAAGGCTGGAATATGTTTGGGTAATCCAGCTTTCATGGCGATTACTCGCGCAATGTTTGCTGAATCAGCTGGTTGAGCAACGTTACCAATAATTACTTCATCGATTTTGTTAAAATCAATTTTACTACGCAATAAAACTTCGCGAACGATTCTTGCACCCAAATCACTGGCACTAACATTTTTGAGCGCACCCGAAGCTTTTGTCATTGGCGAGCGATATCCCGCAATAATCGCAATTCTTTCTTTCATGTGATATAAAATTTAATTTGAAAATTTAAGTTTTTTTATTAAACTTTTTTATTAAACTTAGTTCTTCAAATTTAACTTTCACTTTATTTTTTTTAAATGTTTTATCAAGAAATTCTAGAATTTACCCATCAGCTTTGCGATATTGCAACTGAAGTTTCCAAGCGTTATTACCGCCTTAATGATCAAAAAATTTTGCAAGAAATTGCCAAGGAAGATGATTCGCCCGTAACTATTGCCGATCGTGAAATTGAAGAAAAAATTCGTCAAGCAATTATGAAAAAATATCCTACTCATGGAATTATTGGCGAAGAATTTGGTGATCACCAAAGTGATTCTGAATATTTGTGGATTATTGATCCAATTGACGGAACTTCTTCTTTCATAGTTGGAAGACCAATTTTTGGAAACTTAATTGCTTTTGCGCAAAAAAAAGATATTTCAGTAAGTCCAGTTAAAAGTAATTCACAATTAACAAAAAATAGTAAAATAAATAAAGTTAATCATAAATTATTATTTGATGATTATAAAGTATTAATTGGCGCAATGAATCAACCAATTAATAATGAACGCTGGATTGGCATTGAAGAAGAATGTGGCAGCAAATTATGCGGAAGTTGGTTTAATGAAAAGAGAATATTTGCTAGAAATTGCCAAGAAATTTCTCAAGCAGTTTTATGCACAAGTTCACCAGTTTTTTTTCGTGATAATGATGCAAAAATTTTAGAAAAAATTTGCAAGCAAACAAAATATCAAAGATTAGGTGGCGCAATTTATGGCGGAGATTGCTACTCCTACGCTGGTTTAGCAATGGGATTTGTAGACATTATCATTGAACCTGAATTAAAAATTTATGATTTTGCCAGCCATATTCCTTTACTTAAAAATTCGAATGCAACAATTAGCGATTGGCAAGGTAATGAATTAAAACTGCAACATAATGCCAGATTACTAACTTGCTCTAGCAAAGAACTTCATCAACAAGTTTTAAAAATAATTAATGATTAGAAATTAATTTAAAAATATTAATCACTAAATCTTAGAAAAATTGTCAATTTTTAAATTTTAAATAATTTTTCCTTGTGCTTTGCCATCGCCAAATTCAAGACTAATCATCTGATCTTTTTGAATTTTAGAAACTGAATCAATCAATTGATTTTGTGAATTTTTAATCAAAACAAAACCACGTTTTAAAATATTTTGATAATGATTAGATGTCAAAGATTTTTGTAAATTTTTTAGAGCAGTTTCATTCTGCAAAACATAGCTTTCAAGCCTTCTTGATAATACTGAAAATTGATTATTTAGCTGTTGATCATGATGATTAATTTTTTGCAAAATAAATTGCGGTGAAATTTTAAAATTATTAATTTTGCCAATTTTATTATTGATAAAATTATCAAGCAAAAAAGCAATTTTATTATGACGTTCAGCAAGATTTTTTTGCTGTTGAATTAACATGTTCTGCGGACTAACAATGAAACGCGCAAGATTATTTATATGATTAAAATTTTCGACAAAAAATTTATTTACCAAAATATTTAATCTTTGATTAAGATTGAAAATTTGATTTTTTACCTCACTTAACATTATGGTAGCAATCTCCGCAGATGCTGTAGGAGTAGGAGCGCGAACATCAGCAACTAAATCAAGCAAACAATTATCGGTCTCATGACCAATTGCTGAAATTATTGGTATATCACTTTTAAATGCGCAACGAACTAACTCTTCATCGTTAAAAATTAATAAATCCTCAAATGATCCACCTCCTCGGGCAACGATCAAAAGATCCGGACGATTTTGTTTTAGCGAATTAAAATATTTTATTCCTCCGCAAATTTCACTAACCGCTTTTTCACCTTGCACAGTAACGCCATAAAGCATTATCGTTGTAGGACATCTGGCGTTAATACGATTTTTAATATCTTCAATAACTGCTCCCGTTGGTGAAGTTATTACGCCAATAATTTTTGGAAAATATGGTAATTTTTTTTTGTAAACAATATCGAATAATCCTTCGTGAGTAAGTTTTTGTTTACGTTTTTCAAGCATTTCTAATATTGCTCCAAGTCCAGCAATTTCAATCTTTTCTACAATTATTTGATAATTTGATCGTCCTTCAAAAGTGGTAATCTTTCCTGAAACGCAAACTTGTAAACCATCGGCAATTTCAAAACTTAAATTTTGCGCAGAATTTCGAAAACACACTGCACCAAGCGTTGAATTTTCATCCTTAAGCGAAAAATATAAATGTCCGCTACTTGCTTTCTTAAATCCAGTAATTTCTCCTTTGATTTTAACATAACCAAAAGCATCTTCAACCACTGATTTTATTGCTCGTGAGAATTGTGAAACGCTAAATTCTGGAATATTAATCTTCATTATTTTTTTAAAAAATTTATTTTAAATTAGTTTAAAGGATCAACTTATACCAAATTAACTTGAAAATTTATTAATTAAGCAAAATATTTTTGAGAAAAATCTTTTCATTGCTTTAGCATGACTAATAAAAAATTAAAAATGAAATCGTACTTCCCATACGCGCTTTCGCTTTTTAAGGATTTTTAGCCAAAAAGATGAAGCTTAATTATTAAATATCTATAAGTAAATTTTCAGGTTAATTTGGTATTATCGTTAACAAAAAATTAAGAAATTATTTTCAGTTTGAAAAATCATTTGCATATTTTTTACATGAAATTAGATTTAATTCTTTAAAAAAGAAATATTTTATAAAAAATTATTTTGTTAAATAAATTTTTCCTAAAATAAGTTTAAATTAACTTTGGAATTATTGATATCATTAAAAAACTTGGAGTTTTAAATTGCTAAAAAAAATTAAATCTTTCTCAATTTCAGGAATTGAAACCTTACCAATTATTGAAGGCGGAAAAGGGGTTGGCATTACCAACGGCGTGACCGCTGGGCACTTTGCAAAAGCTGGTGCAGTTGGAACCTTTTCGGGCGTAAATGCTGACTACATTGACGAAAATCAAAAATATCATCCGTTAATTTTTAAAGAACATACTCGACGTCTTCGCCATGAAGAGTTGATTGAGTACTCAATCAAAGGTGGAATTGCTCAAGCTAAAATTGCTCACGATATTTCTGATAATCTTGGTAGAATTCACATGAATGTTCTCTGGGAAATGGGCGGAGCTGAACGCGTTTTGCACGGAATTTTAGATGGTGCAAAAGGTTTAATTCATGGAATAACTTGTGGTGCTGGGATGCCATATCGCTTAAGCGAAATTGCTGAAAAATATCGCGTCTACTACTACCCCATAGTTTCTTCAATGCGCGCTTTTCGCGCTTTATGGAAAAGAAGCTATCACAAAGCTTAGGATTTACTTGGCGGAGTAGTTTATGAATGCCCTTGGCGTGCTGGTGGACATAATGGTTTATCAAATGCTGAAGATCCAAATGCTTACGAAGATCCTTATCCACGTGTTGCCGAAATTCGTTCATTCATGAATTCAGTTGGCCTAAATGATGTGCCAATTATTATGGCAGGAGGCGTTTGGAATCTTGAAGAATTTGAACATTGGCTTGATAATCCAGAAATTGGTCCGATTGTTTTTCAATTCGGAACTCGTCCAATTTTAACCAAAGAATATCCTGTTCCCGACCAATGGAAACAAAAATTACGAACCCTTAAAGAAGGCGATATTTATCTAAATCGCTTTAGTCCAACTGGTTTTTATTCTTCGGCAATTGAAAATGATTTTATTCGCGAATTAAAGCAACGTGAAATTCATCAAGTTGAATATCGGACAAAATCTGATGATCTTTTTAACAGCGCAATTGCATTTGGACAAAGAGGTCGTAGCGTTTACATAAAATCCGCAGATAAAATTAAAGTAGATGAATGGGTTAAAAAGGGTTTTAGCGAGAGCATGAAAACACCTGACGAAACTTTAATGTTCGTTGATAAATCAAAAGCTCAGCAAATTTTAACTGACCAAATAAATTGCATGGGCTGTTTAAGTCAATGCCGTTTTAGCAATTGGTCAGATAAGGAAGAAATGGAATATACAACTGGTCGTAAGGCTGATCCACGAAGTTTTTGCATTCAAAAAACTTTACAAGATGTTCGTTTGGGAACTGATATTGAAAACCAATTAATGTTTTCAGGTCATAGCGCCTATCGCTTTGCAACTGATGAGTTTTATGCCAATAACTTTATTCCAACGATTAAAGAATTGGTCGATAGAATTATGATTGGCAAATAAAACTAAATAAATAAATTAGCTTTTGTTAATAGTTAACATTTATTAATAACTTATTTTTTCTGGAAATGACTAAATTCATTTTTATAACCGGAGGAGTTGTATCATCCTTGGGTAAAGGACTTGCTTCAGCTTCGATTGGCGCATTACTTCAAGCCAGAGGCTATAGCGTTAGATTGCGCAAACTTGATCCTTACCTCAATATCGATCCAGGAACAATGAGTCCAACGCAACATGGTGAAGTTTTTGTTACTGAAGATGGCGCAGAAACTGATCTCGACCTTGGTCATTACGAAAGATTTACGGGAGTTGATACCAAAAAATCTGACAACATTACTGCTGGACAAATCTACGCTGATCTTCTTTCTAAAGAACGCAAAGGTGATTATCTTGGAGGAACTGTGCAAGTAATTCCTCATGTCACTGATCTCATTAAAAAATTCATTCTTAATGATTGTAAAAATGTTGACTTCATGCTTTGTGAAATTGGCGGAACAGTTGGCGATATCGAAGCCCTACCCTTTTTTGAAGCAATCCGCCAATTGGCCTATGATTTACCTAATGATTGCGCTTTTGTTCATCTAACTCTTTTACCATACATTGAATGTGCTAATGAACTTAAAACTAAACCAACTCAACATTCAATAAAAGAGCTCCGCTCAATTGGCATTCAACCAAGCATTATTTTGTGTCGCGCCGAAAGAGAAATTAGTAAAAATCATTTAGAAAAAATTGCACAAATGTGCTCAGTTCCTCTAGAATCAGTAATTGGCGCACCAAATGTCAAAAGTATTTATGAAGTTCCGATGGTTTATCACGCCCAGGGATTGGATAAACAAATTTTAAAATTTTTTAAAATTGACCATAATAAAAAACTCAATCTTTCAAAATGGAAAAGTATCAAGGAAGCAATTGATAATCCGCGCTTAGAACTAAACATTGCCATTGTTGGAAAATATATTGACTATCACGATTCCTATAAATCACTACTAGAAGCTCTTGATCACGGCAGTTTTGAATTAAAAATTAAAGTAAATATTTTATGGATTAATGCTCGCGATAAAACTCAAAATTTACCAAAAAATATTCATGCAATTTTAGTGCCTGGTGGATTTGGATCAGATGGAACGGAAGGAAAAATTAGCATGATCGAATATGCTCGTAAAAATAAAATTCCTTATCTTGGCATTTGCTTTGGAATGCAGATGGCCGTTATTGAATTCGCTCGCAATGTTTTAAAAATTAGTGACGCAACCTCAAGCGAAATCAGCAAAAAAGGTTCTTTCGTTGTTGGCATGATGCATGAATGGCAAGATAAAACTGGTAAAAAAAATAAAATTAAAGGCGATGATTTAGGTGGAACAATGCGTCTTGGCGCATATAAATGCAACATCAAAAAATCCTCATTGGCTCATAAAATTTATCAAAAAGAAATTATTAGCGAAAGGCATCGTCATCGCTATGAAGTGAATATTAACTTTCAAAAACAATTTGAAAAAGCTGGAATGAATTTTTCAGGAATTTCAATTGATGGTAAATTGCCAGAAATTATTGAAGCAATTGATCATCCATTTTTTGTTGGTGTACAATTCCATCCCGAATTAAAATCTAAGCCATTCCAAGCTCATCCATTGTTTGTTGCTTATCTAAAAGAAGCTTTAAAATATGCCCAAAAAAATAAAAATACTTAAGAAATTAATCGCAATTACAATAATTTTTAGTCTTAGCGGTTGTGGATTACAAGTGGTCTATAAAGATCAAAGTTTAAGCACGTCTTTATCTTACGAACTAGCCGCAATAAGAATAAAAAAAGATCGCACAGAATTATCGCAACAACTTCGTAATAATTTATACGATGTACTCAATCCCGATCATATTAAAGCATCTAGTAAATATTTTTTGATCCTCAAATTAACTCAATCTTCAAGCCCAACTTTTATCACCTCAACAGGAGCGTCAGGTCGAAATAAAATTACGTTAAGTGTAAATTATGAATTAAGAAATGCTGAAAATATGCAAGAAATTACCAAGGGTATTGTTGAAATGAGTGATAATTACGATGTTTCATTAAATCGCTTTGGCACTTATGTTTCGCAAGATTATGTTGAGAATAATTTAACGAAATTAATTTCTCAAAATATTCGTAATTCACTTGTAAATGACCTGGTTGAGTTACAAAAAAGATGTGATGATTTAAAAAATAACAAGGAAGAAGATTCGGTTTGTTATTTTGTTAATGATTAATAAATAAATATTTAACCAATTGAACAACATGAATTAAAACTTCTTCTTGTTGAAGTATGATGGCTTGATGGAATTTGACTTACCGGCCCTTCATTGATCGAAATACTCTCTATTACTTGAGTGGAAGTTCTGGGTTGCGATGAAGCTAATTGAGGTTCCGCCGATCCCAATAAAGCCGATACTTGTACCTGAATTGATTTCTCAGATTGCAAAGTTTCATTAATGATTTTAAGTCGTGGGGTTTGGATTAAAGGTTTTTGAGATTTTTCCCATGTCTTCGTTATTCGATCTAATTTTTCTTCATCTTTAATAAATATTTTAAACTTTTCAAAATCCCTTTGATTGATTGGCTCTCCTGATTTTTGAATAAAATTAATAATTAAATTTGTTCTAACACCTTCATTGTCAAACAAGGGACCTTTAAAATCAAGAGCTTGGTATAGTATTCCAATATCATCTTGAAGACAAATATCACCTAAAATTTCTAAATTATTTTTAAAAAAATCATCCGTTATTTTAAGTGATTTAATAAATTCTGTCGCGTTTAAAGATGATAAATCCACTTTATCACTTGCAAAAAACTCAATAATCAAATCCATTTTATTTGCCTCATCTTGCACATAAAGACTTCCAAATAATTCAGCAAAAGTCTGACATGTAATTTTATCACTAAGATTATTAAAAAAGTTTTTCCAAATTATTATTTTGTATTATCATCAATCTCCGACCTAAGTCTAGAAGCCTTAGCCTTAAATAAAAGATGACTTGCTTGGCCATAAGTAAAGCTAGCGATACTTCTCAATAGAAATAATTTAGCTAAATATTTTTCGTTTATTTCAATATTGGCCATTCTTAACATTTTATTAACAGAATCATTTGTTAATTCTGCACTTTTTCCACTTGCAATAAACATATCAATTAAACTTCTTCTTTGAATCTCATCTTCAATATTTAGTATCAATTTACTGAAGTCTTCCAAGGATATTTTATTTTCGGCGATTTTTAAAAATTCTTTTAATGCATTTATTTTATCTGGAGAGGAAATAAAATAATCTTCAAAACTCATCAAAGTTCCTGCTATTTGAGGATTCGAAGTTAAATTTTTAACAACTGAATTTACATCTTCATCAGGCAAAGATTCTCTTTTTTCATAAACTTCATCAATAATTTGCTCAACTGCAAAGGAAACTATTTTTGTTTTCGCAACTTCTTGCCCTTTAGCAATATCATATTTTAAGATTTCTGAACCTTTCATAGATAAAATAGATTTTAGTTAATAATTATTACACTTAAATAAAAACTATCATTTTTAAATTATAATAATCAAGTTCTAAATATTTCAATTGAAAAGGCTGTAATTTATAATTTTATAAATTTTATTTACTTAATTATTAATTTTTTAGATTGATTTGACATAGAAAAAACTGCAAAATATTTTTTACCAATTTAAACTTTGAAATAAATTCCATCCATCTTTTGAACCGGTATTTTCATCGATTGCACGCTCAGGATGAGGCATCATTCCTAGAATATTTTTTTGCTCATTGAAAACTCCAGCAATATTAAAAATTGAACCATTAGGATTGGAATTATCAGATAAATTACCTTGCTCATCAACATATCGAAAAGCTATAGAATCAGTATCTTCAAGTCTTTTAATGATTTCACTTTCAGCAAAATAATTACCATCCATATGGGCAATTGGAATTTTTATAATCCCTCGACGCTTGTATTTATTGGTAAAATCACTTTCATTATTTTCAACACGGAGATAGACTTGTCGACAAATAAATTTCATTTTTGTATTGCGCATCAAAACCCCTTGAAGTAATCCACTCTCACATAAAATTTGAAATCCATTACATATTCCAAGAACTCTAACACCTTTTTGCGATAATCTTTTGACTTCTTGCATTATCGGGGATATTCCTGCCATGGCTCCGCTTCGCAAATAATCGCCATAAGAAAATCCTCCGGGAATAACAATCAAATCTAAATCATTATCGAGGCTAGCTTCTTGATGCCATATTCTTTGCACTTTGCTATTAATTTTTTGGAGAGCAACGATTGCATCTCGATCGCAATTTGATCCAGGAAATGTTATAACTGCTGATTTCATAAAATATTAGTTAAATTAAAGATCTTATAAAACCTCGTAACTGTAGTCTTCGATAATTTTATTAACCAAAAGTTTATCGCAAATTTGATCAATTATTTCTTTAACTTTTTTAGGATCATTTTCAGCAATTTCCAGCTCAACAAACTTTCCTTGGCGAACTTGGGAAATTTGATCGTAACCTAAATTTTTTACCAAAGAGTTTTCAATTGCCTTACCTTGCGTATCTAAAACCGATTTTTTTAGACCAATAATAATTCTGATTTTCATTGTGAATTTATAGTTTGAATTAAAACTTTATGTTAAGTCGTGATGCAATTTCTTGATAGGCTTCAACCAATCCTCCAAGATCTCGACGAAAACGATCCTTATCCATTTTTTCAGAAGTGTTACAGTCCCAGAGTCTACAGCCATCAGGACTAATCTCATCTGCTAAAATAATCTCATGATTACTATCAAAGCCAAATTCAATTTTAAAATCAACTAAATTAATATTAATATTCTTAAAAATATTTTGTAATAATTTGTTTATTTTAAAAGCATTATTTCTTAACAATTCCAATTGCTTTCTGTTGATAACCCTTAAAACTTCAACTACGTGATCATCATTTATAAGTGGATCTTGTAAAAAGTCATTTTTATAACAAATCTCAAAAATTGGCGATTCTAGAATAATCCCTTCATCTATCCCCAAGCGTTTGCTAAGCGATCCAGCCGTGATGTTACGAATAATAACTTCAAGAGGAATAATCTTAACTTTTTTTACTAACTGTTCGCGATCATTTATTTTTTTTACAAAATGAGTTTTGATGCCATTTTTTTCCAATTCAAGCATAATATACTCACTGATCAGATTATTCAATTTGCCCTTACCTGCAATTACCGCTTTTTTTTGAGCATTAAACGCAGTTGCATCATCCTTAAAGTGCTGAATAAGTAAATTAGAATCACTTGTTGCAAATAAAATTTTTGCCTTTCCTTCGTATAATTGCTGTAATTTTTCAAACTTATTTGTCATTTATTATTATAATATTTATTAAAAATTGGTAATTAAAACTTCAATATCTAAGCATTGCATTTGAAAACTTCTGTTATTTTGATATATCAGTTAATGCAGTAAAATAATTTTATTCTTAAAATTTTCTCCCAATTATAAAATTAAAAAAATTTCGTGGCTGGACAATATCTTTTTTAAATATAAAGGGCATTTACAAATTTATCAATTTCTATTTTCAATATTTTTACTGAATATTTTAATTAAGTAGATGCAGTTCATTAAAAACATTTTTGCTGACTTCAGATTTAAATTCAATAATTGCAACTTTTAAATTGGCGCATTTTAATAATTTTATTGCAAATGCAAATCAATTTTACCTTCATAATAAAACCGCTTATTAAATTTCGACTTCATAAATTATCGAGTATAAATGAAACTATCTCTACGTAATTCTAAATAAATTAGTTATTGATATTAAGAATTTTTAAAATAGATTTTTTTAAAATATTTTCTTTTTAAGAGAAAAAAAATAAAATAAAATTTTAATTAAATAACAAAATATACAACGAGATGAGAAATAATTTTTTTCAATTTAATCAAGATCAAGACGATTCATTAAATGAATTGTTTACTAATTTTAACCCGAGTTTAAAAAGAAATTTAAGAGATTTTAATTGTGCAGTCACAGTGCAACGCCCCCATTTCTCAAACATTAAATCACTAATCTCTCACGAATAATCATTGTTGAATGTTAAAGTAAAAATTCACAAAATATAAACACCACCATGCTAATTCGCGTGAAACTAATTTT
>Ga0114971_10002066_pt1 | contig 13783 bp, 10 predicted proteins | sample M_140625_MF_Meta_FD_87320 | JGI IMG/M metagenome (GOLD analysis project Ga0114971, IMG submission 87320) | Freshwater microbial communities from Lake Montjoie, Canada to study carbon cycling - M_140625_MF_MetaG | ecosystem: Environmental > Aquatic > Freshwater > Lake | place: Lake Montjoie... | reverse complement strand
GTTTCAACGGCGATAGGGTTAAAAGTCTCGCCAAAGCGCGCAGCCTGGCCCCCTGGCGCCCCTTGCCGCGCGCCGCCGGGCCAGCCGCTGGCCTGACCTACGATGAATACCGCCAGGTCCGATTCCGCCGCGATCGCTGGCTGTGGGCCGGCCAGGAACGAGGTTTCTCGGCCAATTTCTTCGCGGCAGCCTATTCCGCAGACGAGCTCGTCGATCTCAATGTCGTGGAGGATGGGGCTGAGCGGCCGATCCCCTTCGATCCAGGCCTCTTTGACATGCCAGCGCCGGTCACCGCGGCCACGGCGGCTGGCGGTGGCTTGACCGGTTATTCGGGGTTTCGCCTGTTGGCCCCAATCAACCAGCCCGATGTTTGGGACGAGATCGGCGCATTTCAGGGTGCAAGCTATTTCCGCAGCCTAGGCCAGAACCAGGCCTATGGTCTCTCGGCGCGGGGCCTATCCATAGGCACGGGCAAGTCGGGCGAGGAGTTCCCCGACTTCGTGGCCTGGTGGCTTGAGCGCTCAGCCCCGGGCGCGGCCAGTGTGGTTGTGCACGGCTTGCTCGACAGCCCCAGCTGCACGGGGGCCTATAGGTTTCAGGTTACGCCAGGGCCGAACACGGTTTTCGACATCACAGCCACCCTCTATCCGCGCGCTACAATCGACACAGTGGGCGTGGCACCAGCCAGCAGCATGTTCCTGTTCGACCTGGCCGATCCGCAAGACGTGCGAGGCGCAGCGCACGACTATCGGTCTGGGGTGCATGACAGTGACGGCTTGGCCATCTGGACGAGCGATGGGCGGCGCTTGTGGCGTCAGCTCTCAAATCCCACCAGCCTGAGGCTTAGCCAGGTGCACGATACCGACCCGCGCGGCTTTGGTCTGGTGCAGCGGCAGCGCCAGTTTGACGCCTTTGGCGACCTTGAGGCGCGCTATGATAAGCGACCCTCGCTCTGGGTCGAACCGATCACGCCGTTCGGCCCGGGGGCGGTCTTCCTGCTGGAAATCCCGACGCGGTTGGAGGCGGACGACAATATTGCCTGCTTCTGGCGACCATCGGCACCTTGGGCCGCCGGGTCGGAGATCAGCCTGGCTTATCGGCTGCATTTCGGCCACGAGCCGCATCCGGCACCCTTCGCCCGGGTCGTGCGCAGCCGCACCGGGAGGGAGAAGAGCCAAGCTCTGTTCGCGGTCGATTTTGAGGGCGGTGAGCTCGATCCGTCCGCTGTGAACGCGACGGCGGCGGCCAGTTCTGGCCAGGTGCTCTGGAGCAATGTGATCGCCCATGCCGAGCCGGGCGTGATGCGCGCCACCTTGGCCCTCAAGCCTGCGGGCGCGGCCGACCTTTCGCTGACGCTCATGGGGCCGGACGGGGTGGCTTCCGAGACCTGGATGATGCCCTTTGAAGGCTAGGCGGTGGGAAGTACCTTGCCGGGATTCATGATCCCCAGGGGGTCTAGGGTCTGTTTGATCGCTTGCATTAGCCGAGTTTCCACCGCCGGACGGTAGCGGATCGCCTCGTCGCGGCGTAGCATGCCTAGCCCGTGTTCGGCCGAAATCGAGCCGCCCATGGAATCGACCAGATCGTGCACGGCACGGTTCATGTCCGTCTGCCTTGCCATAAAGGCCTTGCCGTCGTCGCCCTCCGGATAAGAGACATTGAAATGCAGGTTACCGTCGCCGACGTGGCCAAACGCCATCAGGCGCGCGGCCGGCGCGACCTTTAGGATTTCGGCCTCACCCTCGACGATGAACTGCGCCATGCGTGAAATCGGCACCGAGACGTCGTGCTTTATACTGGGACCTTCTAGGGTCTGAGCTTCAGACAGCTTCTCGCGCAGGGACCAAAGCGCCGCTGACTGCGCAAGGGATTCCGCGATCACTGCATCACCGATCAGTTCGGCTGCGAAAGCTTGTTCCAGCATGGATTCGAGATCGGCGCGGCCCTGGGCCTCATCGGTCATGCTGGAAAGCTCCATCAGCACGTTCCAGGCCTTTGGCGTCGCGAAGGGCGCGCGGATGTCCGGATTGTGCTTGAGCGATAGCGCCAGGCTGCGGGCCGACATCAGCTCGAAGGCAGTGAGGCTGGCACCAAGCCGAGCCTGGGCCAGTTGCAGCAGTTCCACGGCCTGTTGCGGCGTCTCCATGCCGACGAAGGCCGCCACCTTCGCCGCAGGCGTCGGATAGAGCTTCATCACCGCGGCGGTGATGATCCCGAGGGTACCTTCAGAGCCGATATAGAGGTCGCGCAGGTCGTAGCCGGTGTTGTTCTTGCGCAGGCTCTTCAAGCCGTCCCACAGCTCGCCCTGTGCCGTGACCACCTCCAGCCCCAGGCAGAGCTCGCGGGCATTGCCGTAGCGCAGCACCGCCACCCCGCCAGCGTTGGTAGAGAGGTTGCCGCCGATGGTGCAGGAGCCCTCGGCGGCCAGACTGAGTGGAAACAGGCGCCCAGCGTCATTGGCGGCCTGTTGCAGGGTTTGCAGCACGACCCCGGCCTCGACCGTGACGGTATTGTTCAGGGTGTCGATCTCGCGAACGCGGTTAAGGCGCGCGGTCGAAAGCACAATATTGCGCCCCGTGGCGGGCGGCGGTGATCCGCCGGCGAGGCCGGTATTGCCGCCCTGAGGCGTGACGGTCACTTGATGGGCCGCGCACCAGGCCACAACCTGCGCCACATCTTGCGCCGTATCGGGCTGCACCGCAGCCAGGGCGGTGCCGCGCCAGATCTTGCGCCAGTCGGTCAGAAATGGGGCCAGCTCGGCCGGATCGGTAATCAGCCGGCCTTGGAATGCCGCGCGAAGGCTGCTGAGGGCGTCGCTGTCACTCAGGGAAGGGGTCATAAGACCTTGTTTCACAATGCTGGGGCGGAAAAAAGAGGTCCCGGGGATCAGGCCTTGGCCTGGCGGGCCGCAGCCCGCACGCCGGTGATAACTTCTAAGTCATTGAAAAGATGGTAGACGCGGTAGGGATTGAACCTACGACCCCACCCGTGTGAAGGGTGTGCTCTCCCGCTGAGCTACGCGTCCATACCAGGGAGGCGGGTCTATAGCCCTAAGAGCGCCCCGGCGACAAGAGCTGGGCGCAGGCAGCGGGGATCGTTTCCCAAGTCTCGCAGAACGCATTAGCCGCAAGGGTAGAGGCGGGGACGTCGCTGTAGCCAAATGGAACCAGGATGACCGGCACGCCGGTGGCGCGGGCGGCCAGGAAGTCGGTGATGCTGTCTCCCACCATGACAGCCCGGTCTATCGTGCCGCCGGCGGCGGCGATGGCCGCGGCAATATGCCGAGCGTCGGGCTTTGGCGCGGGCGCGCGGTCGGGGCCCGTGATCGCCTTGAACCGGGATGACAGGCCCAGGGCATGCAACAGCAGGTCGGAGCCTCGGCTGTATTTGTTGGTGCAGACCGCCAGGGTCGCCCCGGCGGCCGTCAGGGCGTCTAGGGCGTCAAGGCATCCGGGGTAGGGGCGGCTTAACTGCGCGATACGGCCCTCATAGAGGGCGATAAACCGTGCAAACAGGTCGTCCTTGCGGTCTTGGCCCAGGGTGTGGCCCGCAGCCGCAAAGCCGCGCTGGATCAAGGCCCAAGTGCCAGCGCCGACCATGCGCTTGACCGCATTATCGTCCAGGAGGGGCAGGCCCTGTTCCGTCAGCAGGGCGTTCAGCGTCTTCGCGAGGTCGGGGGCGGTATCGACCAGCGTGCCGTCGAGATCGAAGACAATCGTGGTACCTATTAGGTCTGGCAGATCATGCATGATCGTCGCCTTTCGGCTAAAGAGAACTTTAGTGCAAGCAGCAGGCAGCCGAGTCGCCGCCGATGGAACGCCGATGACCGCACGCGCCGCCGTTATTCTCGCCGCCGGACAGGGCACGCGTATGCGCTCGCCCACGCCCAAGGTGTTGCATCTGCTCGCCGGGCGCACCCTGCTGGACCACGCCATCGATGCCGCCCAGGCCATGGGCTGCGAGAAGATCGTTGTGGTGGTTGGAATTCACAGCCCGGCGGTAGGCGAGAATGTGAAAAAACGCCTGGGTGCCGAGGCTGTGGCAATCCAGGACCCGCCGCTGGGCACGGCCCACGCCGTGCTGGCCGCCAAGACGGCCCTGGCGGGTTTCGATGGCGATGTGGTGGTGACCTATGCCGACTGCCCGCTGTTACAGGCCCCCGCTGTGCTGCCGCTATTCGACCTGCGCGAGACAGGCGCGGACCTAGCCGTGCTGGGCTTCGTAGCCCACGACCCAGGCGATTACGGTCGGCTGATCATCGACCCGCAAGGTACGTTACTGCGCATTGTCGAGGCCAAGGAGGCCGACGCCAATGTGCTCACGATTAAGTACTGCAACAGCGGCGTGCTGGCGGCCGACCGGGCTTTGCTGTTCGACCTGCTCAGCCAAGTCACCAATGAGAACAGCAAGGGCGAGTACTACCTGACCGATATCGTCAGCCTGGCCCATGGCCGAGACCTGCATACCCGCGCTGCCATGGCGCCGGAATCGGCGGTGCAAGGGGTCAATAGCCAGGCAGAGCTGGCCGCCGCCGAGGCCATCTGGCAGGGCAGTCGCCGCCGCGACGCTCTGGATGCTGGCGTGGCGATGAGCGCCCCGCAGACGGTGTTCCTCTGTTGGGACACCAAGATTTCCGCCGGCGTTACCCTTGAACCCAACGTTGTATTCGGGCCTGGCGTCACGGTTGAGGCTGGGGCGCAGATCAGGGCTTTCAGCCATCTGGAAGGGGCTCACGTGCGCGAAGGGGCAATCATCGGCCCCTACGCTCGCCTGCGGCCGGGAACGGACATCGGTGCGGGCGCCCACATCGGCAACTTCGTCGAGGTTAAGAAGGTCAAGATTGGCACGGGCGCGAAGGCCAACCACCTAAGCTATCTGGGCGATGGCAGCGTGGGGGCAGGGGCGAACATCGGGGCCGGCACCATCTTCTGCAACTACGACGGCTTCGAGAAGTTCGACACCCATGTAGGCGAGGGGGCCTTCATCGGCTCTAATAGCCTGTTGGTCGCGCCGGTCAGCGTGGGCGACCGGGCCATGACCGGCACCGGATCGGTGATCACAAAAGACGTCGAAGCCGACGCACTGGCGCTTGGGCGCGCGGCCCAAGTCAATAAGCCCGGCTGGGCCAAAGCCTTCCGCGCGGGCAAGGAGGCGAAGAAAGCCAAATGACTTCCGCCGGTTCACTCGAACCCGATGGGCAAAAACGCATAGCTGGCGAGGCCGCCGCCGCCTTGATCGTGTCGGGGCAGGTCGTGGGGCTAGGCACGGGCTCGACCGCGGCCTATTTTGTCCGGGCCCTAGCGGCACGGAAGATCGACATCCGTGGCGTGCCGACCTCTGAGGCTACGGCCGCCCTGGCGCGCGAGCTTGGCTTGATCGTGATTGGCGTGGACGAGGTCTCGGTCATCGACATTACCGTCGACGGGGCCGACGAAATCGGGCCTGAGCTGGAGTTGATCAAGGGTGGTGGTGGGGCGCTATTGCGCGAGAAATTGGTCTGGGAGGCCAGTCGCCGCTGCGTGGTCATCGCCGATGCCGGTAAGGCGGTGAAGCGCCTGGGTGCCTTTCCCCTGCCCGTCGAGGTGGCGGCCTTCGCCTATAAGGGCACATCGCGTCGCATCTGTGACGTCCTGGCTGACGCCGACATTGCCATGGTCCCCAAGTTACGCAAGCAGGGCGGCGAGCCGTTTCGTACCGATGGCGGAAACCTGATTTATGACATTGATTGCGGCGCTATCGCTGATCCCTGGGCCTTGGCGGAGGCGCTGAAAGGCGTGACCGGTGTTGTCGATCATGGCCTGTTCCTGGGCTTGGCCGACCTGGCTCTCATCGGCGGGGCCGACGGCCGTGTGACTGAACTTCTGCCTTGAGGGCGTAATGAGCCAGACCTACCACTACGACCTCTTTGTGATCGGTGCCGGTTCGGGCGGTGTGCGCGCGGGACGGCTGGCGGCGATGACCGGTGCGCGCGTGGCGGTGGCCGAGGAATATCGCGTCGGGGGAACCTGTGTGGTGCGCGGCTGTGTGCCCAAGAAGTTTATGGTCTATGCCTCTGAATATTCGCACCATTTCTCATTATCAGAGAGCTACGGCTGGAGCCCTATCTCGGCGACGTTCGACTGGACGCGGTTCATCACCGCCAAGGACGTTGAGATCGCTCGGCTGTCGGGCCTTTATGTCGCCAACCTGAGCAAGGCGGGGGCCAGGCTGCTGTTCGGGCGCGCCGTGCTGAAAGACGCCCATACCATCGAGATGACGGGCGACGATGCTGGCACCTATACCGCTGAACGTATTCTGATCGCGACGGGCGGGCGGCCGGTCAAGCCGACGGCGCTGGATGGGATTGAGCACGCGATCACCTCGGAAGAAGCCTTCCATCTGCCCGAGCTGCCTAAGCGCATAACCGTTGTTGGCGCTGGCTATATCGCCGTTGAATTTGCAGGAATTTTCAATGGCTTGGGATCAGAAGTTACGCTGGTTTATCGCGGCGAGAATATACTGCGCGGTTTCGATGACGACGTGCGCCGGCATGTGGCCGAAGAGATGGAAAGGCGCGGTATCCGCATCATCCGGTGCATTACCCACACGCGGATCGAGAAGACGGACACGGGCCTGGTCAACCACCTGAGCAATGACACGGCCTTCGAGACCGATCAGGTGATGTTCGCTACCGGGCGCGCGCCCTATGTGGGCGGCCTGGGTCTGGACGCGGCCGGGGTGGCGCTGAACGCCGCCGGCGCCGTGCAGGTCGATGACTATTCCAGAACCAATGTCGCCAATATCTGGGCCGTGGGCGATGTGACCGACCGCATCAACTTGACGCCCGTGGCGATCCGCGAGGCCGCAGCCTTCGTCTCCACCGAATTTCACCGCAAGCCGATGAGCTTCGACCACGCTGATGTAGCCACAGCCGTGTTCTCCCAGCCGCCGATTGGCACTGTGGGATTGAGCGAGGGCGATGCGCGGAAACAATACGGCGAGGTGGATATCTACATGTCGCGGTTCCGGCCGATGAAAATTTCCTTCGCCGGCAAGGCGGAGCGGGCGCTCGTCAAACTGGTGGTCGAGCCCGACAGTGAACGCATCCTGGGCGTCCATGTGGTGGGCCCCGATGCGCCGGAGATAATCCAGATGGCCGCCGTCGCCTTGAAACTGGGCGTCACCAAGGCACAGTGGGACAGCACCTGCGCTGTACATCCCACACTGGCGGAGGAACTGGTCACCCTGCGGGAAAAATCCACGCCGACGGGGCTTGGCGTCGGCTGATGAGCCTGGCGAGGGAGTGTGGCGACTGGAAGGCGACTGCCGCGCGCTGGAGCGGGCATGGGCTGCTGTTCATCCTCGGCTGGATTACATTGGTCGCCTACCTTGCACCGTTGGGATTTGCGCCCCTCGTGGGGCTGAGCGGCCTCATTGCGGTGCCGCTGCTGATCAAGGATCGGCGGATCGACCTGTGGCCACTGGCGATCCTGGCGCTCGTCCTAGCCTGGATGACCCTGAGCTATTTGTGGAGCCCATTCCACCCCAGCAAGCTGCCCAACGCCATCGCTTTGAAGCTGCTGTTCCAGATGACCGGCGGGTTATCGATGGTCGCCGGCCTCGCCGCCTTGCCGCCGAATCTGGCCCGGCGCGGGGCAGTGATCCTCGCGGTAGGCCTGGCCTTGCTGTCGCTGCTGCTGATCGCCGACGCCCTGGCCGGTGCGGGCATCTACCAAGCGTTGAAGGTGATGATCGGCCAGCCGATCCGGCCCGATTTGGCTCGGCGCAATATCGCTGGGGCCGCCTATGCCATTGCCCTGCTGTTCTGGCCTGCCGCCCAGGCCGCCAGCCGCCTTGGCTGGCGTGTGGCCATTGTTCCGCTGGCGTTGATGGCCGGGGCGGTGTTGGCGGCCGAGCGCCTTTTGGGGGCTGATGCGCCGCTCTATGCCTTGATTGCGGGTGGGGTAGTCTGGCTGACGGTTCGGTGGATCGGCTCTGCCGCCGCGCGGCTGTTGCTTGGGCTGGGCGTGGCCGTATTCACCCTGGCTCCGCTACTGATCTTAGAGTCCGTGCGGAACGGTACGATCGCCAAGCTACATCAGCATGTGGCCGCCTCATGGGCGGCCCGGCTGGATATCTGGAGTTTCGCGGCTGCCATGGCCGCCCACCATCCATTACGGGGCTGGGGTATCGACGCCAGCCGTACCTTCGGCATCGCTATACCGCTGCATCCGCACAATGCTGCCCTGCAGATCTGGCTTGAGCTCGGCGCCCCGGGTGCAGCCCTAGCGGCTGCCCTTACCGGTTGGATTGCCGCCACCCTAGCGGTGCTGGCCCGCGCCAACCCCTCACACGCGGCTGCGGGAGCAGGGGCCCTGACCGCCTATCTGATCATCGGCGGTATCAGCTTTGGCGTGTGGCAAGAATGGTGGGTCGCCCTGGGTTTTCTGACCGTCGCCACCCTCGCCATGCTGCGCCGGGCCTGGCCTTCGGCCTAGGCTGCAACCTATGCTGCCAATCGCCGTCCTTTGCCTCGGTCGTCACTTTGGACTAAAAGCGCCGCCTTTGTTGGAAACGTCCCCATGACCTCTCGCTGGACCCCGTCGTCCTGGCGGTCTTTACCCGCCAAACATATTCCGAGCGACTACTCTGAACCCGCGGCCCTAACCGCGGTGGAAGCGGAACTGCGCCGGATGCCGCCGCTGGTGTTTGCCGGCGAGGCGCGTCGACTGAAGTCGCAGTTGGGTGAAGTCGCGCAAGGCCGTGCCTTTCTGTTGCAGGGCGGTGATTGTGCCGAGAGCTTCAAGGAATTCGCCGCCGACAATATCCGCGATACGTTCCGGCTGATCCTGCAAATGGCCGTGGTGCTGACCTTCGCCGGCGGAAAGCCGGTTGTGAAGGTGGGCCGTATGGCGGGACAGTTCGCCAAGCCGCGCTCTAGCCCGGTTGAGGTCAAGGATGGCGTGGAGCTGCCGTCCTATCGCGGAGATAACATCAACGGCATTGGCTTTTCGGCGCAGGAGCGTGCGCCCGATCCGCAGCGCCTGCTTAAGGCCTATGGTCAATCTGCCGCGACCCTGAACCTGCTGCGGGCCTTCGCGACCGGCGGCTATGCGGATCTGCACAATGTTCACCGCTGGAACCTCGGCTTTGTCGAGCACAGCCCGCAGGGCGCGCGCTATCGCGAACTGTCCAACAAGATCAGCGAGACGCTGAATTTCATGGACGCCATCGGCGTCAACAGCGTCAGCAATCCGGCCCTGCATCAGGTCGAATTCTTCACCAGTCACGAAGCTCTGTTGCTGGGCTACGAAGAAGCCCTGACGCGCGTCGATTCCACCAGTGGCGACTGGTATGACACCTCGGCACATTTGGTCTGGATCGGCGAGCGCACCCGTCAGCTGGACGGGGCACACATCAACTTCTGCCAGGGGATCAAGAACCCGATTGGCATAAAGATCGGTCCGACGGTCGAGCCCGACGAGCTGATCCGGTTGATCGATGCGCTCAATCCGCAGAATGAGGCCGGCCGCCTGACGTTGTACGGGCGGTTTGGGTCCGACAAGATCGAGGCCTGTTTGCCGGCCCTTATGGCTACGACCAAGCGCGAGGCCCGCGAGGTGGTGTGGGCGATTGACCCGATGCACGGCAACACCCTGACCGCCAGCACCGGCTACAAGACCCGACCGTTCGACCGTATCCTTGCCGAAGTGCGTAGCTTCATCGAGATCGCCAATGCCCAGGGCGTTCACCCGGGCGGCGTCCACCTGGAGATGACCGGCCAGAACGTGACCGAATGCACTGGCGGTGCGCGGGTGCTGAGCGATATCGATCTCGGCGACCGCTACCACACCCACTGCGACCCGCGTCTAAACTCCGACCAGGCGCTGGAGCTATCGTTCCTGATTGCCGAAAAGCTCAAGGTCGACCGTTCTGCCCCGTCCCAGGCGGCGGAGTAGGACCAACCGGCCCGGCTTGCTCTAAGCTTTATCGCTGCGCGCCATCGGATCGTGGGGTAGGGCTCGGCATAGACATTCGCGCGTTTCCGAACCGCAAAACTGGCTTCCACTTTGCGGGAAGCGCTCGCGCGGAGGCGAGTGGATGACCTCACGGCCTTCCATCTGGCATGACCTGAAGCAGCTGCTCACCCTGGCCTGGCCTGTGGTGGTTTCGCGCATCGGTTTCATGACCATGGGGCTGATCGACACCGTCGTGGTCGGGCGCTATTCGACAATGCAGCTGGGCTTTCACGCCTTGGCCTGGGCCGTCTCAGGCGTGGTGCTGACTACCGGCATTGGCCTGGTCAGCGGCAGACGGCACAGTATCTGGGCGAGGGTAGGCTGGGGGCCACCGGAGGGGTGCTCAGACGCGGCGTGGTCTATGGCTTTTGGCTCGGCCTAGCCTTTGCCGTGATATTCGGTTTCGGGGCCAAGGCGTTGCTGCGGGGGCTGGGGCTGGATGAGGCCTTGGTGGTCGGCGCAGCGCCGGTGCTGGTCGTCTTTGCCCTATCCTTCCCGTTCTACATGACTGAGGCCGCAGCCTCGGTCTATCTGGAAGCCCTGTCGCGCCCCAGAGTGGTGATGGCGGCGGTGCTGGCGTGCAACCTTCTGAACCTTTTGTTGGACCTGGTGCTGGTGCCGGGCCGGTTCGGCATTCCGGCGCTGGGCGCGGTGGGGGCTGCCTGGGGCACCTTTGGCGCGCGTCTGGTGATGCTCATCTGGCTTGCAGCCGCCATTGTGCTGCAGAAGGATGCCCGTTTGCTTGGGCTGTTTGCCCCACCCCTCGACGGCCGGCTGGCGGCAATTGAACAGCGGCGGATTGGCTATGGCGCTGGCGTCTCGCTGTTTGTCGAAAGCGCCGCCTTTGCCGGGCTGAGTATCATCGCCGGATGGCTGGGGGGCTTGGCTGTGGCGGGCTGGGGCATATTGCTCAATCTCTCAGCCTTGGTCTTCATGCTGCCCATGGGCCTAGCCACGGCGACCGGCGTTCTGGTCGGCCGTGCCTATGGTGCTCGCGACGCTGAGGGCGTTCGCCGATTCGGATTTCTGGGCTTTGGTTTGGGCGCGGCGACCCAAACCGTGATCGCTCTTGCGGTACTTTGCATGCCGGGCCTGATCGCTGGCGTATTCACGCCCGACCCTGCCTTGCGCCAACTGGTGCAGATGGGACTGCTGCTGTGCTGTCTGTTTTTCGTTGCCGACGGGCTGCAAGTGATCGGTTCCAATGCCCTGCGGGCTCAGAGCGACATCGTGATCCCGACCGTGACCCACACCGTCAGCTATTGTCTGGTGATGTGTCCGCTGGCCTGGTGGCTGGCGATCCCGCTTGGGTTCGGCCTGCCGGGAACGCTTTGGGCGGTGGTGACGGCCAGCCTGCTGGCGGCATGCCTGTTGATGGGGCGGTTCTATCTGCTGACCCGCCGGGCGCTCTAGGCTCCCAGAATCCAGCCTTCCTCGGTCTCTACCGCGGCGATGTCAGCTTCACTGGTGCCCTTCGGTGCAGAGAAGGTGGCTGCCAATTTTCCACCATCGTCCAGGCGGGCGAAATGTTCCGCCAGGGCGCGCACAGTGCCGCGGTCGGGGATCTCTGTGGCGTCGGCCTTGATATCGATCGTGGCTGCATTCACCTCGGCGATCAGCACTGACAGGGCGTCGAGATCGACCGGGGCCTTCCAGCCGGTTTGGAACGGCCAGACCTGGGCCTTGTCGCCGTAGCTTTCGAGCAGCGCGCGGGCCCGCGGAATGCCCAGGATCGCATGGCCGCCGGTCGCCCCGGCACCGTAGAGCTGCCAGAGGGGCTTGGGATGGGGGCTGAGCGCGGCCTCGGTGCGGCGCAAAAGCGGCGGAAGAGCGGTTTTATCGTAAACCGGCTTTGTCGAGGTCAGGGTGCGCTGGGCTTCCCGCGGCGGACAGCCCCAGAATGGCCAGGGCTGATCGGTCATCAGCCGGTTCATCTGGGCCGCATCGTTGAAGCGGCTATTCAGGTTGGTCGGTTTGTCGCTGACCCGGTTGCCGAGGAAGTTCCAAAGTCCGCGCCAGTCAGATTGCTTTAGGTTGAGCGCTTTCGCCGTGCCCTGCGGATAGCCCAGGGCGAAGTCGAATCCGAGCAATACGCGCTGACGCAACCGCGTGAGGTCGCCAACGGTCTTGGTCAACAAGACCATAGCCTCTTCGCGGGTAGCGGGGTTATGCCCCTCGAACTGGAGCCGGAACCGCGCATCGGGCTTGAGCACGCCAATCCACACGGAATCCTTGCCGGTGGCGGGTTTCGACCCCGCACTCCAGCCGACCATGACATAGGCATTGAACAGTCGTGCCACAGCGTATCTCCCAGCCGAGTACGTTCCGCAAAAGTGGAACTCTGTTTTGCGATGCGAACGCGCTCAAACCCCTGACCGGAGAGCGCGGTTCAACAGCCAGGTGAGGCCGATTGATCGCATCTCACCCTGGTCGGTTCTACCGCCTGGGCCTAACGCGGGATAGCCATTTTTGCTCTAGCGAGACGGTTCGGCGGCGGCACCGGTGACAACAGCGGCAGGTTCACGGCCGCCTTTCAGCGCAGGGGCCGGGACAGCCACGGAAACGGCTGCGACTTGCGGTGCCCATGCTGACAGAACGTCGGGGCGGTTGCGGCGGGCCTGGTTCAGGATCGCCGGCGGATTGGCCTCTTCGGGGGTTACGAACACATTGTGTTTTCGGAGCCATTGGCCAGCCTTTTGACTGCCACCCAGTACCGCCAGGGGCATCGCCAGCACGAGGCCGACCAGAATTGGGGCCGTGCCTGTCAGTAGGTCAGGCGTGAACCAGAAGCCGCCTGCCAGCAAGATACCGGTCAGGCTGATCCAGCCCAATGTGAGCCGCGCTTCTTCCCAGCTGACCTTGCCCACTTCGCGGCGCTGGCGGGCCCAGCCGGAAAGGTGGCCGGCCAGAATTTCTATCAGAGCACGGGTCTGGGTGAACATCAGAAGCGGCGCTACCAGGGCCGAGAGGCATATTTCCAGGATTAGGCTACCCAGCACCCGGCGGCGGCCACCGAACGCACAGCGTAGCTCCGGGTCGCGGAAGACCAGGATTGTGCCGAGCACCTTTGGGCCGAACAGCAATATGGTGGTCAGGATGATGGCCCAGGCCGTGGCCTGGATTTCGCGCCAGTCTACCAGGGCGTGGGCGGCGTGCTGCACGTCGGCCCAACTGAACGCCGCCTTCTTGAGGCCTGGCAACAGCAGGCGTGAGACCGCGCCCGAGGTCAGGGCTAGGAACCACAGGGGCGAGAGAATGTAGCTCAGCACACCCAGACAAAGGTGGGCTCGGCTTAGCCAATGCAGCCCAGGTGTACCGATCAGCGGCAGATGCTGCACATTGCCCTGGCACCAGCGGCGGTCGCGGGTTGCGAAGTCGAGCAGGTTGGGCGGGCTCTCCTCGTAGGAGCCTTGCAGATAGGGGGCCAGGTGCACGGCCCAGCCGCCCCGGCGCAGTAGGGCGCTTTCCAGGGCGTCGTGGCTCATCACTTCGCCGCCGAACGGCTTGGGGCCCGGCAGGATTGGCAGGCCGCAGGTCTCGGCAAAGGCGCGCGTGCGCACGATCGCGTTGTGGCCCCAGTAGCTGCTTTCTGAACCGGACCACCAGGCCAGGCCGGTCCAGGCCACGCGACCGTACAGGCGGGTAGCGAATTGCAGGGTGCGGGCGAATACGGTCTGGCCGTTGATAATCACCGGCATGGATTGGATCAGGCCAACGTTCGGGTGGCGCTCCATTGCGTCGGTCATGCGTATCATGGCGTCGCCGGTCATCAGGCTGTCGGCGTC
>Ga0114971_10002065_pt1 | contig 13792 bp, 6 predicted proteins | sample M_140625_MF_Meta_FD_87320 | JGI IMG/M metagenome (GOLD analysis project Ga0114971, IMG submission 87320) | Freshwater microbial communities from Lake Montjoie, Canada to study carbon cycling - M_140625_MF_MetaG | ecosystem: Environmental > Aquatic > Freshwater > Lake | place: Lake Montjoie... | reverse complement strand
TTTAAATTTGACATAAATTTTTCTCCTTGTTAATTGTTGGTATTTATACTGCAATTTTTGAGGGGAAAAGTCTAAGGGAAATTTAGGATTTTATGTCTGAGAATTGGGTAGCACTATACTTTGAATGAATTTATCTTTTATTATTATAAGTTTTTCTCTTAACTTTAAAGCGTCGACCATAAATATCGAAGAATCTGAATTATAAATATCTTTGTTGGTGGTGCCTAATTTTGTGGTGGTTTATTAGGCGTGGCTATGTCTAGCAGGGTCGCTGTAGCGGTAAGGAGGAGGTGCATCATCACCTTCTGCTCTGTATGGTGGTGGCGTGTCAACTCGACCCCCGCCGTACGCTTGAGTGGAAGGTGGGGGCGGTGACATAACATGCATCTCTCTGGCTGGCGCTACAAGTGCACCTGGAAAAATATTGTCAAGAAGTGCTAGCGCGTTGTTTGTGGGGCTTATGCGGTGTGTTTCATGCATGTGAATCACGGCCTTACGCTGTCGAATGAGAGCCTCTTCAATAGGTGGGTGCGGCGCTACATTAATTTCTTCATACCGACCACTAGTATCTCTTCTTAATGCGTGATCAGTATATCCGTCGCAAGTAAGTTCATAAAAATAAGGAGCTAAAAAGTGTTCTGTAAAAGCAGCGGTATTCGGCCTGTCTGTAAAGGTATCGTATAATACTTCGCTGTCAGAATCTAAGTGTGAACATTTAGAGTGAGGTAAATTTTCTTCGCGCTCAAGCCCAAGTAATCGATCAAAAGCTTGCTTGTTAGTATCTAATCCGAAATCAACCGCTATTCGATCTTCGCCACCTCTTCTGCTGGTATATGTTGGAAAGTAAATTGAGTGAAAATCACCAATTTTAACAAAAGGACTTGTGTTAAGTTGATTATGAGATTCTGGTGGCGATATCAATTGTCCACGGCGTCTTCGTTCGTCAATGGTTGCTGGATCAATCGAGTGTAATTTAAATTTTCTTAATACTTTATTTCGCTCTTCGTTGTTAGGAAAACGTAAGCACATTTGTTCGCTGTCAAAAATAATTTTAAAGTCTTTTTCTTCTAGCGGATACGCGGTTTGTCTTGCAGCGGTGGTTGCTGGTGCGGCTCTCATTTGTTGCGCTGGTGCGACCCCTCTAGATGGCTGGGGAGCTGGTATAGCTCTCATTGGTTGTGTTTGGGTGGTGGTGAATGCTTGCGCAGTTTGTCTTGGTCTTGTTGGATGGGAGGCCGCTGGAGTAACGGTTGATGTCCCGCCTCTTGTTGCTTGAGGAGCGCCATATACGGTCATAAACCTTGTAAGAGCTGATGTAATTTTATCAAATCTTCCTCTTGGGCAATCTTCCATAAGATTAAACTCTTTGTTGCCAGGATATTTCGTATTCCAATAACTAAGATAGTTGGGATTGGTAGCATTAATACCAATTGTCATGGTATTGCCAGAAGAATCGTTAAAATGAAAGTAAAATTTGTTAGTGTCAGTGCGGCCATTTCTTATTTCTCCGAAGTTGGGTATCTCACGGCTAACTGCAAGGCCAACATTTCCAGTTACAATAAAGAAGTCTCGAAGATTCATAAGGGCTTCTCTTAACTCTGCCAAGTCTTTCATAAAAATTAAAAATTATTAAAAAATGTAATAAACAATGAATAAATATTATAATAAATTAACGCAAGTTTTTTATTCGAAGTATAAAAAATTAATTATTTATGACGCAAATTGCTAATTTTAATCGCCAATATAATCGATGCCAAAATTAACGTCATTGCATTTGCAATAATTATTGCGTTATTTTTTATTAAAATTCCGTAAAGCAGCCAAAACGCAACGCCAATTGTAAACATTAAATACATTAAAAGCGAAATTCCGTCAGTGTTGCGTGTTTTAATTGTTTGAATTGCTTGTGGCAAGAAGCTTAGAGTGGTAAGGATTGCGGCAATATAGCCAATTAAATTTATCATGAATATAAATGTTTATTCTTTTTGCGATAGAATGGTCCAGCAATTTCGCGCATTAAATGTATCAAATGTTTTTTAACATTTTTATTTTCAATCATGTTGAAAGATCTGATTAGTGGCAGCAGCTCTTTGCTTATTTTTAAATCTTCGGCGGCGCGCTTTTTTTCTTTTTTTATTTCGTAATTGTAATATTTTTCATTAGGTTTTAATCCGTCAAAAAATGCGCCAATTGGCTTGTTTAAAATATGGGCAATTTCAAATAATTTTGCAGCGGTAATTCTGTTGATCGATTTTTCATATTTTTGAATTTGTTGAAAGCTAAGGCCGGTAAGCTCTGCCAGCTGTTCAAGCCCCATGCCTTTTTCAGTGCGAAATTTTTTTATTTTTGCGGCAATATTGTGGTCTATTGGGGTAAATTTTGTTAAAGCTTTCATTTTTTTCTATATAAAGAAATTATTAAAAATAGTGAAATTGCTAGAGTGATAAGGCTTAAAGGCCAATAAGAAAATTTTGAGAAAATTGTTGGTGAAATTTTTTCGATAAAATTTACGTCGATAAATCCTTCTTTATTTAATGCAATTTGTTTTTTAATTTTTCCAAATGGATCAATATAGGCCGAAACACCAGTATTGGCGGTGCGCGCAAGAGAAATTCCATATTCGGCAGCGCGCATTTTTGCGGCGTCAAGATGTTGATATGGTCCAGAGCTTCTGCCAAACCAAGCGTCATTTGTAACATTTACTAAAAGGTCGGGGCGATTATTTTTGTCGATAATTTTGTCGGCAAAAATTACTTCATAGCAAATTAGTGGACTAAAAGAAAAATGCGGCGTGGCGATTGTTTTTGGCCCACTTCCTTCGTTGAAACCAGTGCCTCCGGCAATGTTTCGCAAAAAGGGTACATATTTTGCAAAGGGCACATATTCGCCAAAGGGCACTAAATGATGCTTGTCATAATTGTCAATAATTCCGACGTTATTTATGGCAAAAACACTGTTCCAAATATTTTTTATTGCAAGGCGTGATTGATCATATTCAATATTTAATCCGCCCGTAATTAAGACCGCGTCTTGCGGAATTGCTTGTTCTAATAAATCGAGCAAATCTGCGCTGTCATTAATTGCGTAAGGCACGGCAGTTTCTGACCAAATGACTGCTTTCAAATTTTTATTTTCAACGCTATTTGAAATTACAATATGTTTTAAAAAACCATGATATTTTTCTTTGGGGTTCCATTTTAAATCTTGCTTGATGTTTCCTTGTACCAAGCGCATTTGCAGGTTTTTATTTTCAACAAGGGCGGTGGTTTTTATGCGCAAATATCCGAAAATAAAATTGGCAATTATTAAAAATAATATAGTTAAAATAAATATTTTATCATGTTTTGAAGGCTTGACAAGCAAGGTGGGAGTAAGGCAGATGATGGTTGCAAAAAAACTTAATCCATAAATGCTAAAAATGCTGGCAAGTTGAATGTTGTAAATATTGAACAATAAAGAATAGCCGATTAAATTCCACGGAAAGCCGGTGAAAAGCACTGATCGCAAGGCTTCGAACGCTAGCCACAATAAAGAAAAAATCAAGATTTTTTGATAAGAAAATTTTGGTGCGAATTTTTTTTCGATCATTTTGAAAAGCGCTGCAGGAATTGCAAGAAACAGCGCAAGAAAGGCCGGAATTAAAGTTAAGGCGAATGGAATTAGCCAGCCGAATTGTGCGGCGTCAACTAAAAGCGAAATTGAAATCCAATAAATTCCGCTTAAAAAATATCCATAACCAAAGGCTAGACCTATATAAAAAGCCTGTTTTGGGGTTTTTGCTTTATTTTCAATCAACAAATAAAAAGTTGAAATTGCAATTATTGCAGCAATAAAAAAATGAAATGGAGCAAAGGCAAGGGCGCTAATTAAGCCAGCCGCAAAGGCCGTTATAAATTGACCTTTCGCGGTTTTGTTAAATTTTTTAATTGCGGATGTAAATTTCGAAATCATATGAAAGTTCAGTGGTTGCAGGTTTTAAATTAGAAAATTTATCGTCAGTGGTAAATTTTAATTTAGGATCAATTTTTTTATATTCTAAAATGCGATTTTTAAAATGGAAATTTTGCAGAAATATTTTACGAAATTCGGGGTCAAGCAGGCAATATTCAAGCGAGCTTATGGCTTGAATTTTTTTAGAACCAGAAACGTCATCGGCATAATTAACAATAATCACTTTAATATTTTTGTTAAGAATTTGCTTTTTTAAATCATCAAGCAAATAGCCGTAAACAAAGGCTCTGTCTGGATTGTCATTGCTAAACATGGTTTTACGATTTTTATGATCGTCGTAAAATAACGCAACGGCGAATTTTAAATAATTATGTTTGTCAGTGTAAAGCGTTAGCGGAAATTGATGAGCAATCCAATTTGAAATTACCAAAAAACTTTCATCTTTTTTGCTGGCATAGGTTTTAATGTAATGATGCAAATATTCGCTTGAAGCATTGGGAGAAGAGAAGTTGCTGTTTTTAAGCAAGGTGTTTTTAACCGACGAAACATATAAAAAAATAAAATTAAAAGTAATTGCTAAAAGCGTAATTATTAAAAGTGAGGAAAATTTGTGATAGGTTTTTTTGTGAAATTTTTCGAATAAAAAAAGAAAAAACAAAAAAGAAATTATATTTATCGCAATATTGACGAAGTCTTTGCAGTGGCCCATGCTATATATTGAAAGGGCCGCAAGAATTACATAAAATAAAAAATATTTTTGCCAATTAGTTTGTGAATTTTTAAAACTATTTTTATTGGCATAGGTAATAAAATAAATCGGAAGCATTGCCCACCAAATGTTAGTAAGGTTAAAAACCGATTTAAAAAAATTTTCGCGATCAAAAATTGGTAAAATAATAAAAGTGCAAGTGATGAATTTATTTTCATTAAAAATGAAATATTTCGAGGTAAAAAAATTGTAAGAAAATTTGAACAATACAATTGTTGCAATGGCATAAAAAATTACTTCTTGATCTGTTGTGCCAATGTTTTCAAGCATTAACAGCAAAGACGCGCCAACAAAAGCTGCAATTAAAATTTTATCATCTTTAGAGATTTTTAAATATAAAAACATTGGTGAAATTAGTGCTAAAACCCCAATTTTATTTACAAAATGACGGGCGATATTGGCAAAAAATAATTCTGGTTTTGCATAGGCTGCGTAAAATTCGCTCCACATTGGAACCATGAATTGCAAGAATTGCGGGGTTATTTGAATTAAAAAATTTAGATAAATTGCAAGAATTAGCAGTGCGATTAATTTGTCTAATTTAATAAAAAACCGCCAAGATTTTATCTGCCAAAATTTATAAATTTCGATTGCAATTATTAAAATTGCGTAATGCGGTTTAAAGCATGGAATAAGCCCCATCAAGGCCCCTTGGCAGATTAGATCTTTTGTTGATAATAATTTTTCTTCTAAAAAAGAATAAGATAAATAAGGGAAAAATAATAATAAAAGAAAGCTGGTTTTAGTGCCAAATTCGCCAATTTCAGAAGCGCCAATTCTAAGAAAAAACGCGGTGCAAAAGCTTATTATAAGAATGTTGTAATGCGATTTTTTAGCAAAATTGTGGCGTTGTAAAATTTTTGCTGAAGAAAAAATTGATAAAATGGCAAGAAAATTTATGGTAATTTCTGACATTATTATCGGATTGATGCCGCTTAGATCCGAAAGCCTTGACTGAATTGCATAAATGTAAAATGAAATAGGAAAATTGCTTTCGAAAAAATCATCGTAATATTTTTTGCCGTCGCTAATTTTTTGTCCAAGGCTAATGTAAAATGCTGTGTCGGCGCCAATGTCTAAGGTTGAGCGCAGAAAAATGCTAAACAGAATTATTGTGCTGCAAATTGCAAGAAGAAAGGCGCTGTTATTTGCGGATATAAATTTCGATATCTTGAGCAATAAATGATCGATCATCTTGTTTTTCAAAATAAATTATGCGATTAAGAAATTGATAATTTTGTAAAAAAATATTTTTAAAATCTTCGTCGCGCAAATAATATTCAATAAAGCTTACCGTGCAAGTACTAGTGCTGTTTAAGTGATTTTTTACAAAAATTAATTTATTGTTTTTATCAGAAATTTGCTCGCGTAATTTTAAAAATAAATAATCGGTGGCAATTTTTTGCCCTGCATCTTTTAAATTACTGACCTTTGGATAAAGCGAATATAAATTATGAGCAGGATTCGCATTATGCTTGTCAAGATAGGTGAATATTGGATAAATATCGGGAATTATATTAGAAATTACCGCAATTTTATCATTTTTTTGAGGCGCATATTTTTCGATAAAATATATTTTTTCTTCATTAATGTAATTTGGCGATTTTAAAAATGACGCATAAAGATGTTGATGATTAAAAACGGCAGCAAAAACAAGGCTAGCGAAATATGACAATATTAGAGAAACTAATATTACTAAGGGCTTTAATAAGTTTTTCTTATAGTTGTTTATTAGGCACAAAAAGATAATCGCACAAAATAACCATGATATTTTTCCAGAATAATCGAAGATAGAAATTGCTGCACTTGCTAGAGCCAAGGCAATTAAAGGCCAATTTGGTTTTTTAAAGAAAAATAAAACTATCCACCAAAAGCAGCATAAATTTAATAAAAATGGAAAAATATTTTTCGCATCAAATTGCGGTAAAATAAAGCAAAGCAATATTAAAGTGGCAATTGAAATTCTTTCTTTCAAAGAAATTATCGATCTAAAAATATTTTGATAAAAATAAAATGAAGTTAAAAAAGTTAAGGGCAGCGCGAAAGTAAAAAATATAAATCTTTGATCAAAGCCGCCAATAAACTCGCTGGCTATGATTGCGGCGCAAGCAGTGGTTGCTAAAAGCAAAATTTTTAAAGAGCGATTATTTTTTATAATCTGAAAATTTATGGTGATGAAAATTAATAGTGGGAATAAATCTTCTTTAAAAGTGGGAAAATAATTTATGTTAGAAATTTTAAAATAAAGAGATCTAAATTGTGGCAAATAAGCGAAATATTCGGGGGTAAATATTTTTATTAAAACCGCATATAAAGCCACAACGCTTACAGTTACAAGGTTGCGCAAAATTTTATTATAGTCAACTAAAGGGCTTTTATATATTTCAAATGCGGCAATTAAAATTGCATAATTGGGCTTAAGGCAAATTATTAAACCTGCTAATATTCCTACAAAAATTCGTGAATTATTTGCTGATAAAAGACAGCAAAAATAGGGCAGGGCAAGGGCTAGAAAATAGCTTGATTTAGTGCCATATTCATTAAATTGCAAAGTATAAATTCGAATAAAATAGGCAAAGCAAAATGATATTATAATAAATTTTTGCAGCGAATTAGAAATGTTTTTTGATGCCTTTTGCGAATGTAAAATTTTTGCGCAAGAATAAATAGAAATAATTCCAATTAAATTTACAAAAAGCTGCAAAGCTATGATAGGGCTGGTCTTGAAGAGGTTAGAAAAAAATATCGGAATTGCGGTTAGGTAAAGTGCGAAGGGAAGATTATTCTCAAAAAAATTGTGATAATATTTTTCGCCAGCAAGAATTTTTTGCGCCATTTCAATATAGGCGGCACTGTCGTGGCCAATGTCGCGACTGCTTTGAAGGAAGACGCTAAGAAGAATTATTGCAAGGCAGCTGGCGGTGGCGAAATATTTTTTTGCGATAATTTTAGAGAAATTTTGGCTTAAAAAGCGGCCAAATAAAACAAGATTTTTTAGCAGAAATTTTTCAAAAATTGTGCCTAATATTAGGCGCTTTTCTTCGATTTTTTGTTGGATGTTTAAAAGGATGAGCATTTATTTTTTTTAAAAAATATGGTAAGGCGATGAGAAAATTTGTGATAAAATATTGGGCGCTTATGTGTCGTAAGTGCCCATATATTGCCTTATTTTAGTTATGCGCCAAATATATTCGACGCATAACTATCCGCGCACCGGGGCACTTCGCTCTAGCAAGCTTTTATAGTCAGGCAATCCAGCTGAAGGGCTAGGGGTTGCTCTAGGGGCGGTTTTGCCAAATGCAACCGATTCGTAAGATTCCTTTAAAGATGACCCGAAAGTTTTTCCAAGCTCTTTGGTAATCTCTATCGGTAAGCCAACCCTAAAAATAAACTCTTTTGCTTCTTTATGCCCCGATGTTTTATCGTTTTTCCAAAGTTCTTGTAAAAATCCTTTGGTGAATGTGCATTTGTTAAAATATTTTGGTTCAAAGTTTTTGAAGTCTTTGGGGTTAAATTTGCATCCAACGTCAAATTTACAATTAACAAATGTTGTGCGATAAAGGCCGCTTAGGTTTAATGGTTCGATACTTCCACTGCTTGCAGTGCCGTCCAAGGATTCGGCTGCGGCGTAAAAGCCTTTAAAAATTCTATCTTTAAATGTTGGGTGGTGCCATAAGCGGTCAGATTTTATGCCAAGCGCATCAGACTCTTCTTTTGTGAAGGCATATCTTCCGTCTTCTCTTTTCTCTTTTTTATTAAGATTTTCTAAATGTCTCTCAATTTTATTTCTAAGGCCTTTCTTTGAAAGTTCAAGTGCATTGTCCCATTGAGGCCTTGCTGCATCAGGTTCTTCTGCTGCGGCAGTGCGGTCGGCTGGTGGCAAGGTTTTTGCTAGCTCTCTTGAGGCGTGTTCAAGCCTTTCTTTTGCGATTTGGACTAAAGCTGTTGGGTCGATGTCGGCATGAGCAAAAGCTTCTTTTGCAGATGTCGATGCCCCAACTGTTCTCGATGCCGTCCCTTCTTCTTCCGTCGTCACAGTAAGTGTATCATCTCCCTCTTCACCAGTGCTAGTTGGTGAAGGATTGGGGTTGGTAGCGAAGGGGTTGGAGGGGTCTAGAGTGGTATCTCCAGTTACTACATCATCATCATCTGGATAAAATGTTCTTACTCCTGCGATACCGCTAAAACGCACGCGAGTAGTTCTGCGAGCACCAGTTGTCTCTTCTGCAGTTAATTCTAGATGGTATTTTAAGGCAAAATATCGATCAAAAGATTCGCCTGTTGCTAATTTTGTATCCGCTCTAGATTGAGAAGCAGAAACAATGGAAAACTCGCCAAAAACGACTCCTCTTTCTCTTCTAGGTTCTTTTTCAATCTCTTCACGCGCCGCTTTAATGGCTTCGCTTTCAATTCTAATAAGAACATCTCGATCATCTTGATTAGAGCAGTCAAGTACTTCGCAATTAATGCCATTTTTAATGCATTCTATTAAAAATAGTTTGAAGAATAAATAATTATTGCGTTCTTCTTTTTTGATTGAAGAAAAGTTGATTGCAACGCTTTCTATTCCATTAGTTTTAAGCTGATTGAGAATTCGCAAGACTGCAAGTTTATCTCTCGCTACTTTGACCTTAATATCGCTTCTCATTGCTGTCGAACTTTCATCTTTGTCATCAAAAACATCTCTTTGTTCTGCGTTTTTAGCTAGTGCCGAAACTATTAAGCCTGCAACTTTTGGAATATCTTGTGGCAAAACTTCTACAGCATCGGAGTAGTAGAGGAGAGTGCCATCTTTTCCAGTCACGGGTTCACTTATAGTAAATTTGACTGAATCAGAAGAAAGGCGATTGTGCTTCAACTCTACGGTGTATTGCTGCTTTGTTTTGAGATATTTTCGATCCTCTTTGTTATCAAATTTGTGCTCTTTAAGTGTAAATGTAAGCTTTTTTTCACCTTCTTGTTTAACAAGCGCAGCTTTAATTTTTTGTAAATTTCTTTCAAATTCTTTATCTTCTTGTTTTGGCCTAACTAATTCTGCGTAAATCAAGGCCGCAACTTTTGGGTAATCTTCTAGCGGAACTGGCAGTCGCAATGTTCTTGTGCGCTTGTCATAAAAGCGATCGTCGTAGTAAGGATTTCTTTCTTCGGCTTCATCCTTAGCGAAAACTTTTGTTTTAAAGAATCGCACTGTTTTAGCGCCAGAAGGGCCTGTTATATCTGCCGCGGCAGAATAAAATGCTCCGTCAAAATCGCTATGAATATCAACTTTGGCGTCTTTTAGGTGCTCTTTTATTTTGCGTAGTCGCGCTTGATGTTCTGGCGTTTCTTGCTTTTTAAATGTGGCTATGAAGTGAGCTTGTTCTTCTGGCGTTGCATCTTTTTCTGGACTTAAATCTATTCTTTTTAAGGAAAGGTTGCTAGCAGTGGTTGTTGCTTTACCAAATAGCGGTTTTGTAATTTTCTCGCTGTTTCCTGTGAAAGTATAAGTGCCATTAAGAAGGCGAAAAGTAATGCCAGGATTCCTTTGGGCATATTCTTCGAAAATTATATCGAGGGAGAGGTGTTCTTTAATTGCGTTGTCAACATCATCTCTTGAAATGTCTCTGGGGTGTTTTACTGCGTCATCATATTCAGATTCAGCAGTGATAGCGAGTGGCGAAGGAGGTCTGGTGTCATCACCAACTCCAGGGACTAAGGTGTCAAGGGATGCGGTGTAATCACCATCACCACCATCGGCAAAAGCGCTCGACCCATCTGTTCTGGCTGCGGGTGAAGCTCCAGAATACTCTTCTAACGAAGCTGCTCCCGCAACTTCAGTCCCAGTAAAAATTACTTCCTCGTCTCTGACATCGCCATAAAGCGTGTCTCCTTCATCTTCTGCTGTTGCAGTGGGTTTAGCAGATGTTATGTCATCATCCGTAACTCTATATGAATCACTAGAAGAGGTCTTGCGTCTCTCTAAATTCGAAAAAATTTGCCTTTGTAACGGCGAAGGTAGGGGTTTTTTTATCCCGAATTTCGCAAGAGATTCAGCGCCTTTTTCGGTAACAGCTTTTTTAATATTATCTTCATGATCGCAAAGTTTTTGTAACAAAGGCGTAAATTTACCGCCTAAATCAGTATCGACATCAGAAAACGCCTCTACAACCTCTTTTGGAGCAATTAAAATACCGCCCCTTGTTCTGCCACGCATTTCACTCAAGGCCCTTTTCTTACCAAGAAGCGGGTCGATGTAAAGAATTGGAACGTAAGCGTTGCCAAGTGATCTGTGTCTGTGCTCTATTGATTTAATGCGCGCGGACAATTCTTTTTCTCTTGGGAAAATGCGTTGTATAAGCGCTACTTTTTGATCGTATTTTTTTATAAAATCAGTATCTCTTTCTGTTTTTGGTTTTGCTAACTCTCTTGCATATTCTGCTTTATCATCTTCCTTTATAAGAGCCGCTTTAATCCTTTCTAGTGTTTGATCTGTAGAATTTATAAGAACGTGAAGAGTGACATGACGCTTGGTGCAAAGTGCTGATAATTTAAGCAGTTCATTTAAACTGCTTTCGTTATAAAATAATTCGCCGCTTTCTGGATTTGAAATGGCAGAAAAACAAGCGTTAAAATCAATCGCAATAGCTTTAATGCCGCTTGCAACGACTGCCTCTAGTTGTTTTTGGTCTATTTCGATTGGGTCATGGGACGTTTCTTCAGGTTGGTAGGGTTCTATTGTTGTAAAATGTTTTGCGGGTTCTGATGGGGCGACTCTTCCTCTTCCTCTTCCTCTTAGCCTACTTAGAAATCCTGTTCTTGCATCAGGTCTTGCTTCGCGCTCAACGTCAGCCCCAGCCCCAGCCCCACTTGTCACAGCCGCAGCTGCAACAAGTGATGTATGATGAGGCTCTGCATGTTCTGTAGGCTCCTCAACACTACGAGGATGGTATGAGGTAATTGACGGGTTGGCGAGTGCTTCGCTGGGTAAAGCAGGGATTTCCAATACAACGCCATCGACATCAACATCAACATCAGCGGTGTGCGCAGGTGACTCTGATCCATCAGATCCATCAAGAGAGTGCCCAAATGGATCTGACGCACTAAAAGTAGTCGAACCATCGGGTGCAGGAGCATACGATGATATTACAGTGGTCATTGGCGTCGTAAGGATTGCTGCGGATGGTGCCAGAGGCAGCGGGGCTATTGGGCGAGGTTGGGCGGAGGCTCTTTCCGCTGCTCGTAAGTCACTTGTAGATGAAGAACTAGGGATTTCAGTTGCGCCAGGCAATGCTGGTGCAGCGTCTTCATCATCAAAATCATCATTTACAAAAAAACTATTGGTGATAGGCCTAGTAACTTCAGGTGTTGTACCGCTCCTTTTTGCATATGCAGAAGAACCATGAGGTAGAGAAAAAGACCGGGTCAATGAATCTGATTCTTCTGGATGCGTCGTTGGCAAGGATCTTGTTGGTACTTGGAAGGTGGTATCAGCAGAATCATTATGCCATAAATCACCATCCCATGCCAAATTTGTATCATCTAAAAATAAGGAAGATGCTTCTGGTGGTCCGGTGAGTATTGGCGGAGCGGCTTGCGGGGTTGAATGAGCTGTAAAAAGATCATCGCCAGAATCATCATTCCATGCCGTACGACGTCCTACCCCTCCATCTACTCCAGCGCCTGCTGCTGATGAAGCAATACCCCTACCTTCAAATGATGATCTTGCAGGAGTAGAGAGAGAATCTTCTTCTGAATCTCCCGAATCACCTGCTGCTGGTTGTCCACCCGGGGCTGTCACCGCTGTTTTTCTGCTAAATAAATAATTACGAGCTCTACTAAAAATGCTTCCGCCCCCTTCTGATCTCTGCTGGTCACCAGAAGTTACTTCTTTAGCGCCCTTTGCAGGCCCCGAAGAAGCTTCAGCAGTTTTTTCTGCTCTAACTTCTTTTAAATCGTTAGTATCTGCAACAAAAAAATCAGTTTGAGATAAGCAGAGATTCGCAAGATCCGCATCAAATCCTTCATTACTAGAGGAATATACTGCAGTATCTGGCGTTCTGTTATTTAAAGCAGCATCCAAGATTCTACTAGAAAAAATTAATAAGTCGCTAGAGGCTTTACGTCCACGCAAATCTTCAAGAACTTTATCTTTTTTATGCCCCACGTAAAGCATTTTTCCCGAGAGACTTGCGAGAAGTTGCTTTTTTCTATTACTAACTACAACTTGAGCTCCTGTACCTCCTAGAAGTTGATTCACTGCTCGTTGCATTCTCAAGATTCCATCCGTTTTTTCATCACTTGAAACTATGTGACAAGTGAGTCCTTGTCTATGTAGCGCTACGATAAAAGCTTTTAAAAATTCTTGATCGTAAAAATAAGGATCGCCGCTTTTTCTCACAAAGCCGCTGCGATATTTTGGTGGAGTTCTAAGGTTGGGTTTGGCTGAATCGTCGAAATCTAAGATCACTCCAGTTATGCCATAACCACAGGAGGTCATTCTTTCAACAAGCTGCTTTGCGGCAAGATTCGCTTTTTTAATGTGTTCGGCAGCTTTTCCTTCTTGCGCTTCTTGACGAGCTGCTTTTTCTTGCTCTCTTTTCACTTCTTCAGATGCATGTATCATGGAACGTTGTGCAGAAGTTAGAATAGTGTGATTGTATTCTGTTATATTCTGTGAAAGGGCTCTTAAGATTCCGTTAATTTTCACCTCTATGCGTAATGAACGTAAAGCCCCTTCAGCTCCAGCAGACGTTGATTCGCCAACTGGAGGCGTTTGTAAATATTCCTCTGCTGCCAAAGTTGGGGTGCCATCAATAAGTGTAACTTGACTATATTTTATCTGTTTCTCTCCATCGACTTCTTCGGTAGTAATTTGGATTACATATTGAGTACCGTAAATGCCAATTAATTGCTTGTTCCCTGTCCCTAAAGATTCTAAAATTTTTTTGATTAACAAAAAGCGCAGTCGTTGCATAACAGGCTTTTGAAGTTCGTCTGTTGTAAGTTTTTGGTCGGCGCTACCACCCCCAACGTTTCTGTATAAACTGTATGTAGATGGGGCGCTAGCGTCAGATGAGTCGATTGATATATAAT
>Ga0114971_10002063_pt1 | contig 13796 bp, 6 predicted proteins | sample M_140625_MF_Meta_FD_87320 | JGI IMG/M metagenome (GOLD analysis project Ga0114971, IMG submission 87320) | Freshwater microbial communities from Lake Montjoie, Canada to study carbon cycling - M_140625_MF_MetaG | ecosystem: Environmental > Aquatic > Freshwater > Lake | place: Lake Montjoie... | reverse complement strand
TGCGGCTGCGAAGCGGGCATCCGCCACGTTTGCGCCGCTGCCCATGCCGCCCGCGCCGGCTGTGGCGGGGATGTATTTCCAGTCGCCCTGGCGCAGCGCGAGTCCGCCGATGCCATGCAGCACGGTGTTGTCGCGGATATTCTTTTTTGTTTTGCCCAGCAGCACGGCCGACATATCCAAACTATCTAGGGCGGCCTGCGCCGGAATTTTCTGGCCGACGATCTTCGCAAGTGTCGCATAAATATCCACCAGGCTGAATAGCTGTTCGCTGACGCGCGGCTGGATCTGCTGGGGCCAGCACGCGATCAACGGCACGCGGCAGCCGCCCTCGAACGTGAGGTACTTCCAGCCGCGCAGACCGGCGGTGGGTTGATGTCCATTCAAATTCTCCACGGAATGGTCATAGTAGCCGTCGAAAAGAATCGGACCGTTGTCGCTGGAGAAAATGACGAGGGTGTTGGTTGCGAGATGGAGGCGGTCCAGCGTCTTCATGATTTCGCCAACTTCCCAGTCAATTTGCTGAACGACATCGCCGCGCACACCACATCCACTGGTACCGGCAAAAGGTTTCTCGGCAACGCGGGGCACATGCGGCTCAAACAGGCCGACTTCGAGAAAGAAAGGCTTATCTTTCCGCTGCTCAATGAACTCCACGGATCTGGCGACAACGGTGCTGGCCAGCTCCTCATCCTTGAAGCGAGCGGAATGGCCGCCGGTCATGTAGCCGATACGGCTGATGCCGTTGATGATTGTGCAGGAATGCTGCTTGTCCGCTCCATACCGGGTGAGCAGTTCGGGGTGCTCCAAGCCGGTCGGTTCGTCGCTGAGGTTGGTGAGGTAGCTCACCTGAATAGGATCGGCGGGATCCAGGTTCAATACCTTGTGATTTTTAATCCACACGCTCGGCACGCGATCCACGGTGGCAGGAATAATGTGGCAATAATCGAAGCCGATTTCGAGCGGCCCGGGTTTCACTTCGCCATTGAAATCCACGCGGGTCTGCCCGTCGCCGAGACCGAGATGCCATTTGCCGACAATGCCGGTCTGATAACCCGCCTGCCGTAACATCGCCGGCAGCGTTGGCCGGCCCGGCTCGATGCAGAGCGGCGCGTCGCCATCCAGAATCGTGTTGCTCTTCGCCTTCTGCCGCCAGGCGTATTCGCCGGTCAGCAACGAATAGCGCGACGGTGTGCAAGTCGCGGACGGCGCGTACCCCTGCGTGAAGCGGACACCCTCCGCCGCCAGCCGGTCGATGTTGGGCGTCTTGATTTTCGTGGCGCCAGCAGAGCTCATGTCACCCGGGCCAAGATCGTCGGCGAGAATGATGATGATGTTGGGCTTGGCCTGCGGCTTCGAAGCCGCAGCGACCGATAGCGCGACCAGCGGTGTCAGCAGCAGGGTGGCGAGACAGTTAGTAAAAGGATGGCGCATGGTATATTTATTTTTTACCGGGGGCAGGATCAGCGTTTTCTTCATTCAAAGATTCAGAAAGCGATGCCGCCTTCTTTTTCTTGCCGGGTCTTTTGATGTCCTTTTGGGATTGTTCCGGCGCATCGTAATGCGACGAAGGCGTATGTTGCGCCACCATGATGGCTTCGATTTTTTTGACAATATCGGGATGCACGACGGCCAAGTCGCGCTGTTCGGCGGGATCGGCTTTGAGGTCGTAGAGCTCGAGCGGCGCTTTCGTCCCCAGCCGGTAACCTTTCCAGTCGCCCAACCGTACCGACTGCTGGAAATAAGGCTCATAGATTTCGAAGTAGAGCGAGTCGTGCTGCTTCAATTGCTTCTGACCGAGCAACGTCGGCGCAATGGAGATGCCATCCATTCCAGAAGGTGCGGGAACTCCGGCCAGATTCGCCGCCGTCGGCAGAAAATCTACGAACGTGGTCATCAGGTCGTTGGTCGTGCCCGGCTTGATCCGACCCGTCCAGCGGGCGATGAATGGTGCGCGTATGCCACCTTCATAAAGCATCCGCTTGTAACCCCGCAACCCGCCGGTGCTGCCGAGCTGCTTGATGAATTCCTCCTGAGCACCGTTGTCAGAACTGAAGATCACCAGCGTATTGTCGGCGATGCCGAGGTCTTTCAGCTTCTGCATGACGCGACCGACATCCTTGTCCACGAGCGCGACCATCGCGGCGTAATTTTTTTCCGTCTCCAACCAGGACTTCTGGGAATACGGAGCGTTTTCCGGAATGACGTAGTCCGCGTGCGGTGGCGTCCAGGCGGCATAGCAGAAAAACGGGCGATCTTTGTTTTGCTCGATGAACTTGAGCGTCTCATTGGCGATGCGCGTGTGGGAATAGTCTTCCCACGTCTGCTTACCCGATTGCTGGCAGGGTACGTTCACGCTGTTGCGAACTAAATAGTCGGTGTAGTAATCGTGCGCGTGGACTTGGTCATAGTAACCGAAGAACACGTCAAAACCTTCGTTCTCCGGAATGCCGGTTGTGCCTGGATTGCCCAGTCCCCATTTACCGAAACCACCGGTCGCGTAGCCGGCGTCGTGCAACAAGCGGGCCACGGTCGGTTGTGCGGCCGGGAGGGAGAGCAAGCCGTCCTTGCTTTGGTTGGCGCGACGCAAACCGTGCCCGGTATGCTGGCCGGTCATCAGCACGCAGCGGGATGGCGCGCAGACGGCGCTGCCGCTGTAGGCGCGGGTGAATTTCATTCCTTCCGCCGCCAGCCTATCAATGTTGGGCGTGACGCCGTATTTGCACCCATAGGGCGAGAAATCCCCAATCCCAGCGTCATCGGCAAGGATGAAGACAATATTTGGTTTCTTATCCGCCTGCGGCGACGCATCCGCGGCGGGCGACGTGACGGGTAGCAATCCGAGTATTGCTGCCAGAACTGACCAGTGTTTATTAATGGGTTTCATAGTCGTTTTTTTGAGGCTCATTCTTCCTTGTTCGCTTGGATTTTTTCACCGCGCATGGTCCGTTCATAAAAGTTGCGCTTGTCGGCAAAGCCATAGGGGTATTCGTCGTAAATGTGTCCGTTGCCGAACATACGCGGATCGCCCTGTTGCTTGAGTTCGTCGAAGAGTTGCTTTTTGAGTTTGGCAAACGAAACCGTGGCCGCCAGATTCGTCATGCAGTCCGGATCGTAGCGCAGATCAAATAACTGGTCGGCTGGCAGCTTGCCAAATGAGCTGTCAAAAAAGTGTTTCTGGTCGGACTGCTTCTCCGTGGCAAGCACCGCAGTCTTGGTCGGGCTGTCGTCCGTGTCCTTGTAGCCGGTCTCAACAACTCCTCCGGGGCCGCGATTGGTTTCAAAGTTATGCAGGTAAAGCATCCCATTCCTCACGATGCCGCGAATTGGATAGCCCTCGTCATTGGGTCGCCCGACATCATTGCGCTCCTTACTGAGGAGGACGTGGTCGCGTTGCGGAATGACGCACCCGGTTTTTTTTGATTTGAAAATTTCCATGAGGCTCCGGCCCGTGATCACCGCCATACCGCTCTTGCTTTGCTCGATGCCGGCGACCTCCAGGAACGTAGGCGCAAGGTCAATGAAGCTCACGTAGTCGTCCACCACCCGGCCCGGCTTGGCGATGCCTTTTGGCCACATGATGGCCAGCGGCAAGTGGTCGGAGTTTTGATAGGCGTAACCTTTGTCGTGGGGAAACGGCATGCCGTTATCGGAGGTCACGACCACGATGGTGTTTTCGAGCAGGCCGCGCTTTTCCAGCTCGGCCAACATGCGGCTCAGATGCAGATCGAAATTTTCGACCTCGAACGCGTAATCGAGCATGTCGTTACGCACCTGCTCGGTATCCGGCCAGCACGCCGGCACGCGCTCAATGTCGGAGATCTTTTTACCGCCCTTGGCCACGCCCGATCCGTATTCGTAAGCGCGGTGCGGCTCATGCCCGCCATACCAGAACGACCAGGGCTGGTCCTTAGGGGCGGCATCCAGAAAATCATTGAAATTTCCCGCGTAATCAGCGGGCGATATTCCTTTGGCGATCTTGGTTGGAAATCTCTTGTCGGCGAAGGGCTTGCCCGCCATCTCCCGGTTTTCGCCGGCAGCATCTTTGGCGATCCCCGGTCCCCAACCCTTGCCGGTCATACCGACAAAGTAACCCTGCTCGCCCAGCGCCTCCTGGTAGGACTTAAACTCCGCTGGAAAAACGGACCAGTGGTTGCCGGCCTCCTTGAGTTGCCACGGGTTGCGACCCGTGATGATGCAAGCCCGTGATGGCGAGCATTTGCCGTTTGGCGTGTAGGCATTATTAAACAGGATTCCTTCGACGGCCACGCGATCCATCGCGGGCGTCTTGACCCATTTGCAGCCATAGGCACCGGCGTGGCCAAACGACCAGTCATCGGCTATCGCAAAGAGGATGTTAGGCCTGGCTGAAAGCTTCGCAGGTTCTGCGGCAGGGAGCACGGCGGGCGCAGCGAGCAAGAGCACGATAAGGGTGAGGGATTTTTGCTGTGTTTTCATTTGGCTAGTTGATTTTTATGACGCGGGTCATGTTTTTTTCCATCGGGACGGTGAGCGTCCATCCCTTGGAGCTTGGGGTCACTTTCATTGGAGTGTCGCAGACGATCTCTGTGATTGTCGGGGTTTTCTTCAAACCGAGCTTGGTGGCATCGACTTCGATTTCAACCGAGGCGGGTGGTGCCGGCCCCCAGACGGTCAGATAGATCGTTTCCCCGCGACCGAAGCGCTGCAGCTGAACTGCTGTGGAATTGACCGTGGCGTAGGTGACCGGCTCCCAGCCCGCGAGACGGATAGCGAGGTTGGCGGGTTCATACTTGTCCCACAGCGCCTTGTGCTCCGGCTTGGTATACCAGGAATAATCCTTGAGGAAGCCGGGATGTTCCGGCGGATAAAAATATTGAACCTGCACCGGGCAGGCAAAGCCGTAGGCCGTGGTTTTCGCGAGGGCATTCTTGATGACGTCCAACGTCGGGGGCTCGTCGTGCGCCACTATATTCCCAGAAGAGATGCGATAGGATTTGCGCCCCACCACCATGCGCTCGAAATCGAATCCGCCGAGTCCGATGGGCTTGAAGCTCCCCTCCTGCCAGCCGCCGGCCACCACGGAGGCGAGAAAGAACTGTCCGCCCACCTCTTGTCCCGCCGGCCTGTTGGGAATCTTATTCCAATTGTATTGCTTCATGCCGGCCGCTTCATGAAACAAACCGCCCTGCTGAAGCAGCAACCGGTAGGTGTCAAATAACTCGTAGTTCGAGAACTGGGTTTGGATGCAGGGGCGCCCATCCTGATCGAAGGTCAGTGGATGGTCTACATACGCAAAATGCTCACGACGGTAGTTTAGAAAATTGCTCCAGCCCCCGAGGCGATCCCAGTGAATACCGACAAAATTCCCAACTTTCCGTAGATCCTCTGCCTTGCGCAGATACATATCCGCGTAAACCGGCTGATGCGGCGTTTTATCCGCAAACAGATCGGGATCGCAGTTGTGAGGGAAATCAATACTGCCCCCCTCTTTAAAAGTTCCAAACGATCCGTCCGGGTTATAACAGATGCTGTTGATAAGGGCTGCTCGTCCCTCAATCAGCAGCGAAGAATTTGCGACACCGCTTTTTTCGTAATGCTGAATGGTATCGGTCTTGGCAATCACATCGAGGAACTGCTGGTTCGTCTTGAGCCCTTTCGCATTTTTCAATCCCTGGATGCGAGCTGAGGTTTTGGTGTAGGCCAAATACTCTTTCACTTTGGGATCAATCTGGCGGTCTGTCTTAAATTCATCTTTCACATAATTCATGTTGATCCAATCATGGTGATGGCCGAGGAAAGTCATGACCTTTGGCTCGATGTGGTAGTAAGCGGGATACCAGTCATAATATTTCGCCAACGCGTCGCGGAAGCCCCACGTGCCGTCGATGGAGTAGATGCGGAAACGGAACGGTGCCTTCAAGGGAAACTTCGTCGTGGCCGGCGATAGGCCAAAAGCCATCTGGATGCGGACGCCCTCCGCATCGGCACCCACCTCAAACACGCACGGATCCGTTGGAGGAATGCACAGCGCGATTCCGCCCTTATCGGACCACACCGCAGGAATCGGCACCAGATTATTGCCCTCCGCATAGGCCGGACTTGCCTGGCTGATGACCGGGCTGGTGCTGAGCGATTGGCCCCATTTCCAGCCCGTCGTGTTCACCGGCAGATTGAACCCCAGCCACAAGCCGCGATCCTTGCCGGTGAGATCTTCCAGTTCGCCAACCACCTCGATGTAGCCCTGCCCTTCGGTTACCTGCGCATATACCTTGGCCTGGTGCGGGCTGGTTAGAAGGAGCTGAAGTTTGCCGTCCTTGGAAACGAAGCTTCCAGTCAGAGAAACTTTTTTGGCGCTATTCGGTTCTCGCAGGTAAAAACCGCCCGCGGTCCCCGGCGGCAGCTTTGCGCCGCTCATTGCGACACCGGAAATATTTCCGTTGTCCCCCAATGTCAATGTCAGCGCAGCCCGATCCGATACTGTTGCCGCTAGCGCAGAAGCACCGAGGAGGAAAACCCCGGCTAAAATCATCATTGTGTTTCTCATGGCGCCTTCGCCCCCCCGCGCTGGACTTCGATGAGATGGAACATTTTGTCTTGGTCATCCAGATTGACCAACGCAATATCGGCACCGCGAGGACCATTATGGTTCATCACGGCGTCCGTAACCGTGAATGTCTCTTCCCGCCAGCGACCTGTCCCCGTTCCCGTAAATGTCTTTGCGGACTTGAAGTTTCCTTTGCCGGCATCATAGGAAAAACCCCAGGACCCGGTGGTATTGTCTAACCACACCAATCGAAAGGTCAGCGGGCCGGTCGGTTTACCGTCTTGCTTGAAGAAGTTTTTATGGAACCCGAAGTAGAGCGCGTCCTTGCCGGTCTTATGCTCAAAGCCCCGAGCAAATTTTCCATAAGGCTGATCTTTCGGGCCGAGATTCCACCAGCCGACGCTGGTTTCCAACTTGTCGATGGGATAGAGGAACCGACAATAGTCCTCATCAATTCGATCCCAAGCTACATCGTTGTAGCCAGTGCGGTTGCGGCTTTTAAGACCACCGGCGAGGGCGCTATTTAAGTCCTGAACCACGGCACCGTGGCCGGCAAATTCCGCGCAGATCTTGAGCACCCGGTCGGTGTTTTTCTTGGCAGCTCCGTATTTAGCCTCGGGGAAGCGAACGGTGTCGTCCGCGTTCAGTTCATCGCGTAAAGCGCAGAAGGCCACCGGTGATTTGGCAGGATATTTCTGGCCGGCGTATCGATTAAAAATATCCAGTGACTGGCGCCACTGAGAATCCTCAATGACGAATTCCGGCAAGTTCCAGATATCAAGGCCGCATTGCAGGCAACCTAGCGCGGTCCAATAGAGGTTCTGCTGGGGATTCTGCTGAAACCACTTTGAATGTTCCGTTGTCTGGTCCTTGCGGGGGATCATTGTCTCGCCCTCACCGCGGGAGAAAACAGGGCGCCCGGCGGGATTGTCCGGCGTCATCCATGGTTTGTAGCCGTTGAATTTGGAGCGTTCGGTATTGCTACCGTAACCGTGTGAGGCTACGCCCTGTTTTAACACCGTGCCCGGATAATACTTGAGTCCTGCGGCCACGTCCTCGGTATGAATCAGCAGCGCCATGGGCGGCTTGCCGTCCATGGGCTTGGAAAAAGCGTCAACCGTGAAACGACGGATGTATTTCTGGTAATTCGCCCACTCCTCTCGCGTCACCTTGTAGCGAGGGTCCTTGGGCTCACCCTTGTAGCAGAAGCCGTCACCGGTCGAGCCTTCAACCACTTGGTGGAACACCACGCGCTTGAACAACTCTGGCGGCAGGCTGCGGAGATGCTCAGCCAGCTTGGTGATAATCCGTTCGGAGTAAAATTTATATTTCTCGTCCATCGGATAGGCTTGAATGCCGAAATTGGGGTCGCCCTTGAACGTATCGATTTCCACCTTAGGCACGCCCTTGTCGTAAAGCCATTGGGGCTCGGTGGGATTGATCCAAAGCAGGGTGAAAACATACTTTTCATGCGCCGCCACTTTTTTGATGATGCCATCGAACAATTCCCAATGATAGACGCCGTCCTGCGGCTCCAACTTATCCCAGCCCACCACGATCGGAATGCCCCGGAGCCCAGCGTAGGTTTCCTCGGCGGTGATCTTGCCGTTCCACTGGTTCGGCGTGCCACCCCAAGAATACCAGCACCACACCCCGCACGCGTCCGCCGGCAAAACACCCAGGGGAACCTTTTCGGTTTCCACTCCCATCGCGCTGACGCACAGCAGCAGGCTCAGCAGTAGAACAATTGAATTTTTCATGTTTACGATTTCTTTCATATTAACGATTTCTTTTCTGCAGCCGGATGCTTGTGGCGGGCCGGGTTTAGCGGCCGGTGATCAGCACCGTGGCATCCTTCAGGCCTTCCGATTTGGCGGTCACGGTGATTTTCCCAGGGCCGGTGGCGCGGATGATCGCCAGGGCCAGGCCGTTGTAGGCCTTGATCTGCGGCGACTGGAACGAGGCGTGGCTAGTCGCGTCGCCGTTGTCGGTGGCGACGATTTCGCCGGGACCGCTGACGGTGAACGCCACGAGGTTCTTCGACCGCGGCACCAGAGTCCCACTCTTGTCCCGGATGGTCACGGTGACGAAGGACAGATCCTTTCGATCGGCCGCGATGAGGGATCGATCTGCCTCCAGGGTCAGGGCGGTGGCTGGACCGGCGGTTTTTACCACGTCAGTTGCCCATGGCTTGCCGTTTTTGTAAGCCACCGCCTTGAGTTCACCGGGGGCGTAAGTGACGTCATCCCAACGCAGGCGGTATTCATATTGAGCCTTTTTCTTGCGGCCGAGCGACTTGCCGTTGAGGAAAAGCTCGGCCTCATCACCGGAGGTGTAGAGGAACACCGGCACCAGCTGGCCGACGCGCTCGGGCCAAGTCCAGTGCGGCAGCAGATGGGCCATGGGCAGCCCGGGCCGCCAGTGGGCCTGGTAGAGGTAGAAGCGGTCTTTCTTGAAACCGGCCAGGTCTACGATACCGAAATACGAGCTGCGGGATGGTGCCACGATTTTGCCCAGCTCTTTCATATCCTTTGCCATCTTCGCCTTACCTTCAGAGTCGGTGAAGTTGAGCAGATTGGATTCGTCGGCATTATAGGGCGTGGGCTCACCGAGGTAGTCGAAGCCGGTCCAAACGAACTGCCCGGCAACGTGGGGATTCTTTTCCAGCGCGGCGAAGTCCTGATCCGGGAGTATCGCCCAACCCGGACCATAGAGGTCGTAGGAGCTGATTTGGAAGTCAGCCCGCCCCTCGGTTTTGACGCTGCTGATGACCTCAAACGGCTGGTTTTGGGTCGGCTTCTTGCCGCCTCGCTTGCTGGGCTTGTTGGTTGCGGCGTTCCGGGCGGCGACCTGCTCCGGAGTCTGGAAAAAATATTCGCCGCGGGAGCTGACGGCCGAAGAGGATTCACTGCCCACCAAGGGGATCGCGGGATTTTTGATGTGGAATTCGTCATAGCCACCTCTCTGGTAGTTCTGCCCCATCACATCCACGGCTTTTTGGATCCCGTTGTAGCTGGCCTCGGGTTTGTTGGAGCCCAAGGTGGTCGGCCGGGAGGGATCCTCCTCATGGGCGATTGCGGTGAGGCGGGCCGCCATAGCCGGCCCCACTTCATCGTCGGTGAGTTCCTTCACTTCATTGCCGATGCTCCACATCACCACTGAGGGGTGGTTGCGGTCACGGCGCAACAAGGCCCGCATATCCTGTTCATACCAGTCATCGAAAAGGCTGCTATAGCCGTTTTTGACTTTAGGGATCTTCCAGCTGTCGAAGGACTCGTCCATGACTAGGATGCCCATGGCATCGCAGAGGTCGAGGAGCTCGGGGGCGGGAGGGTTGTGGCTGGTGCGCAGGGCGTTAACGCCCATTTCCTTTAATATCTCGAGCTGGCGCTGGGCGGCGCGGGTGTTCCAAGCCGTGCCGAGGGCGCCGAGGTCGTGGTGGTTGCACACGCCATTAAGCTGCACCCGCTTACCGTTAAGCAGAAAGCCGTTGTCGGCCGTGAAGGTGATGGAGCGAATGCCGAACACGGTCTCATAGCGGTCCACCACCTTGCCGCCAACCTCCACCGCGGTGACGGCGGTGTAGCGATTGGGCGTGGTCGTGTCCCATAGTTGCGGCTTCGCGACAGTGACTTCGGCGGCGGCTACGGCCGAACTGCTCGCGGGCAGCTCCACCGTCTGTGTTGGCATTTCTGTCACCGGCTTGCCGGCAAACAGAATCCGGGTTTTGACGAGAGCTTGAGTCGGCGTAGTGCCTTCGTTGGCGATCACAACCTTCACTGCGACCGTCGCGGCCTCGGCCGAGACCTGCGGTGTTGCGATGACGGTGCCCCATTGGCCGACGTGTGCCGCATGGGTTTTCACCAGCCAGACGTTGCGGTAGATGCCGGAGCCGGGATACCAGCGGGAACAATTGTCCGGGTTGTCCAAGCGGATGGACAGCATGTTGTCACTGCCCAGCTTGGCATAGGGCGTCAGGTCGAGGCGGAACGACGAGTAGCCGTAGGGCCAACCACCGACGAACTGGCCGTTGCACCACACCGTGGCATAGGACATGGCGCCGTCGATATCCAGATAGATGCGCCGCCCCAGGTCGGACGCCGGCAACGTCAGGTGCTTGCGATACCACACGGGGCCCGAGTAATTCAGTTTGCCGGTCTTCCCCTTATATTCCTGCTTGAAGGGTCCCTCGATGGCCCAGTCGTGGGGGAGGTCCAGTTTCCGCCAGGCTGAGTCATCGAAGCCGGGCTGGGTGAATGGCACCTTCGCGGCAAGGTTACCCTCTGGCCGGTTGGGCAGGAACGTCGGATCCTTTAAGAAGGCCGCACTGGAGGGCAGCACCCATTCACGGATTTTGGTGTAATCCAACGAGCCTACGACCTCGGCAGGATCGTCTTTCTGGAAGCGCCAGTCGTCGTTGATGGAGATCCTCTCGCGAACTGATTCGGCGGCCGACAGGCTGGAGGATCCCGCCAGCAGCAGACTCAATAGCAGAACGAAGTTTTTTTTCATATTAATAATTTCTCTCCACGGGCCGAAGCACTAAGCTCCGGTCATTCGTCCGCTTTCTCCTTGGGCGGCGTGCCCGTCCACTCACTGCCCGTGCAATCCTTCCACCAAGCCAGCCATTGGGCATTCATCTTCGTAACCATGTCGGGGCGTTTCGCCGCCAGATCGTGCATCTCATTGCGATCGCCGGCTATGTCATAAAGTTCCCAGGTCGGACTGTTGCGCACGAGTTTCCACTGCCCATCGCGCATCGCAGCGCCTTTGGTGAACTGAAAAAACAGCGGGTGCTGGCGCGCGATCGTTTCGCCTTTGAATGCGGGCAATAGGCTCACGCCGTCCAGCGGATGAATGTTGGCTTGCTTCGATTCACCGGGAAATTTCGCCCCTGAGACGGCGAGCACGGTGGGCATGATGTCAATCAGGTGGGCGGGTTCGCGGTTCCAACCGGTCTGCGGCTTGATGCCCGCCGGCCAGTGAACCACAAGTGGCGTGTTAATTCCGCCCTCGAAGCTGTCGGTCTTCCATTTGCGCAAGGGCGTGTTGCAAACCGTCGCCCAGTTTTGACCGTAACTCACGAAACTCGCCACGCTGCCCATCGGCGCATTGGGATCTTCATTATCCACCTTGGGCCCCTCCGTGCAGGCGCCGTTATCGGAGAGAAACATGATGAGGGTGTTGTCGAGTTTGCCCTGCTCCTCCAATTTCTTGATCAACCGGCCAATGTTTTGGTCCACGCGATCAACCATCGCGGCATAGATCTCCATGCGCATCGCCACTTTTTGGCTTTCGTCTCCCGAAGGTTCGGCTTCTTTGGCTTTCTTCCGCTTCGCCTTCCGGTCTTCCTCCATCGGCGGCAGCGGCGTGGTCTTGGGGTCCACCAAACCCATCGCCACTTGGCGTTTGTAGCGGGCCTGGCGCCCGGCTTCGTAGCCGCCGTCGTAGACGCCCTTGTATTTGGCAATGTCTTCCGGCCACGCCTGCAACGGCCAGTGGGGAGCCGTGTAGGCCATGTAGAGCAGGAACGGCTTTTCATCTTTCTTGGATTCATCCAGCCACTTGAGCGCGCGATCGGTAAAGGCGTCGGTGTCGTAAAATTTGGGATCCTTGGGGGTAAATCTTTTCATCTCAACGGCGTCGTCCGCCCAAGTGGCACCCTTGCCTTTGGAAGCGGGAGCCGGCTGACCGGGAAAGATGGGTTTGTCTCCTGGAATAAAATGATTTTCCGCGCCGCCAATCATCCCATAATAGTGCTCATAACCGCGCGTGAACGGATTAAAGTGCGCATGGTTTTTACCCGCCCACCAAGTGTGGTAACCGGCCGGTTGCAGCACCTCGCCGAGCGTCGCGGTCTTAGAAAAATCCAGATCCGTCCGCTGATAATAAACTCCGGTCTGCAAGCTGGCACGCGTGGGATAACACTTGGCCGTGTTATACATCTCGGCAAACTTCACGCCACCTGCGGCGAGCCGGTCAATGTTCGGCGTTTTTATCTCGCTGCCGAAACAACCGATGTCCGAATAGCCCATGTCATCCACCAGGATGATCAGGATGTTGGGTTTGGCGGCAGGCTTAGGCGCATCGGTAGCACGCAGACCCACCAGCGACGACAGCAACAGGCCGGCGATAGTGAATGTGAGGGTCTGTTTCATAATGTTGTATTTTTTCTGTGTTGTTTTTTGCGTTCAATCATCCGCCGGCTGCTTGGGAGCCTTGCCCGTCCACTCGCTGCCGGTGCAATCCTTCCACCAGGCTAGCCAGGCATCGCCCATTTGCTTGACCAAATCAGGGCGCTGCGCCGCCAGGTTGTGCGTCTCCGTGCGATCAGAGGCCAAGTCATAGAGTTCCCAAGTCGGACTGTTGCGGACGAGTTTCCATTGCCCATCGCGAATCGCAGAGCCTTTGTTGAATTGGAAGAAGAGCGGTTTTGAGCGGGCAATGGTCTGGCCTTTGAAGACAGGCAGGAGACTTACGCCGTCCATCGGCGGGATTTTGGTTTGTTTCGAAGCACCGGGATACTTTGCCCCGGAGACGTCGAGCAAAGTGGGCATGATGTCGATCAAGTGGGCTGGTTCGCGAAACCAACCGGCCTGCAGCTTGATGCCCGCCGGCCAGTGCGCCACCAGCGGCGTGCAGACTCCGCCTTCGAAGCTGTCAGTCTTCCATTTGCGCAAAGGCGTGTTGCCCACAGATGCCCAACTGGGACCGTAGTTGATGAAAGTTGCCACGCTGCCCATCGGGGCGTTGGTGTCGATGTTATCCCAATCTGCGGGGGTTTCCGCGCAAGCGCCGTTGTCGGAGAGAAACAGGATCAGGGTGTTATCGAGCTTTCCCTGCTCCTCCAATAGCTTCAATAGTCTGCCAATGTTTTGGTCTACCCGGTCAACCATCGCGGCATAGACTTCCATCTTCATCGCTTCCTGTTTGCGCTCGTCCGGCGAAAGCGCATCCCATTTCTTCGCAAACTTCTTCTCATACTCCATGGGTGGCAGGGGCGACGTCTTCGGATCAATTAGTCCCAGCTTGATCTGGCGTTCATAGCGCGCCTTGCGAATCGCGTCAAAACCCCCGTCATAAACGCCCTTGTATTTGGCGATGTCTTCGGGACGCGCCATGAGAGGCCAGTGCGGTGCGGTGTAAGCCATGTAGAGGAGGAACGGCTGATTGGTCTTTTGATACTCGTCCAGCCATTTCAGCGCGCGATCAGTGAAAGCGTCCGTGTCGTAGAAGTTGGGATCTTGCGGGATGAAGTCATCCACTTCCTTAC
>Ga0114971_10002062_pt1 | contig 13806 bp, 11 predicted proteins | sample M_140625_MF_Meta_FD_87320 | JGI IMG/M metagenome (GOLD analysis project Ga0114971, IMG submission 87320) | Freshwater microbial communities from Lake Montjoie, Canada to study carbon cycling - M_140625_MF_MetaG | ecosystem: Environmental > Aquatic > Freshwater > Lake | place: Lake Montjoie... | reverse complement strand
CTTGCACTATCAATTGGCACGTTTCCTAAATCATTTTCACTGTTCGGGTTTCGTTCAGATCCTGAATATATTTCGCTCGTACTTAAAAAGAGAAAAGTTCCATCCGTTTCGAGAAGTTTTGTTAGTTCTATAACAACTGGACCGTTCAACGCCAAAGTATCGAGTGACTTTGTAACGAATTTGCCTGGTTGGCCGTAAGTTGCAGCGTGAAAAATGTAATTATAACTCTGCAATTCAAACTTACGGACTCCCAAACTTAGATCTCCAGTTTGAAAATGAATTCTTTCATTGAACTCTGAATTATTAATTCGGGGTTGCATGGATAAGGCATCTACATCAAAAATATATTTTTCACTTTTTAACAACTCATTCAAGAAATTTAGTATGCTGCTACCAATTAGTCCCGTACTACCAGTCAGCAGTATTCGAGCATTATTGAGATTGGGTAGTGTAACCTTACTCAATAAATAGTTTGCGTCCTGAGTGAGTATTTTATGCACTCATCATCCTTTGAATCTCGTTCCGAATGCCATGACTAGTAAGTCCAAATTCTTCATAGTGTTCATCGGTTTTCCCATACTTGGTCACAAACTTCCTTGGAATTCCCTTAGAACAAGTCATTACTCTTCTATCTGAAAGGTGTTTCTGGATTAAGGGAGCCATCGTGTTTTCGTAAAATGGTTCAACTATGAGAAGATTACCTGACTCCATATTTTTTCTCAGTAGTTCTGAATCGAATGGTGAGACGCAATTGTAATAAAGAATTGTGACATCTAAATTTTCTGTAGCCGCCAAAACAATGTCGAGCATTGGTCCAATGGCGATTACGGTCAATTTTTTACCTTTTTTTACTACAGTTCCGTTTTGGAATGAAGTTATGTTTGATTTTTTGTTACTTTTTTCACTTAATCTAAAGTAACTTATTTTCTCATTCCGAGAGGATTGACTAAATTGATCTGAAAATTCTGCTGCGGTTCCGGGTACAAATATCTCAGCACCGGGAATGTTTAGCATCATCCCAACATCGCCAGGGCAATGATGCGTAGCGCCTAGTGCAGCATAATCAAGCGAAGCACCAACGGTCACTATGTTTCCTCCCAATGATTGATAGCCAAAATCAATTTTAATTTGTTCAAAAGCTCTTTCTATTAAAAATGGGGCGATTGTATGGATTGTTGGTTTCAGTCCGCCCATTGCCATACCCGCAGCAAGGCTGACCATGGATTGCTCGAGAATTCCGATGTTGAACACTCTATTTGGGAATTTTTTGAACGATTCGCGATGACCAAAAACTCCTATGTCCCCAAGTAGTAATGTGCTGGCGGGATTTAGCGATAATTCGCTTTCCATGATTGTTGCGAATTCTTTTCTCATCGCATGTCACCAAGTAGGAACTGTAACTCATCCGGATTTGGTGAACGATGATGCCACTCTGGATTGGACTCCATGCTTAACACGCCGTAACCCTTTACAGTATTGGCAATTATGGCAATCGGTCTTCCACTTTCGCGCATTTTTAGAGCATCTCTTATTGCGATGTGGTCGTGGCCATCGATTTCAATAGTTTTCCATCCAAAAGCTGCAAATTTTTCAGAAAATTTTCCCATGGATAAGGCGCGCTCTGAAGAAAGATTGTTGTCAACGATGCAAGTCAGATTGCCTAACTTGTGGTGCGGTGCCAATAGCGCACTCTCCCAAATGGTCCCTTCGTTGGCTTCTCCATCTCCAATTAGAACATAAATATGCCCAAGTGATTCCTTTATCCGTAATGCCATTGCGAGTCCAATGCCTTGAGGAAGGCCATGCCCTAGAGAACCGGTGGAAGACTCCACTCCAGCAATTTTATTCCTATCTGGGTGACCACCTAAATTACTCTCATACATGGCGAATGAAAATAATTCCTCATCCGAAATTTTACCGTGATGATTCAATACTGCATAAAGAGCTAAAGATGCGTGACCTTTTGAGAGTATGAAGCGGTTGTCCAAATTGTCAGTCGAATGAAAAGCTCCATTAGGGACAAACTCATCATAAATTACATACAAAATATCCAAGATAGAAAGCGCACTTGGAACGTGACCCTCCCCTGACATGGAAGCTGCCTTCAAAATGTTGGACCGAAGTTTATTAAGAGTCGTCATAAATAATCATTCCAATCGGTCTAACCTTCGGTAGGTTCAAAACTATACCGCAGTTATCAAATTACAATGAGATCTACCTTCAGAAAAAGTCTAATTGCCGAGGATAGATCAAAGTGGGGTAATGCAAAAACGTCTCACCAATTATTTTGATGGAGACCATACAAGAATCGTATATCCATCAACATATTTGCTTCCTATAAAAGTCCTTTCGAACGAGTGAACCTGCGCCTTACCTTCTTTTTGTAGTTCAAAAATCGCTTCACAATATCCCTCGATATAATTCCGCTGTTTCATGTACTCAATTGATGTCAAGTCAACTGGATTCTGCTCATCAAGTAAATCCCTAAAGGGTTCTATATGGACAACGATTGCGGGTTTATTCTCCATCAAATAATCAATAAAGAGGCGGTGACGATTGCCAATTTGCTCCAATGATGCAACCGTGAAAACTGCTGATGAAGGTTTTAATTTGAAATTAAAATCTGGAGAAAAGTAGTCGAAATTCTTTCCGTGTATATTTTCATCCCCAAGCGTTTGGCTTAAGTGACTCAGTGTCTCCTGGGAAGAATGTGCCCAATCTAAACCAACAAGTGAGCAATCTGAATATAGTTTTCGTAAGAACAAGAGGTTATGTCCTGTTCCGCATCCAAATTCATAAATATTTTTCTGCTCACTCAAATATTCTGTAAACAGGCGCGCTTGTATTGCGCGAAGCATGTTCAAATCAAAGTTTTGATTTTTTGCACGAATGAAATGTTGCCCTAGTCTATTAATTGCAGACTTTCCAAAATACTTTGGAATTAGATCGTCGATATCTTTTGATTTTAGAAAATTTTGGAGGTTCTCATCCCAACCTTTTTCCCAAGATGCCTCTCTTGATTGTCCTGCCTTTACAAATTTGTTCTGTCGAATTTCTTCTCGAATTTCTTCTATTAATGCGTTTTCATCTGAAATATCTACGGGTTCATATTCAAAATCCAATTGCTCAATTTCATCAATTGCTTTTGGGGTGAGAGGTGTTCTCCATAATTTTTCAAAGTCTCTGAAACTAAGTTTCATAAATCTTTCCGGTTCATTTGGCGATTATAATGCTCTGAATTGAATAATAGTGGCCATACCTCTTAAAACCCGTAAATTGATTTAAATAACAATTTCAAACGGGTCTCTTTTCATTCTTCTTACCAAGTTAGCTATCTTTGAAAGAAAAAACCTAAATAGAACTTCGCCAAAGGTTATCTTTTCACTAGCTATAATCTCACCAGTTGGTGAAAGGAAATTCGTGGGCCGTTTTGATGATATCAATTGTCTTCGTCGACTTATTATCAATCTATGTAACTGATTTCGCTGTCTAGACAAATATTCCGAGTCGTCTACTCTGTCCGCGTGAAATCTTACAAAAGAACTGATCATTGAGATTTTGATTCCAATATAGCCAGAGTAGAAGAAATTTCCAAAAAGGTACCAAAAATAGTCAACGGAGTTTAAATCTCTAGGACTTACCATTTGTTCTAATTTTGGGGCACATATTTTGAGAATGTCTTTTCTAATTCCAAAAGTTATAGGGGTCACGCCTATACCTTTGAATAGCCAATTAAAGAACAATTCTTTGTTTTTCCAATCAACAGGTTCACCTTTAGGCCACTTGTAACCATTAAAAGTTCCATTCTGTCGAATTCCAATAACATCCGCAGATACTAGGGCAAGGTTTTCATTTTTACTAAATATGTTTACCGATTTCTCTATCCAATCAAGATCAAAGAAACCATCCGATGATGCCAGGAAGTAGACAATGTCACCTTTCGCAAGTTCAACGCCTTTTGCAAATGCATGTCCAGAGCTGTTATCTGGCTCGGAAATCCACTTTACTCCGGGATAACTCTTCAGTATCTCTACTGAATTATCTGATGAGCCTCCATCTATAACTATTATTTCAATATTTGAATAAGTTTGATTAATAACTGAATTTAGTGCTTCTTCTAAATAGTGACCCTGGTTGTAATTAATCATAACCACACTTGCAGCTATTTTGTCGTCACTAACTTCGTAGTTTCTATTCCGGTTGTGTGGACTTATGCTGTGTGGTTTCTCATTCTCCGCAAACATGGTGAATTTAGATTTATTCTTAAGCATTTGGCTGAACTTAATATAGGAACGTAGCGCGGTTGATATCCGCGTCAACCATGATTTGAGCCAGTTGGGGTGCAAAAACCTGCGGATCCCAGTTGATTACTTCTTTTGCCCGTGTTGCATCACCGCAAAGTGATTCCACTTCTAATGGTCTAGTAAATTGGTTTGAAATTCGAACGTACTTCTCCCAATCCAAATTGACATAATCAAAGGCAAATTCACAAAAGTTTCGTACTGAATACTGCACTCCAGTTGCAATAACTAGATCTGTTGGTTCGTCCAACTGCAATATTCTCCACATTGCATCGGTATATTCAGGTGCATAACCCCAATCTCGCATTGCCCCAAGATTTCCTAAAGTAATTGTTTCGCGTTCCCCACGGAGTATCTCGGCAATACCTGTTGTTATTTTTCGAGTTACAAATGTTCGACTTCGGCGAGGGGACTCATGATTAAAAAGTATCCCTGTTGAAACAAAGATTCCAAATGCATCTCGATATATGCGTGCCATATCGTGCGCATATCTCTTTGCAGCAGCGTATGGACTTCGAGGATCGAAGAGTGACGTTTCATTTTGTGGAGGTGGCGTTGATCCAAACAATTCACTTGTAGATGCTTGGTATATCTTCGTGTTAAGTTTAATGGTACGCACAATCTCAAGAATTCTTAGTAAGCCTAACCCTGTAGTTTCAGCAGAGTACTCTGGTTGATCAAAACTCTGAGCAACGTGAGAAAGTGCCATAAGATTATAAATCTCGTCAGGACTAATTCTTTCAATCAAATTAAATAGATGCAGCGAGTCGAATGCATCAATGTAGTGAATATGGATTTTCTGGGTCTCTTCGGTGCTTCGATACAAGTTCTCCAATCGTGCTGTGTTAAAAGTACTTGCTCGACGAACTAAACCATGAACTTCATACCCTTTTGCAATTAATTGCTCTGCAAGATAGGAGCCATCTTGACCAGTAATGCCTGTTATTAATGCAATCTTGCTCAACGAGATCTCCTTACAGAAAATGTGTATTTGTCACTCACTCAAACGGATTGTATCCTTATGGCGGTTAGTTTGCTAAGTTTGAAGTTAGACGAGTCGGCTTCATTGTCGATTGAATGAGAAGTCTCGCCCTTTGAGGTAGCAAACAACTTCATATGCATGATGGATCTCCTTTCTATTTGAGGCTCTTAACTGACGGGTATCTTCAAAGTCACATAACTTGAATAAGCCAGATTAGAGGGTCCCGTACGAATTAATCTCTTGAATTTGTCAAACTACAGACCCCGAACAAAGAGTCGGTATCTTAGTAGAATAAGGCTTAATTTCTAACCTGGAAAGGATCTGGTAAAGCTTTGCTCAAAACCATTTTTGCTGGCAGTAAGCGATTAGATTCTGTACACGTCATACCAGGTGACGCTAAAAATAAGCTAGTTGAAGAAATTGTAGACTCAAAGGTTTTAACTTATGGAGTCGTAGAAATTTACGATGCAGATCCAAGTATGCGAAAACGTTGTATGGAATTGGACATTCCCTTCGAATCATTGGGATTCAAGGAGAAGAAACTATTACTCCAATTTTTCTCTTTATACCGATACGTATTAATGAACAGACCTAAGACCTTGTTTTTGCATTCATTCTATCCTTCAGTCTTTGGGGTAGGACTAGTCTTTCTTTGTCCGTTCACAAAAATAATTTCAGTTCGCCATCATAATCGAGTTCATTTATTATCAAATAACCGGAAGGGGACTCTTCTTGATAAGATTGCTGGGCGCTTTTGCTATAAAACAATTGCAGTTTCAAATACGGTAAAGGAAACTTTGGTTAGTCAGGGTTGCAAGCAAGAAAAAGTTGTAGTTATTTACAACGGGCTTAATTGCTCAAAGCAATTATTTGAAAGGGTTTTACCGACGGAAAATAGTCAGCCCCTGAGATTATTGGCGGCTGGACGATTAGATTGGCAAAAGAACTATGAAACAATGCTTCTTGTCGCGGCAGAACTAAAAAAGAGGGATATTGATTTTAGCCTTTCAATATTAGGTTCCGGAGGAGATACTTACAGTTCGAAATTGTTCGAAATGACGAGGACACTAAATCTTGTTGATAAAGTGAAATGGCTTGGTTGGCAAAAAAGCATTGAAAATTGGTTTTCTCAATCAGATATTTTTCTGCATACGGCTTTAGATGAAGCATGCCCCCTCGTTCTAATTGAAGCCCTTCTTTATGGCATTCCAATCGTGACATCCGAAGCCGGCGGATCAGGTGAGGTAATTAAGGGGTTTTATGCGGGATGTCCTGGAGGAGATGTCAGTGCATTTACGGAGGAAATCATTTCCACCTGGAGCAATATTCGTGAATCCACGTCCAACGCCCTATCTCTGGTGCCGATTGCCGAAGAGAAATTTGGTGCCGAAACTATGCGAAAGGAATATGAATTAGTAACCCTCTCTTTTTTGCGATGAAGTGGAGCCAGCGCTCTCTATAAGGACATGGACCATAAAGATAATCTAGACTCACCTAATGCGAATTTTAGTAACTGGCGGTGCGGGTTTTATTGGCTCCCATTTGTGTGAGCGATTAATAGAGGACGGACATACAGTTTCGGCAATTGACAATTTTTCAACAGGCAGGGTTTCGAATTTTACCAATTTAAAAGGTGTCGATCGTTTCACACTAGTTGAAGGCTCGATTCTAAATAGTGAAATTTTAGCACCTTTGATTGATGGAGCAGAATACGTTTTCCATCTAGCTGCAGCTGTTGGCGTATTTAATATCGTGAAAAATCCACTTGCTAGTTTATTGACAAATATTCGGGGCACAGAAAATGTTCTAGAGGCTGCACATGGAACTAAAACTCCGGTCTTCCTCACAAGTAGTAGTGAGGTTTATGGAAAAAATATCTCAGACTCCTTAAAAGAAAGTGATGATCGAATTCTCGGAAGCCCTGTTACTCTGCGCTGGTCATATAGTGAAGCAAAAGCTATTGATGAATCATTGGCTTATGCTTACTTTGTTGAAAAACAGTTGGAGACAAGAATCGTGAGATTCTTCAATACCGTGGGACCTCGCCAACTGGGGGCGTATGGAATGGTTGTACCTCGCTTTGTTAAGGCAGCTCTCTCTAATGAACCAATCACTATTTACGGCGACGGAAACCAAACCCGTTGTTTCGCCCATGTTCATGATGTCGTAGATGCAGTGATGGCTATTGCTTTTGCCGACAATACAATTGGCAAAGTTATCAATATCGGTAATAACTTTGAAATCTCAATTAATGACTTAGCGAAAAAGATTATCGATGAGACTGGGTCAAAAAGCGAGATAGTTTATGTGCCCTATGAAGAAGCCTACGGTGACGGTTTTGAAGATATGGAACGGCGAGTACCAAATATTGAATTGATTAATCAACTCGTTGATTGGAAACCTAAGCGTGATCTATCAACAATGATTGCCGATATTTCGGCAGAGATGAAAAAGGGTTCTTAGAGGGAACTTACGCCAGTTTGACCTGTAATCGAGTTTGTACAATCAAGAATTTGAATTCTTCGCGCTATCAGCTTTCCTAGATTCATGCCTGGCTGCTTAGTTGCGAGGATTGCAATGTCGCATTCCCAATCTAAATCAACAGGTTTTGAACCCTCCCAAACAGGTACTAAGGGATCGTGCCAAGCAACATCTGCACCTTGCGCCTTCAAGTGATCGCGTAATTCTGAAACCGGAGTCTCACGAACATCTCCCACTCCTGGTTTGTATGCAACGCCTAGAATTAAGACTTTAGGATGTTTAATACTTGGATTGACCATGCTTAATGCACGGTCTGCTACATATTTTGGCATTGCATGATTAATTAAGTCTGCCGATTCAACAAATGCTGCCTTACCGCCATTTTGGCGCGCCCACCATGTTAAGTAAAGTGGATCGACTGGGATGCAATGACCGCCAACTCCCACTCCTGGTCTAAATGGCATGAAGCCATAGGGCTTAGAAGATGCCGCATCAATTACTTCATAAACATTAATCCCACTAGCAGAACATAATTGAGTGAATTCATTTACTAGTGCAATGTTCACCAAACGAAAAGTGTTTTCAAGAAGTTTGGCGGCTTCTGCGACTTCGGGAGTTGAAACTGAAACTGCGGCATCACAGATTGATTCGTAGAACGCGAGCGCTCGCTTTTGTGACCCTTTATCGATTGCACCAACCAAGCGTGGAGTATTTTTCTGATTCCAGACTGGATCACCTGGATTAACACGCTCAGGTGCGCTTGCAAAATAGACCAATGCGGATTCCGTTGGTTTGAGTGAGTTAACAATTGGAATAATAATGTCTCTTAGCGTTCCTGGGTATGAGGTCGATTCACTGACGACCAGAGTCTCGTTTGAAACAAAAGGGGCAATACCTGTTGCTGCACTACGCAATAGCGTTAGATCTGGTTCTCGTTTATTATCTAGTGGGGTTGGCACACAGATTGTTATTACTGAGGCTTGCGAGACTGCTGAATAATCAGTGGTTGCCTTGTAGGCACCTTTTGTTATTGCTGCCTGTAGTTGGGTATTGGAAATATCCTCGACTGGGCTAAAGCCCCCATTAATTTGAGCGACCTTCGCTTCGAAGTTATCTACCCCAATAACTGTCCAGCCAGCGTCAACGGCGGCCATCGCTAGGGGCAGGCCGACATAGCCTTGGCCGATAATGGCTAGTATTTGGGGCTTTTGAGCGCTCACGGTTGGAATCCTAACCTCTTGCTATTGCTTTCTGTGCACTCACCTCACGCTAGCCATTACGAGCCTTAAGCGATGAATCTAAGACAAGATTGGCCTATGAGTAGATCTGAGATTGGCCCGATTCGGGTCATGCGCGTCATCGCCCGAATGAATGTGGGTGGGCCAGCCGTCCAGGTCTCAGGGTTGATGCGGGGTTTTGATGCCGCAGCGTTTGATCAACGGTTATACACCGGTTTCTGTGCCGCCGATGAGGCCGACTACCTAGATACCGTTGCAACCGATGTAAAAGCCATACGCATTGAAGGTTTTGGGCGGCGGATAAGTCTGGGTGGGGATGTCAAAGCTTTTATCACACTTATTAGAGAGATTAGAAGTTTCAAACCACACATCATTCATACACATACAGCCAAAGCAGGGTTCTTAGGTCGAATTGCTTCAGTTGTTTCTTTACAACCATCTATTCGAGTGCATACATTTCATGGACATTTGCTCAACGGCTACTTTGGAGCGTTTAAACGAAGTTTGGTAATTCTCGTTGAAAAAGTATTGGCGAAATTTACTCATGAGCTTTTAGCTGTGGGAGATAAAGTCCGCCAGGATTTGTTAGCCGTTGGAATTGGGAACTCTAAGAAATTTGGATTGATGCCTCCAGGATTAAAAATCGGTCGGCTTCCAAATAAAAAGGACTCACAAGGATCTTATGGACTCTCAACAAATACATTGCAATGCGCATTTATTGGACGTGTAACACAAATTAAGCGACCGGATAGATTTCTAGACGTTGTGGCTGAGATAAAGAGGCGCGGAGTAGAACTTGAATTCTTCATGGCAGGAGATGGCGAATTATTAGATAGCTGCCGAGAGAGAATCCTACGCGAAGATTTACCCGTTAAAGTTTTAGGTTGGCAAAGTGATATTGAAAAAGTTTTATCTGCGGCCGACTTGGTTGTATTAACCAGTGATAATGAGGGAACGCCTCTAAGCCTGATTCAAGCAGGGATGGCCGGTTTGCCAGTTGTTACGACGGGGGTTGGATCTGTGCCTGAAGTAGTAATAGATGGCACGACAGGAATCATTACAGGTCTAGGTGTCCAAGAAGTTGCTGATGCCCTCGAAAAACTAGCCAGGAGCAATGATTTAAGAGTCCGAATGGGAGCTGCTGCCAAAGAGTTCACGCTAGCCAACTTCGGAGTTAAACGTTTAGTTCATGACCATGAAGAGTTATACAAAAAACTTCTTACTAATCGAGCCAATTCCTAGCCCATAGCTCGAGCATCAACATGGGCCAGATGAGGTTATCTTTATCTTCCCCCGCCATATGAATATCGATTACTTTCTTTACCTCAACTGAATTAAACCAACCGCGTTGTGTGGAGGTTGCATCAGTGAGGGTGTCAATAACCATTTCCTTCATCCCAGTGCGAAGCCATTCAGCACGGGGAATACCAAAGCCCATTTTTGGTCGATCAATTAAGTTAGCTGGCACCAATGAACGAGCCACATCTTTTAGAATATGTTTAGTTTCAAATCCCTTAATCTTAAATTTGCGAGGGAGTGAGACACCCCATTCGACAACATTGACATCCAGCATAGGCGATCTAAGCTCAAGGCTATTTGCCATGGTGGCAATATCTACTTTTACAAGTAGGTCCCCCGGCAAATATGCTGCAAAATCGGATCTAATCATTCGGTCAAAGGAGGAAATATCACCAGAAGCAAATTGATCTATAAATGCAGTCTCTGCCAAACTTGTTTGAAAGCTTGGATTAAGTAGCGAAGATAAGTTATGCGGCTGTGCCAATGAGAGTATTGAACTATATCTGGCAGCTAATGAGGCTTTCGGTGATAGTTGAGAACCAACGCGATTAATTTTTCTAGTCTTGCCAAATGATTGCTTGCCTGCAATGTTTAATCCCGCACGGGCCAAACTCAAGAGTGGATTCAATTTCTGCATCACGGGTGTTGCTAAGTAACGGTCATAACCACCAAAGACTTCATCGCCACCGTCGCCACCAAGGGCAACAATTAAGTTTTCGCGGGCAAATTTGGCAAGTAAATACGTCGGTACTATGGAGGAATCGGCGAATGGTTGATCTAAAACTTGAGAAATTTTTTCGGCAACAAGCGCTGGGTCTGGATTTAGTATCTCTTCGTGGTGGTTGGTGCCCAAAAAGTTGGCTACCTGCTTTGCATGGTGAGCCTCATTAAATTGAGCGCTATGAAACCCAATTGAATAAGTCTGAACCTTTTCGCTCATTAATTTGGCCATGTAGGCCGTGACAATTGTGGAATCGTAACCACCACTCAGAAATGATCCGAGGGGGCGTTCAGAGATTAATCGGCGCGAGACTGACTCTTCGAGAAGTTTCTTAGTGGTCTCGAGAGCATCCTCATAAGAAATATTTATTTTAGTGTCAAAGTCCGGCGCCCAGTATGTCGAGGTAGTTGCCTTGCCATCACGCCAAGTAAGTAGTGAAGCTGGTGGGAGTTGTGTTATCTCATTGAATGCTGATTGGGGGGCGTTGATGTATCCGTACTGCATTACCTCTGCCACCATCTCGGTACGCAGCGTGCGATCTGGGCGGGCCAACATAAGGGCGCGGACTTCAGATGCAAAGAACAAAGTGCCATCACTTAACTGAGAAATCCACAAGGGTTTCTTGCCCATTCGATCACGAATCAAGTGAAGTGAGTTATCACGGGCATCGTGGAGGGCAATTGCAAACATTCCATTGAGTTTGCCGATGAAATATAGGCCATACTTTAAATAGAGATTAATAATGACTTCGGATTCACTCGAGGTTCTGCAGTGGATTCCGCTTTGTTCTAACTCATGTCGTAGCTCGCGATAATTATAGATCTCACCGTTGAAGACCATGTTGATCTGCTCGCTGGCATCGGATGCAGGTTGTTTGCCTGCAGCGATTTCAACGATCGCTAAACGGCCCATTCCTAGGCCAATTCCTCTATTTACATAGGTGCCACTGTCATCTGGTCCTCTGTGTTGCAAAGATGTGAGTTGAGCATCCAGAAGTTGTTTGTTTGGGGCGCTAGGGCCTACGCCACCTGTTATTCCGCACATAAAGGCAGTGGTTAATCTACGGTCGCAGGGCCGTTAGCAACACTCTGGCCGAATTCTTTAAGCCAGTGGACGGTTTCAGACAAAGCTACCTCAAATGGCTTCGGTTGAATGCTTGGAAAGAGTTTCTTCAATAAAACTGGATCATTTTGTGACTCTTTGACATCACCTAAGCGCTCTGGTTTGTAGTTGACCTCTAAATCAGGAAAATGCTTCTTTAGCATCTCGATAGTGTCGTTGAGAAAAATGCGGTTGCCGTAGGCCAAATTCATGGCACCTTCTGTTAATACCTTTTCTTTCTTTGCCGTCATCGCGATATCTAAAACTGTATCAATGTATGTGAAGTCTCGGGAGGCGCTGCCATCGCCATAGACATCGATAGCTTGACCTTGCATCGCAAACCAGATCCACTTTGGTAAAACTGCGGCATATTCGTGGTCTGGGCGTTGGCGCGGACCGAAAACATTAAAGAAACGCAACAGTGTTGTTGATACACCGTAGGCGGATGCATATGCCTGAACATAACTCTCGGCCGATAACTTACTTGCCGCGTACGGAGTCATGGGGCCAAGCCACATTGATTCATCCTTGGGCAACTGCATATTGCGGCCATAGACCGATGAAGAGGATGAAAAAATAACGTGTGCCCCGTTTTCACGGGCCGCCTCTAAGACATTTAGTGTTCCAGTTGCATTCACTTCGTGGGTTGCAACGGGGTTTTTAATCGAACGTGGGACTGAGCCTCGGGCAGCCAAATGAAAAATTGTCTCGCATCCTTTAAGCGCATTACTGAGCGCTTTTGGATCTGTAATTGATACTTGATAAAAGGTTGATTTTTCTTGATTCACATTTGAAAGCAGACCGGTAGACAGGTCATCTACGACAACGACCTCGTAGCCCTCAGTTATCAAGCGGTGAGTTAAATTAGAGCCTATAAATCCAGCACCACCGGTAACCGCAACCTTTGCCATACGGGTAATTCTAACTTAAGAGATGCGATTAATTAACCCATATTTTCTAATTTAGTGGCATTGGCCAGTCATTAAGCCTACCAGTATGAGGTAATTGGTAACTCAAGACATATATGTATCACCTCGATGATGCTTGAGTCAGTGACTTTCGAAACTCTTCCAAATCAATGGCACAATCCGTTACCGTAACATTTATGTTTAGTGGTCGGGTTTCGACATAGATAACTGGAACCTCTATATTCGCCTGCCTTAGGAGCAATTCTACATTTGGTTTTGGCACCCAACCTGAAGCCAGATCAGTAGACATTGAAAACACACCAAGTCTTGGGAGTACGGGAAAAGGTATTTTTGGTGGAATAATTACAACTCTTTTAATAGAGGCAGAACCAAAACAAGATGAGATTTTTGTGTTGAGAAAGGCATTCTTTTTTTGATAAGGATTACCGAAAAAATCCGTGTAGTGAGAATTTACAGTGACTATGGCTACAACAGAAAGAATCGTTGGAACAACAAGCATAGATGCCACCTCAAGTCTTGTGTTTATTTTCAGTGAGATAATCCATGATGTAATCATTGTGAAGAGAGAATACGTTGTAATAGCCGCGGCGCCCCAACTGTATCCAGGTAATATTCTGAATTCAATTTGGTTATCAGAAGTAATCACTATGGGAGCAAGAGATAGCAGGAATAGAAGGGCAACCCCTAGTCCTCGATAAATTATCGATTCGCCTAAATGATGCGATTGTCTTCTGATCCCAAAGAAGATAATTAG
>Ga0114971_10002060_pt1 | contig 13813 bp, 15 predicted proteins | sample M_140625_MF_Meta_FD_87320 | JGI IMG/M metagenome (GOLD analysis project Ga0114971, IMG submission 87320) | Freshwater microbial communities from Lake Montjoie, Canada to study carbon cycling - M_140625_MF_MetaG | ecosystem: Environmental > Aquatic > Freshwater > Lake | place: Lake Montjoie... | reverse complement strand
GCTAGGAAATAAGATTAACATTAGTGAAAAACTAACTTTATACCCGAGTGTCTTGGCGCGCATGGCTACAAATGTTCCCTTAAGTTGGGATGCGAATGTGATGGCAAACCTGCGAGGCTCACTTGACGTAGGCTTAAACTACCGCCATCAGGAAAGTTGGGGTATCCGATTAGGCGTCCAGGCAACCAAAAGAACTTACATCGGCTATGTCTATGAAATGCCAACCACTGCGATCAGTAAAGTGAGCAACCAAACACATGAGTTGGCGCTACGGTTTTTTATCTTAAAGGATAAAAAGAAATCAAAAGAATCAGAAAGAATTAGAATAGAAAATTTGAGAAATCAACGGATTAGTGTTGAAGAACATGATCCTTTACCTAAAAATCTACCATAAGAAAGTGTAAAGATATAAGCTATGAAAGTCATTCGATTACGTAGAGCAAGTGAGCATCATGTAAGTTTTGATTTTTTAACAATCAAAGACATTGACGGCTTGGCATTTGCGGCTAAAAAAAGATCGAATTCACTTACATATTGATCATAATAAGCGCGGAATCATACATTTCAGTACGCACCAAGGATCTATCGATGATGTACAATTATTAGATTCGCGGTGGAAGCAATTCCAAACTAATGAAGCTTATTTTTTTGATTTAGCATGGTTTGAACCTATTGCGAAATAAAGAATCTAGTTTTTACTGTAAAATTAATTTAGAATGATGACTTTCTTAATATGATTACCACTTCTCGACCTTAAAACATATCTTATTCTCAATACGAATTCCATGAAAAAAATAAGCCTACTTTCTATTGTGCTTTTGATCGCTATTTTCTCTACAAAGGCTCAGCATATGATGAGCTCAACAATCAGTTCCGGGGGAGTGACAAAAAACATCGATGGGCGGTATTATTCTCATGTGATTAGTCAGTCTAGTATTCAGGGAACTTTTACGACAAATGGAATGACCATTAGGCAGGGATTTAAACAACCTTTAATTAATTCGATGTTTAAAACCACGGCCAACTTAATTCCCTTACCTAAAGATGAATCGACGATTTATTTCAACGCATTCCCTAATCCATTTTCAAATTATTTGACCATCGACTTTTCGTCCGCTAGTACCATGCCTACCGAATTATTATTATACGATATTCAAGGAATTATTTTGTTTAAAAAAGTTTATCCGCCGATGACCAATGAAATTCAATTAACTGAATTTACTTACTTGCGACCTGGTAAATACATCTTAAGGCTTACTCAAAATAATAAGCCCAAAGCCATATCCGTAATTAAAGAAGAATTTTGAATGTAATTGGTAATTTTTAGAACACGGAGTTCATAAAGCTAGAGACTTTTAGTTTCTAGCTTTATTATTTTATTAATATGTCAATAAATGGAAGAATTATATTTTTCTCTGAGTGTGTTTTATTATCATCAAACTAAAGCATACTTCTTCTTAATAAGTTAGTTCTATGTAATTACTGTTTACCTCACACTTAATTTTCAATAAAACAGAGCAGCAAATAAGCGAGCAAACCCATTACATTTCATCCGATTCGATTGTGTTTCAAAAATCAAAAAATACAAATAGATTAATCTGGTTTGGTTTTGATAAGTTTAAGAAACGATAGGGTAGGGTTTCCTTAAACCGTACGGTAAAGGAAACCACTCAGGACGAGTTTTTTCTTTTATTTTACGGTAGTGGTAGCACGATTGGTAGCAAGAGAAGGGTTTTCAGTGGAAATGTAACCTTGTTTAAATTTAAACGAAGTCTAGAAATAATCTTTATCGGTCCCATTTTTATTCCTCATCCCAAACAGGCAGAAATCCCTTATCCCCCAAAAGTTGAATAATACTTCGAAGCAAATAACTATTATCAAACCTTAGTACATACTTACGTCCACCCTCTTTCTCTTGAGTCAACATTTTTTGATCAATAAGCTTCTTGATTTGTCTTGAAACCTCCGAGTCTACTTTCCCAGGAAAAATGCTTTTAACATCCGCTGCAGAAATAACTTGAAGATCAACAGCTCGTTTTAGTACTTTAGATTCCAAATCTGTTATGTACTTCCTTTCCAAAGACAAATTGATTGATGGCATTAAGATTTCCTTCCGTAGAAATTCGTAATCAGACAATTTATCGATCTTCTCTATTTCCTCTTTCAATCCTTTTAAAACATACTCTATCCAGGATAACATACTAGACCTTGTTCCATTATCAGCAGCAGACAAATAACTATAGTAATCATTCCGATTGCTACAAAACACAGCGGTGGGATTGATGATTCGGCCCACATTAACGTTAAATCCAGCTTTAACAAGCATTGCATAGGTAAACAAGCGAACTGTCCTACCATTACCATTCCGAAATGGGTGAATCCAAACAAATCGATGATGAGCTATAGCTGTTTTTAATAAATCGTACTTAGGACTATCTTCCCTATTAACAAAATCAAGTAATTCTTCCATATACTCATTCACCTTCAGCCATTCTGGTGGCTTATGAGTCGATTTACTGATTTCAAGATTCACTTGACGAAATTGACCGGGAGTGGAATCTCCCTCACCATGTGGTGGTGGCATTAGTTCGTCAACAATCATCTTATGCATTTCACTTATTAATGCCCTAGAAATAGGATAGTCAACAATATTCTCTTCGACAAATGCCATCGATTTCTCTATATTCTGAATTTCCTTTATCCCTTCAGAGAATTGTTTCCTGTCTGAAAGATTGTACTCCATATATTCAGCAATAGTGGTATTGTTACCTTCTATCCTCGCAGAACCAATACTTTCTAATTTATGGAAGATATTTTTTAGCTGAAAAAACACCTTAGGATGTGTAGATCCGCCTAATTGTTTCTTACGTAAATAGTCCAACTCGATGATTAAATCAGTTAAACTTGAGCCAAAATCTGGCTCAATTAATTTCAAGTCAAAGTGATTAAACGTAGCCTCAGACATTTGCACTAGCTTTTAAAATTAATTAACAATATCAATAATAAACAATTAACAAATTTTGAATCATATATACTATAAATCAATTAGTTAAGTAATAAAAATAAAATTACACATTTTACATTTACAAATAAAACAATTGCAAATATTATATTTAATATTAAACAAAAACTCTGTTAATCATAAATTTAAACGTTGAACTAAGCAGCAAATAAGCGAGCAACACTACTCTATTTAATCCGATTTTAATGTGTTTCAATAATCAAAAAATACAAATAGATTTATCTGGTTTGTTTTTAATCCGATTAAGATTCGATAGTGTAGGGTATCCTTAAACCGTACGGTAACTAGAAACCACTCAGGTCGAGTGTTTTCTTTTATTTTAAGGTAAGCTATCGATTTATCCTCAAAATTATTCTCATTTTTTTTCATAATTCCCTGAATTATTTAGTTCTAAACTCTTTGTAAAATTTAATCCAAGGTTTTAGAGGACTAGAATATTAGTTAATTAGGATTAAGGGAGAAACGTTAAATAAAACGCTAAAATAGAAGTCTGAAATATTATTAAGTAGGGATTTAGAAGTACTCATTTAATGAAAATGTTTAAATTTTTTTACATCGAATTCGTTTTTATATCCTAATTTTCCTAAAATTTAATTATTGACACTAGTATTATTCAGTATGATTAATAAATATTCAAAATATGCTGTTTTTGATAACGAAAAAAAGTCGTTATCGTTAGCTGAAACTGAAATCCCCCCGCTTAAAGATTTTGAGATTTTGGTGCGTGTAGATTATACGACCTTATGTAAATCAGATATTTTAACGTTTACGGGAAAAAGAAATGAAAAGAATCCAACTATTTTAGGCCACGAAATATGCGGAACAATTGTTGGCTTTGGTGATAAAACTGTAAGAACGGATTTGCGAAACAATTCGATTGAATTGGGTGATCGGATTACATGGGCTATTTATGCAAGCGATCCATCGGATCCGATGTCCCAAAAAGGGATTCCTCAAAAAGCTGCGGATTTATTCAAATACGGGCATGAACAGATAACAAACTCCAGTCATTTGCATGGCGGTCTAAGCGAGTATATCATTTTAAGGCCCAATACACCTGTTATTAGGCCAATTGTGAACTTACCTCTTCCCGTATTATCTGTTGTGAATTGCGCGGTTGCCACAGTTGCCGGTGCCTTACGTATTGCTGGAAATGTAAGTGGTTCCACCGTTGTGATTGCAGGTGCGGGCATGTTGGGTGTGATCGCCTGTGCCATGGCAAAAACAAAAGGAGTAACCCATATAATTGCTATTGATATTAAAGAGGAGCGTTTAGAAATAAGTAAGGCATTTGGGGCCACGCATACGATTCAAATAGAGGGCTTAAAAAACGATTTATATCTTTCTAATTGGCTCTCTAATAATAACTTACAAATAAATTGTTTGATTGACTTTAGTGGGGAACCTTCAACTATCGACTTGCTCCTTACCCAATTATCAGTAGGTGGCACGGCTGTATTTATCGGTTCAACGTTCCCGCAAAATAATATTTCAATCAACGCAGAAACCATTGTTCGAAAAATTTGGACCATTAAAGGGTTACATAATTACAATGAAACTGATTTTATGGAAGCTGTTAAATTTGTGGAATCACATCATCAGGATTTTCCACTAGCTAGCTTAATTAGAGAGGGTTTCAACTTAGATACTTGCGAATTAGCTTTTAAAGTTGCCATTGAGGAACATCCTTTCCGTGTGGGTATTGCACTTAATTAAATTTAAATGTACCAAGCAAAAAAAACAACGACTTATTTGAGCAACGCAAAGCCCATCATTTTTATTTTGTTTTGTAGCAGTGCGGCATTTTTAACTTATTGCAGCATGTACGCTTTTAGAAAACCATTTACAGCCGGGACCTACAAAGGACTTAGTTTGTTGGGTGTCGATTACAAAGTAGCCCTCATCATATTACAATTAATAGGCTATGCGCTCTCTAAATTTATTGGGATAAAATTAATTGCGGAATTGGCTCCACAAAAAAGAATAGGGATGTTACTCGGTTTAATGGGTATTGCATTTCTTTCATTACTAGGTTTTGGCATTGTACCGTATCCTTACAATGCTGTATTTATGTTGGTCAACGGCTTACCCATAGGATTAATTTGGGGTATTGTATTTAGTTTTTTAGAGGGTCGGAAATTCACTGAAATACTGGGTGCATTTATGGCGAGTTCCTTTATGATCGCTTCAGGCATTGTAAAGTCAATCGGCCTAATTTTAATCCAACAATTTTCGCTTAGTGAACAATGGATGCCTTTTTGTACGGCATTGGTATTTATTCCCATTTTAATAATGGGCATTTGGATGTTAAGTTGCATCCCAGATCCGAATGAAGAAGACATTTTCTTACGAACTGAACGAATTCCAATGGATGCGGCAAGTAGAAAAAAATTCTTTTCCATCTTTTGGCCGGGAATCATCTTGATTGTTTCTATTTATGTGGGTTTAACCATATTTAGAGACTTAAGAGACAATTTTGCTGTGGAGCTTTGGACAGAATTAGGATTTTTGAAAACGCCGTGGATATTAGTTTTTTCAGAAATACCCATTGCCATTATAGTGCTTGCTATAATAGGGAGTATGATCTTAGTTAAAAACAATAAAAAGGCGTTTTATTTGTCTATCTCACTTTGTATAGGGGCTGGCATTTGTTTTTTAATCAGTACTTTTTTATTTGACGCCAAGTATCTAAATCCGATTTATTGGATGATTCTAATGGGATTATTTATGTATTTACCTTACTTAGTATTTCATACCATATTATTCGAAAGATGGTTGGCATTTTTTAAGTATAAAGGAAACTTGGGATTTCTGATGTACATGTCTGATTCAGTGGGATATTTCTGCAGTGTACTGGTTTTATTGTATAAAAATTATGGTACCAAAGGGTTTCTCTGGCTACCCTTTTTTACTACAACTAGTTGGATAATTGGGTTGATCATAGCAGTCCTAGGAATTTTATCCTTGCTTTATTTTAGAAGAAAAGAAAAAAATATCCTTGTTGTGGATTTTTAAGGCCTAGATTTTTATATATCAGTTATTACGCGGGTTTATATTACAATTTTTTATAGAAAGGAATCAAATCCAATCTATTTTAATATGTTTTTAAAATCATAAAATACAAATAGATTAATCCGATTAAGATTCGATAGGGTAGGGTATCCTTAAACCGTACGGTAAAGGAAACCACTCAGGCCGAGTGGTTTCTTTTATTTTATGGGTTTGGTAGCAGGAGTATTAGCACGAAAGGGGTTTTAATCGAAATGTGACTTTGTTTCTTGAACATATCTTAAGATGTAGAAGATGGAAGAAATTGGCTAACACCTAGATCATAGCATATACCTTTTCTGATATCTTGTATTACATCACTTAAAATTACATTTTGATTTGAATCCCAGTTGAAACACTGTAATAATATTCAGAAATAGGTACAACCGTATTTGCGTCAAACATATGATCATAATGTACCTGAAAATTTAAATGCTTTGACAAACTAAAATAAAGATTACAATCCCAAAACCATCGAGGTTTAGCAAAATCATTCGTCAATGGGAATTGAACATATGAAATGGCTGAAAAGTCAATATTTTGGGTAATTTGGAAAGCTGTCTTTGCATAGGTATTTAACCTGAAAAGATCCTTTTTAATTAAATCCGCATTTAAAGGGACTAGGCTTTCGTTGACACCAACCCAGCTCCATGTTTCTTGTTCTCTAAAAATACCAATGGCTGTTATAAAATCAAATCCATTTTTTTTTATCCATTTTTCACGTATATTGATTCCTTGTAGTATCCTGCTTTCCATTCCCCATGCTTTATTCCATTGATATTGTAAAAATAGCTCTGGTCTAAATTTTCTAAAGTCATTATCGCGGTACCTTAATTGAATTACTCCTTCATTTTGAATAAAATTTCCCCCCTTACTTGTTAAATCATTTTTAAATGAACTAATAAAAACATATTTATTTTTAAACAGGCGGTCATATTCTAATTTTGATTTAAAAACGTTTATATTATTTTTTTGCTTATCAGAGCTAAAGCCAAAGGTGGCGGAAAGAAAATGATTCTTAGGTAGGGTATCAGAAACTACTTCCCTATCAATGTTCAAAACTTGTCCCAAAAGCATATTTTGAATCAAAAGAAAAACAAAAACTAATTTTTTCATACGTATTTAGTGGATTTTGAATGAAGAAATTATAAAATTAGGTTTAACAAATTGCAATTTACCACGGATAATACAGGAAGAGGTAAGTTTACAATTGGCTTTATAATAGGAGTAATGGGTCTTAAAATGATATTTAAGCGGGGGCATTTCAGTACTTGATAATGTCAATTTTTCAATCATTTGAAGACATGTTTTTAACAAATTCAGAAGGGGGCAGTTTGCTTATTTTTTTAAATGCTAAATAAAAGGTGGATCGATTAGAATATCCACAATCTTGAATGATGGTTTCAATCTTTTGAAATTTGTTTATGTCTGCTTTACTTTTTTGAACAAAATGATAGATTCGATATCGATTTAATATTTCATTAAAGTTTTGTTGGTATGTGTCATAAAGCAAACCCACCACTATTTTTCGTTCCATTTTCAAGTGTTTACACAAATGGTCTAAATTAAAATCTTTTCCCAAATAAATATTTGATTCATTTTCCCAGAAGGATGTTAAACGAATATCAGCCAGATCATTTTTGGGATTAGGTAAAATATCCTTTTGCATTACAGGCTGAATTAATTCTTTTGATGTACGAAAATTAAAATTTATTGTAATGAATTTTCGTTCGAATTCTTTGAAAACTATTGTGCTCCAAATTAATAATAAACCTATTTTTTGAGAAAGTACAATGACCTCTTTCGTAGGTTCATGAATGGAAATAAAGGGTAGATGAATTAGGTCAAGAAGAATAAAGAAACTAAAAAGCATGCAAAAAAAAACAGTTACGAAAAATTTGTTTTTGACAATTATAGTAGATACGTTCAAATAGACACGATAGAGTAGGTTGATCCCGAAAATGTAATAGATAACATTGTAAACCAGTGTAAATACAAGAAAATCTACTTGATTTGATTGAGTAAAAAATTGTGTATCAGGATAGAAACAAATGATACTAATAATAAAGGGTAGAAAATGGATGATAATAACTGATTTGCGCGAATTTACTGAGTCAAAGATCCAAGAAATTAAAAGCCAAAAGCTTGGGCCCAACAATATATTTAGAATAAGATTATAACTAACGGTAAACAAAAACTTTATGATTCAAGATACTTCAAAATTATTTAACAATCCACAATTATATTGTTAACTAAATGTTAAAAAATGTACAATTTATCGATTTTTCGTACATATAAATTTTGACATCACAATTTTCGCATTTTATTTTTTGATTCTTCAGCGAATTCACTTCTCATATTTTCTTTCATCATTTAGGCATTAAATGACTCACCATAATCATTAAAGAGGATATTTCGAAAAGTCCATTTTTTAATAGACAAAAAAAAATGTCCATTTAGACACGATTTATTCATTGGAAAATATGTTACAAAAAAAAAAATTACTGTTTTGATGCATCTTTTTTAAGCTAAATAATAAGTGATAAAATATTTTAAGATAGCCTCTTAAAAACTTTTTCAAAGCATAAGAACACAAGAATTTGAAAATTAAATTTAAAAATAAGTATATATGTCTTCAAAGAAAATTTTAGCAATTGTATCCGAGTTTGGTTTTTGGGGTGTTGAACTAGTAGGGCCACTAGAGAAGCTTGAGGCAGCTGGTTACCAAGTTGAATTTATGTCTGTTCATGGAAAGAAAGCAGAAGCACTTCCTCCGAGCTTTGATACAACGTACATGGATCCTCCGCTAGGAGTTTGTGTAACTACTCCGATAGCAGCCGAAAAAGTTAAAAATTTCGAAGCGACAAATCGCCTAGAAAATTGCTTAGCGATGACCGATTACTTTCCTGAAAGACCTTATTATAGTCATCCTAACTTTCTAAGAGAGTTAGAAAATTATTACGTTCAGGTTAAGGCTTCCCAACAAAAATTCACAGAAGAATACGATGGAATACTTTTGGTAGGTGGAAGTGGCCCTATTGTAGACATGGTGAATAATCAACGTTTACATGAGTTAGTATTAGGGTTTTATCGTGCTAATAAAGTCGTTTCAGCGATATGTTATGGTGTTGCGGTGTTAGCGTTTGCACGTGATTTTAATGAACGTAAAAGTATCATTCGTGGGAAGCATGTGACAGGTCACTGCATCGAATATGATTACCATGATGGAACGGGTTTTTTACATACCGACTTCAACATGGGACCTCCGCCCTATGTGCTAGAATATGTGTTAGCTGATGCGGTAGGCCCTGAAGGTCAATACCACGGAAATTTCGGAAAAGAAACTTCAGTTGTAGTAGATTATCCATTTATCACAGCTCGTTCATTACAGTGTTCATTTGAATTTGGTGATAAAATCGTAGAAATGCTTGATAATGGTTTAGTTCGTTATGGCTGGTAAGACTGGAAATTTTAAGGTTATTGAGCAGTTTTTGGCTGATGACATGAACGTGATGTTTGGAAATCCGGGCACGGTAGAGCAAGGATTTTTGGATGCCATGGCCTCCTATCCAGAAATGAAATACATCCTAAACTTACAGGAAAGTGTCGCAGTTTTAATGGCTGACGGGTATGCACGTGCTTCCCAACAGGCTACGTTAGTTCAGTTGCACAGTTCGCCTGGAATTGGAAATGCGGCAGGTGCTTTGTATCAAGCTAAGCGAGGTCATTCTCCTTTGGTGGTGATTGGCGGCGATGCGGGTGTAAAGTACATGAATATGGATGCACAAATGGCGAATGATTTAGTCGCGATGATGGCTCCTGTGACGAAATATGCCACCTTAGTAACTGATTCCAAGTCCTTATTGCGTACGATTCGTAGGGCAGTTAAAATAGCCACCACAGCTCCTATGGGGCCGGTTTACATTTGTTTGCCAATGGATGTGCTAGATGAGATTAATGAGGAGGAGGTTTTTCCTTCATGTGTTCCTTCAACACGCGTGATGCCTAATCAATCTTGGATCAATGAGGTGGCGGATAACTTAGTATCAAGTAAAACGCCCATGATTTTTGCAGGCGATGGCGTGGCCTATTCTCAGGCGACCGAAGAATTGACGGAGTTGGCGGAATTGATTGGTGCAGAGGTTTACGGTGTGGAGTTTGGGGATGTCTTAATGGATTCAACACATCCTTTATATCAAGGTTCCACCGGACATATGTTTGGTGAGAGTAGTTTCCCAATTACCTCAAAGGGTGATGTGAATTTAGTGGTAGGAACGTATATGTTGCCTGAGGTTTTTCCTCGTTTAGAGGGAATTTATGCTCCTGATGCTAAAGTAATTCACATCGATTTAAATGCCTACGAAATCGCGAAGAATCACCGCGTGGACATGGGCGTGGTGGCAGATCCGAAGTTGACCTTACAAGCATTAATCGACCAAATTTCTTTGATTCAAACAGATGATCATGTTGAAAAAGCGAACGCTGTTTTAGTTGCTGCTAAGCGAATAAAGGAGGAAAAATTAGCTCAAGCTATTGCCGCGGATGAGGCGATGAAATCAGATCTTCCCATGCATATGTCGGTGTTTGCCAAAGCCCTATCTGAGCAACTGCCTTCCAACGCAATTATTTTCGATGAGGCCTTAACGAATTCTCCTGCGGTTTCGCGATACATGCCGGCGACTACGCCAGGGAGTTATTTTTATACCCGTGGGGGTTCTTTGGGAATTGGTATTCCAGGGGCTATCGGGGTCAAATTAAACAATCCGTCTAAAACAGTTATCGGATTCACTGGTGATGGTGGGTCTATGTATACCATACAAGCTTTGTGGACGGCAGTTCGTCATCAAGTGGGTGCAAAATTTGTGATATGTAATAATGGTTCTTATCATTTGTTGCAGTTAAATATAGATCAATACTGGAAAGAGCGGACGATTGAAAAGCATGAATTTCCGTTGCCTTTTGATTTGTCCTATCCGGCTTTTCAATTTGATCAGATAGCTAAATCGATGGGTGTGGATGCTGTTCGGGTTGAAAAAGTGGAAGATATAGCGCCAGCTTTAGTGCGGATGTTTGCAGATGATAAGCCGTTTTTAATTGATTTGGTATTAGAAGGAGAAGTACGACCGGAAAAGGTCAATATTCATTGTGGTCAGTAAAAATTTAATATTAAAAATTTTAGAAATATGTTAACTGAACAATCAATTAAATCTTTTGCAGAGAGTTGGTATAAGTTATTAGACGTACATGCTCCACAGGTAGAGCTTCTTCCACTTTTAGATAATGAGAAGCTAGAAATGGTATTTCCAGAAGCTACGGTTTATGGGCATGCTGGTTTTGAGGGTTGGTACCAAAGAGTAATTAGAATATTTTTTGACGAGGTACACACGGTTAAGGAAGTTCAGTCTGAGATTTCAGGGGATTCTGCCTCGGTGAAGGTAGTGGTATAATGGGAAGCAAGTGTTTGGAGTGCTCCCGAAGCAAATAGCAAGCGAATCGTACTGGATGCCTATCAAACTTGGGATGTTAAAATAAATTCTGAAGACCGTTTGGTGGTATCCAAGTATACTGTTGACGAAATTAAATATCATGAAGGTTCAGCAAAACTTTAAAATAAATAAGTATGAAAAATTATCAATTTATTAAGGTAGTAAAAATTGAAAGATCCAATTTTACAATACATTGTGTTCAGAGTCCTATTGAAGGAGAAATGACTAATGCTCAGTTAATTGAAGGTGAAAACAGCCTTTTATTGATTGATACATTGCAACTGAAACCGCATGCAGATGAACTTTTATCCTATATTTCAGAATTAGGAAAACCACTAGAGCGAGTAATAATTACGCATGACCATCCAGATCATTGGTTTGGCGCTGCCACTTTCAAAGATTTTCCTTTGTATGCCTTTCCGGAGGTTATAGAAAAAATTAATTATTTAGCAGATTTTTTACTTGATTTTCATAGAAGTATTCATGGTGAAAAAGCAGCAGAATTAATTACATCTGAAAAAGTTACTCCATCATTACCTATTACAGAAGGTAGTTTAGATTTTGATGGTGTAGAATTGAAAATTATTAAAGTTTTAGAAACGGAATCATCTTGCAATTTAATGGTTGAAATTGTTAATGAGAATATTCTAATAGCACAAGATATGATCTACAATGGGGCATTTGCATTTTTCGGCGAAAAAACACATGACGGTTCGTATTGCTTTGATAATTGGATTAAAATTCTTAATCAAATTTCTGAATTAAAATATGATGTAATAATTCCTGGACATGGTAACCCAACGGATAATTCAATAATTCCTGTCATGATTGGTTATTTAAATTTTGCCCATAGCAAATTAGATGAAGGCTTAAGCGGTGAAGAATTGATTCAAGCAATTCAGGATGAATATCCTAACTATTTATTGCCTCTAACATTACAAATGTCAAATTACATGTTATTTCAACAATAAAACCCAAAACTGAAAAATAACTAGTCATGAAAAACGTACCAGAATCGAAATTGGGCAATATGTACCGTGAACATATTCAGTATATTATAGACAAAAATATTGAGGCTTTATTAGACCAATATACAGACGATGCATTACTTATCAGCTCCTTCATGAAAACACCTTTAGTGTATCAAGGAAGGGAGAAAATTAAGGAACACATGCAGGGCATTTTGGGCATTGACGGCCTAGAAACCGAAATTATATTTTGGTCTGAGACCGAATCACCAGAAACATTGATGATAACGGAGCAGATTACAATGACTACCAAAGACGGTGTTAGTCAAATGCGCTTTGCCGATAGCTGGGTTTTGCAGGATGGCAAGATTGCTATCCACTTTGCAGGAATGGTTCAGCATCCGGATGGTTCGCTGGCATAATTGAGTTTTCCCACAATTTGACATAGTATGACTGTTTTAACTATATGGACTTAAGTATTAAAATTAATGGAAAAGAATGTTTCAGTGAGCTGCGTCATCTTATCAAAGTATTACTCAAAAAATCAATAATTAAACTCTAAAAAAAGACCATTATGACCAACCGGGAATTTTACGACAACCACATTAAATTGTTAGCAGAAAACGATGTTAATGCTTTGGTGGAACACGATTACCACGAAGATGCTATCATGATATTACACGTAGCCGAAGAACCCATCATTTTAAGCGGAAAAGAAGCATTGGTAAAGCAATTGGGCGATTATATGACGTACATCTACCGCGGATTTATCTCAACTGAAAAACTCGCTATCACTGAAGACACTATCTTTTTGGAAGCCACAATTAACACAGCTAATGGGCCGTCAAAAGTATACGATGCGCTTTATATGAAAGACGGTAAAATTTTTAGACATTTTTCAGGCTTAAAATAATTTTATTTCACATTTTTAAAACTAATCCACAATGAAAGTATTGATTTTAGCTTCAAATCTGGGGCTATGGGGAGAAGAGTTGCAAGCCCCTTGGGACATTTTAAAATCCTCAGGTTTTGAATTAACCTTGGCAACGCCTAAAGGAATTACTCCACTTCCTTTAATGTTGAGCGTAGATAAAGATTTTGTTGATCCAATGCAAAATTATAACGTAAATCCAAGTGAGGTGGTTGATAGAATTGTCCAAATACTTGATGAAGGCGAATGGGATAATCCAATTAAAATAGCAGATGCAAACATGGATGATTATGATGCATTAGTTATAGTGGGTGGTCCTGGCTCTCCACTTGATTTGGTGGGTAATCCTTATGTCCAT
>Ga0114971_10002059_pt1 | contig 13818 bp, 12 predicted proteins | sample M_140625_MF_Meta_FD_87320 | JGI IMG/M metagenome (GOLD analysis project Ga0114971, IMG submission 87320) | Freshwater microbial communities from Lake Montjoie, Canada to study carbon cycling - M_140625_MF_MetaG | ecosystem: Environmental > Aquatic > Freshwater > Lake | place: Lake Montjoie... | reverse complement strand
TTACATTTTCATATTACATTTTCATATTACATTTTAATATTCAAACACCTCTTATATAAATAATAAAATTGAATATAATCATTTAAATAATATATTATCATATATAGAATGAAAAGTAAGAAAATAAGACAGTCTATTAGATTATCCGATAAACATATACATCCTTATGTATTGTGTATCATTGATATGCAACCATTTGGGTTTGACAACTCAGAATCAATCATTGAAAATGTATTACAGTTAGTCAGAGCTGCAATTATAAATAAAGCATTTATCGTAATAGCACAATTCAAGGGTTGCGGAGAAACACACATAAGAATCATAAATGAGATACAAAAATACCCATATAAAAAATACATATGGCACAACAAAAACGATAAAAGCAAACCAATACAAGAAGCATTAACCAGTCGTAATATTTTTGTAAGACAAATAAAAGTATGTGGAGTGAATACGGAATATTGTGTTAAAGATACTGTCCACGGACTTTCGAAAAAGTTTCATATTCCAATAAAAGTAATTGAAAAGGCGTGTGATGGAACAGATAAGATAATCAATGAAGCGCTACATAAAATGAGAACATTTTATAGGAACGTGGAGGTAGTATAATTCGGAATTTTAAATGTGAAAATGCGAAATAAACAATATAAAATATTGTTTATCCACTTAAACGTTTCAACTCATAATATAATACCATATCATATGAATTTTGATTGGGAATATTATATACATAAATACAAAGATTTAATACCGGCTGGTATTAATAACGAACAACGGGCATTAGACCACTGGAATTCGTATGGACAATATGAAGGGAGAAGATATGTTCCTGATAATGAAATTTTATTTATTATAATAACGACAAAATTAATAAAATCTATTGCTATCAACTTACAACACGTATTATCAAAAATGCGCATTAAATCTGTAATTAAGTATACATTATCTGATTATGATATAACCAATACTAATACAAATGACAAATATGTTATACTATACAATTCGCGCAGCGATTTGAAATTACCAAATGTATATATATGGTATCAAGTTGAACAAACTAATTCTATCTATTTTAATATACAAGCGTTACACACCAGTAAAATTATTTGGGACTTTTCTATTAAAAATTATAATAAATACAACAAATCTCTTTTACATAAATTATATTACATGCCTCTACCTTTTCATTGTAATGAAACAGATATAATTGACACAACATCGTATGTATACGATATTTTTTTTTACGGAACATATAATGATAGACGTGCAGCTATTTTAAATGCATTAAAATCAAAATATAACATTAAAATAGGGTTTGGGGTAGTTGAAGATGAGAGAGATAGTTATATAAAATCTTCAAAAATAATAATAAACTTGCATTACTACGACAATGCAGCTATCGAAACTGCAAGATTTAACGAAGTATTAAAATTCGGTAAACTCATTATTTCAGAAACATCCTTACACAAACACGACTATTATAATTTAGATTTGTATAAAGATATGGTCGTGTTTATAGATATCATAAAAGATGATTTATCGAATATAGACCAATTGTATACAATATTAGATAATTATTTAAATAACCAAGCTATTTATGATAGTAAAATTCAATCTATTGCAACAAATAAATATATTTTGATGGATCATTCTGTATATTTTACAAAAAGAAATTTACTCAGCGTTCTTGATTTTGGGTCAGTAGATGTAAAAATTAATTATGAATTAAACCCCGATACTATACATTGCGTACACTTTCCAGAAACTCCTCTAAGATATGACTTATTTATCACCCAGCCAAATTATAATAACATTGTAAATAAAATCAAGTTTTATCCAGCAATTAAATACAGCCCTCATTTGACCGGATGTAAATTTTCATATATAAACTTAATACTCAATTCTCAAAAAATTACATTTTCATATATAAATTTAATACACAACGCGCAGATACGCAATTTACCCCAAATTGCTATATGTCAAGACGACTGTTGGTTTAATTCCGATTTCGATATTAAATATAGCATTATCTTAGAATTCTTAAACAAAATAGGCAATTGGGATATATTTGTCGGAGTTTCGTCAGATTTACCTGAGGATACTATATTCACCAATTTATATTCTTATAAAAATATGACATTTATAGAAATTAAGAAAATGCATAGCACAGGATTTAATATATACAATAATACATGTTTCAATGAAATATTAAAATGGAAGATTAGTTCGGGTTATACTAATATAAACCAATATATAAAAAAATGTGATTTTAGAATTATTATACCTATTCTGTTTGATTTTTCACGTTTAGATATAGAGCCGACAATATCAGGTGAAACGATATTCAATAAACGCAATGTTTTATTCGAAAACTCAAATGCTATAATAAATAATTTGATAAAAAATTATTTAAAAGTTAATATTCCAATAATAATACAATAAATATTCACCTTACCATAGGTGCTTAATTTTATACTGATTACAATATAAAATTAACTATTAATAAATAAGCGTTAATTGTTGTTTAAGTTATCGAACGCAATGATATAAAATCTTCATATAAAATACGTTATGTATGCGATGAATTTTATATATAATTCAATTACGAATAAAAAGAAGGAGCGATTTAATATAATACTAGAACCTTTACAAGCAATTATACAAATCGCATTACTGTCATTCGCGCCAAATGATTCCAAGTTGACTATTTACAATAATATTCTTTTCATCCAAATACCCAACTGGAACCAATCCATAATAAGAACGTATTACAATGACTCAAAAAATGATATTTTTTTTCTTTTCAACGTGTTTACACGGTTCACTAAATTTTACCAACATCTAAAACAATCAATGATTCAAAAGATGTACATCTGAATATGTACAAATTATTGCAAGAAAATGCAACTAAAGGACTTGATAAATTGCTGCAAACGTATAGACATACTGAAAATCCAGCTATTTTACACACTCTAAATTTGTATAAAAAAATATTTAACGAAGAAACCGTTAGATTAAAAACAGAACAATGCGATGTACAGCCATGCGACAGCAATGGTAACGGCAATGGTAACGGCAATGGTAACGGCAATGGTAACGGCAATGGTAAAGGTAAATGTAAAGAAAAAGAAAAAGACAAAGACAAAGACAAAGACAAAGACAATTGTGCTGTATCCGGCACTGGAGCTGACATTGATGCGATTTTTGCTAACATAACCAAATTATACTCGGACCCCGAGTTATTTATTATTTTTAATACCATTAAATTATTAATTGCAAATCCAGAGAATTTCATTCATTACTACGACGGTTTAAACAATATGCTTACGCCTATAAATAAACAAATACAAAAATGGATTGTTGATAATATCGTTTATTAGTCTGTATTGAATATGCTTTATATAAAGTTAATTATCGAGTTCGATTATCTCGTATTCACTCTTATCATTTAACTTCCATTTGTAAATTACGTCTGGATTTTGCTTCAACGATAATATGTGTTCTGGGTCGTATACATTATTATTCTCGTCGATATAATAATTGATTCCTTTGATTAACTGAACCCATATATCTATTTTTTTAGTTAGTTTGACATTGGTCGATTTAACATTATCGTCAACTACTCCCGCCGGCTGTCGTTTAATATGTGTTCCGCAATAAACATTGCCCTTTTTATGCTTTCTAGAACATTGCGCACCCTGCGATATTTTAGCAATACATATATCAGTATTTACGGTATATAAATCTTTCGTAACAGCGCTTGGTTTTTCTACCACTTCGACATTCGTTATTGTATACGTTTTAATGTATTCTACAAACAATTTAATTATGGATTCGTCTTTACATTTTATCACATTCTCATTAACAGAAATCCAGTTCAACATATCCACTCTAAACGTTTCCACATTAGACATAGTATACATTTGATTATAACTAATCGCAATTCAATTTAATTAATAATCATTCCGCTAATAGTATCTAGTATATGTGAACCAAACGATACCTGCTCCACTAAATTGTGCTAATAAATACCAAAACATATCACTCCAGCTTTGCTGTTTAAAGAGAGTCATAGCAAGCGTTATCGTTGGATTGAAACTACCTTTAGATAAATTCGCGTTAAATGCGACAAGGCTACATGCCATTATTGCAGACCCAGCCAAAAATGCGTTTCTAGTCCAAACTCCGATAATACAAATTATCACAGAACCGATAAATTCTGTAATACATTCAACCAATAACATATAATTACTACTCAGATTTAATTTATATAGTTTGAATTTTTGGGAATCATAAAATCGCTATGATTTTGTAAATCTGTTACGTAGTTGTTATTAATCAGAAATGGATTCTGATTTACATTTCCTAAATTGACCCTGTTAATAAGTTTTGCATCTACCTCTTCTCTCTTATTGCTCGTTTTAATTTTAAAATTACCGAAATTGTTATTGGAATCTAATTTAGAATCGTTACATTGTTCCTTGTTTGATTCATTTGAGTTTTTCTTTGATTTTTCCGGCGGGTCCCCTTTAACCCATTTTAATTCTGCTATTTGTATTTTATTCATTACTAAACTATAATTTTAATAACAATTCTTTAATTAAACGCTTAAAGGCATTGTATACTATATAATGCCCATATGGCGCAATTGGATAGCGCGCTGGACTTCTAATCCAGAGGCTACGGGTTCGAGTCCCGTTATGGGTAAATATATATTATTTATATGCATTTATAAAGTATGATTGTACTTTATAAATATTTATGTTAATTTGTACGGTATGGTGTATGGCATATATTGTATTTATAACATTATAAATTAATGTAGCGGAACACACGCTGTCTTATTCCCAACTATATAAAAATCGACCGGGTTGCATATATAATTTTTACTTTTTAGAAAGTAAGGACCTGTTGAATTTCCTTGATATGAACCCGCGTTAGCGCCTTGCGCACCCCAAGCCATATAAAACGAGTTTGCGTTCCGAGTTACGGTGTCGTATTTAAGCTTGAGTATACGCGTACTGCTCGATACCGGGCCCTGTACAGCAAACTCTGAATTATTTGGTTTATAAATATTAGTATATTGACCGGACGGACATATTTCTGTCGAAACACACTGATTACACTCGTTCGCAGTAGCTTTATTGTTGCAATTTTTACTACAACTACATCCCTGAATGCATACGCCGGTTGATCTAGTTTGAGGTCCATTTGGGCTATCTGTTGGATACAGCGGGGCTCCGTCAGTTGATACATACGTAACACCGATTTTAGGTAAAGTAGATAAATTTTGGTTATACGTCATAGACCTGCTTTTCATATATCCTTTTGTATCGCTATAATATGTTTTGCTTACTATGGTAGACGCCGGTTTAATGATTTGAGTTTCAGGGTTGCATGCGACACAATAGGGTTTATTTGTTACACAATTGTAACCAGACTGTCCAGAAAACATTTTAAAATTCGTGTCATTAAATCTTACTATTTTTTCTTTTATTCCTGTACTACTCGCCGAACTATCTTTCGATATACAATAACTACAATTTGTATTATTCACATCTTCTCCCAAGTAGGTTGACCCGTGAGGTATATCAGTTGGAATTCCTACACCAGCTCTCCGATAATTGCTTATATTAATCGAATTTAATTGTTTACGCCATTGTTTCAATGGTCTTGGTTTTAATATAGGACCAGATTGATACCTTACCATCTTATCTAGAGGTCGCGCATAATTTGGTACTATCGAATTTGTTGATATTTCTCCTTCTTTTACGTAGTGACGCGACATTATTATATACAAACATTATTATATACAATTATTTATCAAATTCAATCTCAATTTTCCCTCCAGGAACAGCTTTTATTTTTCCAACAATAGTCGGAATATCTTTAGAATTTTTTGGTAATTTGTAAACTATACCTTTATCTGTACCATACTCAGGATATCCTGGAATAGCCTTTAAAACTAATTTAACACTAGTTACATTTTCTATTTTTTCATCGTTTTCTATGTTAGGATTAAATGAAAGTTTATCATTTAAATCTCGACCATTAAATGTTAAACATTTCTTAGCATCCTCTTTATCCTTCGCATAAATGCGACAATCTATCGACGCCTCTTCGACCGCGTTCAAAATAGCAAGATTCACCTTTTCTTTTATACACGATATTTCATACAATGCCTGGTCCGTGCTAAATACTTTATTCTTTTTAAGTTTGCTGGAATCGCCATCCTTTGCATTCATCTTTAGTTCCTGGTCTGCTGTTATAGTCATTAAATATAGATATACATTGACGGTTTGATCAACCTTTGGTAAATTTTTATGACTACCGATACGTCTAGCCCTTCCTATAACCTGTTCCACTCTAACCGGGTGCCAATAAGGCTCAGTTATATGCACAAATCTTACATTTTTCAGCGATATGCCTTCCGCACCAGAAGAAGTAATCATCATTATTTTTACAATCTCTCCATATAAATTATTGTATTTTGCGCCGAGTATATCTGCCTCTTTGCTTGTTTTCCTCTCTTTATCTTGTCTGGCTTTCTCTATTTCTAAAACCGCTTTAATTTTCGCCGGGACAAACTCCCAAACCCCGTTAAATACATTACGCAATATTTCCTTCTCTTCTTGTTCCTCTGTTCCAGTATATAATATGAATTTCTTTTTAGACGGGTCCGAAAAAACGATCGGATCGACGCTCCAAACAGCACCAGTTTTTGTTATTTTAAACTGAACAAATCCGTTTGCCTCAAACACCAGTTTTAATATACCAATCCCCTCCAATGTTCGGAATTGACTATAAATTAAGCATGACCCTTTATTCTCCTCGTTCGTTACATTGTCTAATATTCGCAAAAACTTAGGACTATATTCTTTAAGACTATCTTTCGAGAAGTAATCCGACCCTTTTGCGGTTAGCGCGTTAAGTGCGGCGTTAATCTCTGCTATATACTCGTCTCTATATTTCTTCTTCACGTCTTTAATTTTTTTAACCAATTTTGTCCCCTCTTCGAGTTCGTCTAGGGTCTCTTTTTCTGTACCACCCTCAAGTATATCTTCGTCTAACATTTCATCATCCCCCGTATCTTTTGACATTTGCTCGCTTTTAGGCTTTGGTCGAATTAATCCCTTAGGAAAAACAAAATTACAGTACGCTCGAGAAAAAATGCGATAGGTTGATGAAATTTCCGCGTCTGTATCAACCTTCTTAGCACCCTTTGACGCTTTACTTCGTTCTAATTTTCGCTCTGCTTGTCTCGCCTCCTCGTAAATAGCAAATTGATAATTGCTCATAGGAATTTCCTCTACCTTGAAATCTATTTTTTTGTCATACTTCGGCATAAGACTTTCTTGCGCACTTCTAAAATGTGACACAAGACCAATACTGCGTTTTTTAAATACTGCCATATCTTTTACTTCTCCCGATTGTTCGTTCTTGAACATCGCGTTAAATGTATCTGCCGTATCTGGCAGCGCGTTACTTTCATTTAGAGTTGCGGTTGATGCGTAATTGAGTGTATTAAATATAGCCTTGACCTTTTCTACAAAAATCGCATCTGACACTTCTCCAAGTTTATCTGCCTTTACACCCATATAAGGCCGAGTTTTTTTATCATTGTTTATTTCATTTATAAACCCAAACGGGTTGCGCATAAGAATAATTTCTCGCTTTTTACCTCCTTCTATAACGTTGGTTTCTACGTCGACTATTTGTACTAAGGCTCCTCCCTCTAGGTGATTTTGTATAAAAGTATCTTCGGTTATTTTCTGAGGCGGTTTAGACTCATCTTTTAACGTTAAAGTAAATTTCCAACTTTGAATAGTTCCTCTTAAAATATTAAACATAATGCCTATTTCATTCGGGTAATTAACAATAGGAGTTCCCGTCAATAATATTATTTTAGAATTTTTCGCATTTTTGAGAGATTTATAAATGCGCGACGGTAGCGCATCTTCTTTTTTTATCTTGTTTGATATTCTACTCACCAAATTATGCGCTTCGTCTATAATAATAACTTTATCATCAAACGGATTTATCACATCATTTTTAGTCATTTCTCCCCACGTCTTTTTATTCAGTCCGTTATAATGTATAAAATCATATTGATTATTTATCGTTTCGTTAATCTGTTCATTCACGCTCTTTTTCTTTGTCTCGCTAAGTTTAGAATAAGGCGTTGCGTCGTCGGATGACACCCATAACCCTCCTTTTTTATTTATAAACTCGTCCGATAATGTTGTATTATATTTTGTTAAATCTTCGGTATCTTTTACAAACTTCCATTGAGTATTTTTATTGAATAATTTGTCACCGCATTTTTTCAATTCTTCTCGATAATTCATACTTAATGACGCAGGTGTCATCACGATTATTTGTTTATTTTGTTTTAACCTTTCTGCCACCGCAATAGAAGCACATGTTTTCCCTGACCCAAGACCGTGATACAATAATAACCCTCTGTACGGCGAATATGTATTCAAATAATCTACAACTATTTGCTGATGAGGCATCACCGAAAACTCCGCATTCACATTTTCGTCTATTTTTAATTCTTCAAAGAAGTTTGTTATTGCTGTCGGAAAACTTTTACGATTATTCAACGAATAAACTGTATTTTTTTCTATCGTGTCTTCGTCTATACCACTACGAGATTCTTTCGTCTGCGTATGTTTTCTTGTCACGGGTTTATCTTTCTGCGGCTTTGGCTTTTTGGTTCTAGTTGTTTTTGATGGGGTTGCAGGGCTTTTTGGCTCTAGTGGTTTTCGCGGTTCTGATACTATGGAAGGTTCTGTATCACTCTCTTCACCAGATACATCCCCCATTCCTTCTGGTCCAGCCTTTCTTGTTTTAGTTTTACTCTGCGGGGTTGGTTTATTCGTTCTGGTTTGTTTTGCTTTTGATTTTGCTTTTGGTTTGAGTTTTCCTGGAAACTGGATATCCGAACCAGATACACCTTCATCTATTCTTTTATATAACAGAATGCTCGCACTCTTATTAACGCTAAATCCGCGAGGTATATCACTCGATTGTTCATCTGAAATTCTTTTCGTCATACGACCATTGTTGTCATACGCAATGAACACATAATGCCCGGAATCCATATCAGACCCTTCATGGCTCACACACCCTTTTATTATATATCTTTTATTGCCTATTTTTATATTTTCGTCTATCTCGATGGATTGTTCGTTTTTTTCTATAACCCCGTCATTTTTTTCAAATCTAATCAAGTCTAGAATTAAATATCTCGAACTTTCAGGCGGGTCGATAATTAATTGTTTTTTTTCAATAACAGAATCTTTGCACGTGTCTATTTTGTTATTGGTTTCATCAAACTCGGTTTCTTCGCTCGTGTAATATTTTATTAAGTCGTTTACAGATTTGCACTTTTTGTCAATTTTCAATTGAATTGATATTCTAAAACTATTTGCATTAGTTATATATCCATTAGAACAAGTTACTTTGCTCTTTTCTATCACAATGTACGATTTAAATACATTGTATATTTTTGGATTATTCACAAAGCATTCAAACGCTTCTAAAATTTTCATCATTTCGCTTGAGTCTTCCTGCGTTTTTTTGTATTTTGGAACTTTACTTCTTATAAATTCGGAAAAAACCGAATATACCATTTTCCTCCCGACCTTTAATTTTTCTACATTTATCGGATTAGGATTTTTAGATGATATGTTTTCATTAAACTTTTTAAATAATTCACTTAGCGCGCTGATACATTCTTTATACAGTTTTGGATGAAAACATCTTACAAAGTTTTCCGCAACATCTCTTATTTCTGGTTTATTTGAAATAAAGTCGTTCAACTGACTTCCGTCCGCATTTCTAATATCACTTTCCGTTAATTCATTCAAGTCTTTAATTTCCTTGTTCGTCGCAGCAATAAGATAATGTCGCAACTCGTCTATTTGCCACAATAGTTGCAGACAGGAGTTCATAAAACATGTATTCCCTACATTTGTCAACGTACATATTCCTGCGATTGACGGAGTTTCGATTATTTCAGTTTCAGGTTCAGATTCAACTTCAGATTCAGGTTCAGATTCAGGTTCAGGTTCAGATTCAGGTTCAGATTCAGATTCAGGTTCAGATTCAGGTTCAGATTCAGATTTTGACGAAATCATTCCTTTACTTTTTACGTCAATGTCCGATGGGAAAACGTCCATAGCTTCTGGTTTTTGAATCACCATAGTGATTTCTTTTGTTTTACTTTGTCCAAGTTGACCCCATCTAAGCGGATGAGATGAAATAGGTAAACCCGCGGGTTTGATTGAAAGTCTTTTCAATAATTCAGCTAAATCTGTATCCATTCCCTATATCATTATAATATTTTATATTTATTTTATATCTTACCTATTGTAATTTCTTTTGCTATTCGTTTAATAATCCTGCTTTCATTTTCACACGCATTCCCATTGCCACCAGTTGTCTCTTTTATTAAATTCATATATTGATCGTTCATCGAAGAATCGCTCGATTTGCTGTCTGGATGAGCGTCGCTCCAATCCGACACTAATTGAACATTTTTAAAAGACACTGTTTTAATTGCGTTGCGCAATCTTACATTATCGTCATACTCTCTTTCCCATTTATTCTCATCCTTTACATAAATAATATCGCGCTTTGAATCACTACAGTGTAGCGGCCTTTTATATATATCGATTTCTTTTAACCTATTTACAAATAATTTCGTTATTCCTTCTATATATCCCAGATTTCCAATATCCTCTAAATCTGACAATTCAATGTTTAGGGTATCAACGAATTCACTTATATTCATCGCATCCTTGCATTGCTCGTTAAGAAAAAAATTAAGATTAAATGTTTTATTATTGCTGTTTATAACATCTCCAGTCGAATTTACAGTCGCGTTCTTATACAAATCAGCCATCTGCGAATGAAGCGAAATATTGCTTTGAGTTACTTCGATAACTAAACTAGTCAATTTATCTATTTCATCTTTCATTGTTTGAATAACATCCGGATCACTGTACTTTTCTACTCTATGCTGTTGAATTGCGTCACATGACCTACGGTGATTATATAATGAAGCTCTGTGAGTATAAACCTTACCACAATGGCATTCTAAAATTTGGCGACTTTTTTGTTGTATTTTCTCGCCATTTGTTGTATTTTGATGCTTCCTAGTAGAAAGGTGTTTTTCATAATCACTTTTCTTATAGCATTCGTAGTCACAAAAAAAACAATTAAAAATCTGGCGAGAAATTGGCGACTTTTTTGTTGTCATTGTTGTATATATAAATATATTTTTAAATGAATTTTTAAGTAATTTTAAGAAAAAATAATTTATGGTAACAAAATAATTTAAAAAAAAACTGAAATTTAGAGCATAATCGAGTGAACGTCATTTTTTCACTTTTTTTTTCAAATCTACAACGGTGTTTAGAGATTTGGACATTTATAAATGTCCAAAACCCAAAATGATTTTACAGATTTAGAAAAAAAAAAGTAGTTTTTTATTTTTAAAATATTATTATATAATATAATGTTTATGAACAATATTTTCGGCCCTACGCTTTCCTCTGATTATTGCCTATACTTCTACATTTTATCGATTTTTTTCTTTTTAGCAATGTTAATTGCTTTAGGCAGTGTCGTCTTTTTATTAGGCAACATTAAGGAAAATTACCCTCTTATTCTTACAGGTCTGTATTCCGCAGGCTTAACTGGGTTGATGTATTTATCTAATCGATTATTATATACGATGTGCTCTAATTCGACCCACTGATTTGAGCATTAATCATTTAAAAAATTAATGCAAACAATATAATGATGATACCATCTGAAATTATCGTTATCGTTATATTGTTTGGTTTAGCAATATTATTAGCGTTTTTTTTAATTAATAATATGTGTAGACCCAACTACTATAAAATTATTAATATTTAATTATATTAGTATGAATGCATCAGGACAGACAACGATAAGTAATATTAGAAGTTTCATAACTAGATTGTATAAATATATACATCCTATATGTTTTGTAAGCGGTGCGTTTGTGTTTCAGGACACGAGCAGTAGTTTATTTGATTTTCTAAGCAATACGCCACACCAACCGCTGGGATTTTTCACATCGCATGATCTTCTTTTGAAAAATAGTAAAAAAAATAATACCGATGCAGAAAGTCGGCTGTTAATTGGATCAATGTACGAAACTTCTTACGATGATGAAATAATTACAACAATTAGTTGCTATACTTGCGGTGATACATGCGAAACTCCAGTGCAAAGAGAAATAAGAATAATTAAATGGTATCGTTTCGTTGGGAATGATAAAGGGTTATATATATACATTAAATTAGAAAGTTCAAAAACCTTTTCTATTCAACACATTGCAAATATGCTTAGTAAACACGTTCTAGGTAAGCCCAATGTAACCGAATGTAAATCTTTCCGCGAAGATTGTATACGCGTCTCAAGTAGCAATGCTAATTCGGTTAACTCTATCTCCGACAAATATTGTATGAGCGATGATACACGAAGAATTTTATTAAATAATGCGCAGTACGAAGAACAATACGATTCTGAAAAGGGTCCTAAATATGGGCGAGTAGGAGATGAATATTATCTCGGAGAAATCCCAAAGAATTATATATTGCACGACATAGCGTTATAATGCATTGAAAATAATAATAATAATAATAGACCTAAAATAATATATTATATTAATTTATATTATATTATATGGGAGTCAAAGGTTGGAGTCGAGAATCACCAAACGATCGGCAAAGAACAAGGATGTTAAATAAATGCGGAGAGAAATGTTTTTTGGGCCCGAATAAATCATTTCCGATATGTAAAAAAAATACATGTAAAGTTTCAAATAAGGGTATAACCGCCGCATATATGCGTTCAAGGCAGTATTCAACTATAAAAGGAACTCGTAAATATAAAAATATTGCTAATACCGCATATAAACTTTTACATTAATATTTTAAAAATAATAAATTGAAACATTTATTATTTTTATTAAACTCATTTTAAGATGGAAAAGGAAGTACTGGAAAATTTGCTCATGATTAAACCGTTGATTAACGGGAAGAAATGGCTGGATATTGGAACACGCAACGGATTAAATATGATATCCTTAACAAAATGCGGCGCTACGTCGGTTATAGGAATTGATATAAACAGCGACAGATTCGGCGAGTTTGATAAATATGAAAAAATCTACCCCACTATAAAATTAATTAAACGAAATTTATACGATATGGATCCTAATAAAAAATTCAATGGAATAAGCGTATTTTTGTGGAATGTGCCATTCCTGGATTACGATAAAATAATGATTAAAATAAAAGAATTATTATTGCCCGACGGGATAGTATTGATTGGTATTTATGACTGTTCGTATAAAGAACATTACCCATATGATAAGTGTTTCATATATCAGCTGTTTATAAAACATTTCAAGTCGGTGATGAAAATAAATAAATATAATCGAAGCGAAGATGAAGGGCAATGGATAATTAAATTAGAACGTCCTATTAAATACTAAATTTACGACTACATATATTTACCAAGCACTCCACCCACCACCACCTTCATTAGACGCAGTTGGTTCATTCAAAGCGGTAGTAACGGTTGTTTGATTTCTTGAATTTCCTGATGAATTAGACATGTTGGATATATTTTCAGGCATAGCAGTTAATTGTGTATTTGAAGGCAATAGTTTTAAAACATCATACCCGTCAGACGAGGGTTGCATATTTTTTTGTTGTTGATATTGCGGAAGGTTTACTTGCGGGGCTGCCGAATTATATTGCGGAGCAGATG
>Ga0114971_10002058_pt1 | contig 13821 bp, 12 predicted proteins | sample M_140625_MF_Meta_FD_87320 | JGI IMG/M metagenome (GOLD analysis project Ga0114971, IMG submission 87320) | Freshwater microbial communities from Lake Montjoie, Canada to study carbon cycling - M_140625_MF_MetaG | ecosystem: Environmental > Aquatic > Freshwater > Lake | place: Lake Montjoie... | reverse complement strand
TGGGAAAATCGGGTCTCAGCCATTTTTAGGAGCAATGCCCCTCAAAGATGGAGGGGTCTGCGGGGAATACGCCGTCTTCGGAAGAGGCTATGAAGACTTTTTGAGTTTTGAGAGGGCCCCTAGATAGAGAACGGCGAAGAGCGCATCGGCGGCCGCGAAGAACTTCCAAAGGGTTGGAACGCCGTCGGTGAAGGCATGCCAGAGGACGGTTCCGATATAGCAAATCTTGAGAAGGATGCCGTAGGGAATGAGGAGCCGATTTTTCGCGGGATCCCGGGCGATCTGCAGAAACATGACTCCGAACAGGAGCAGCAGCGAGGCCGCAAAATCGACGTAGCCCCAGTGGTTGGGCGGCGTGATTCCGGCGGCCGAGAAAATGCGGGATCCCGCGACAAGGAAGGCGAATCCTAGCAAGCCGTCATAGGCCGCCGACACGAGGAATAGGAGACGAAACGGTGTGCGTGATTCCATGGGAAAGGTTCCGTAAGACGCCGGGTCCACAGGACCGGGCGCGGGGTTGAAATTCAGGCTGCCGACGGTAAATAGCAACTACAAACGACCCGCCGAAATGAGGTTATGCAGACACGGGGGCATCTGCTCCAAGCGGGTCTTGTCGGAAAACCGTCGCTAGAAGGTTCCCTGAACGGGACTCTGCGAGGCGCCTATTTAAACATCGCGTTGGCCTTGTCTCCCCCGCTGAGAATGTAGGCCACCAGATCGAAGATCTCGTCCTCTTTGAGCATGCTCAGCAGCATCTCCGGCATGGGCGACACCTTGCTGGGTTCGATGGTCTTTACCGTTTTGCGGTCCACCGACTGGCGCTGGTTTGGGTCGGAAAGGTCGGTGTTCAGCGTCACCGAGTCTCCGTTCAAATTGACCACGACGCCCGTCACGGTTGTGCCGTCGTTTTTGGTGAGAACGCTCGGCACGAACTGTTCGTTGATCTCCTTGCTTGGATGCAGGATTTGGTCGAGCAGATCGTGCGGGGTATAGCGGCCGCCTGCGCCGGTGAGGTCCGGTCCGGTCATGCCGCCTTCGTTGCCGAATCGGTGGCAGGTGTAACAGGCGGTCGCTCCGAACAATTTCCTGCCGTTGTCAAAGCTCCTGCCGTGGAGTTTGGTTGCGGTGACCTTGTCCAGATCCTCGAGCTTCCACAGCGTCGGAGTGCGTCCCGCAAACATGGCTCCGAGGTTTTCGACTGCGGACAATTTCTCGGGCTTCTTGGCGAGAAGTGCCGCGTGCGTCTGTTTTTCGGCTTCCGTAAATGTCGCTACGGCATCCGTCCGGATGAACTCGATGAACTTATCGAAGCTCGCGCCGCCCTTGTAGTTAGCTGCCTTTAGGAGCCACTCGAGGTAGGCGGTCCGTGTCTCAGCGGTCCAGCCGTTCTTGAGCACGCGGAGGCTGCGGGCGTATTCCATCTGTTCCTCCTGCGTAGGGGCTTCGGCAATAAGCTTGAGCGCCTTTTTTGCAACAGCCGGATCCTCGAGAAAAACAAGGGTCTCACACAGAAGCCAGTTGAGCTCTGGAGTGGCCGCCGGGAACAGGGGGCCGAACTTGGCTATCAGGCTGGCTACGGTTTTGTCGTCGGGGCGGCCGAAGCGGTTGAGCGTGATCTCGAGCGCCCTGAGCGCTGAGTGTTTGGCGGTCTCGGACAGTGCGCCTGAGTCTAGGGTGAGCAACGAGCTCAGGAGGGTGTCGCGGACGCCCTGGTCAACGACATGGGAGGCATCCTCCCTGTGCTGAGGACATTTCCCCGCCGCGCGCGACAGACCCAGCAGGGCCTCTGCGGCCGTTGCCGGATCTTTTTCCGCCAGCGCTTTGGCCTGCCACAGACCGGTATTTTGTGATTCGATAGCGGTGCGTGCCGCCCACCGCACGAAGCGGTCCTTGTGGGCGAGGTGAGGCCACGCGGCGGTGAGGGCTGAGAGATCCTTTTTTCCGTGGAACGCCTCCAATTGGCGGCGCAGATCGCGCTCCGGAGTCGAGCGGGCTGGCACAACCGCGGGCGCGGTCGATTCGGCGCCCCTGTAGCTCACGCGGTACAGGCCCGACTGGACCTTTCGGCCGCCGATGACGAAATACATGGAGCCGTCTGCGGGATGGATGATGGCGTCAGCCAGCGGAAGGGGCGCTCCGGAGACGAACTCCTCCTTCGTAGCCTTGTAGCTGGCGCCGCTGGCCTCGAGATGGATCGCGTAGAGTTTTCCCCAGCTCCAGTCCAGGGCGAAGAGGGCGTTCTGGTATTTCGCTGGGAACTTCGCGCCGTATCCGAACGTCACGCCGGTTGGCGATCCGGGGCCGATGTCCAGGGTGGGGGGCAGGTTGTCCGGGTAGAAGGAGGGTCTTTTTCCCGCCCCGTTACGCCACCCAAACTCGGCGCCGCTGACGACGTTGCAGATGCGCGTGGGGCGGTACCACGGCGTGTTGAAGTCGTACTCCATGTCGGCGTCGTAGGTGAAGAGTTCGCCGTCGCGGTTCACCGCCGCGTCGAATATGTTGCGGAAACCGGTCGCGAACAGGTTGAAGTCCTTTCCGTCGGGAGTGATCCTGTAGATGCACCCCCCCGGGCCCATGACGGAGCGCATGAAGCCCCGGCCGTCGGGCATGCGGGGCAGCAAGTGGTCCTCCCCCCAGACTTTCGGGACCGCCGAATCCGTCGTGATGTCGGTCATGTGTGCGCCGTTTCCGCAGACTAGAAAAAGGCCTTTGCCGTCTGGTGTAGGGACCACAGCGTGGACGCCGTGGTCTCCCTTGCTTTCAATCGACCTCAGAAGTTCGACCTTATCTAGTTGGTCGTCTCCGTCGCTGTCTGTGATGCGGTAGAGCCCCCCGGGGATCTTTCCCTCGTAGTCGTTTACGCCCACGTACAGCGCACCGAAGGCAAACACCATGCCGTTGACCGCTCTGATCTCAGCCGGAACGCGCTGGATGTCGGACGCGCTGAGTGTCTTTCCCGGTGCGGGCGGGGCGAACCGGTACAGGCCGCCGTACTGGTCGCTGGTGTAAATGCGTCCCTTCGGATCCGTGCAAAGGTTGACCCAGGAGCCTTGCTCCTGATTGGGAACGGAGTAGAGGAGCTCGACCTCGAAGCCTTTTGGAACCTTGATGCGGGAGACTGGGGTCGCCGTATTTTCGCCGATGGCGAGGCCCGAGGTGGCGGGTTTGTCACCCTTTTTTGAAGCGGGCGCCTGAGCGGATGCCTGCGCGGCCGATGTCACGGCGAAAGCCAGGAGGAGGGCTTTGTTGAGAAGGGGTGTGATATTCATTCGGTCGGGGTGGCTGGTGTGGAGAGCGGTTCGTAAGGGGCAGGGGAGCTTTTGACTCGGCTCGGACGACCGCAAATTATGAAGCGGGCGGGCCGCGGTATGGCAAACACCGAAGCTGGGTCCGGGTTTTAAACTTTTCGCGGCTTTCACAAGGCGCGCTTTCCTGCCGGGGTGCCGAGATGTGAAAAATAAATGAATCACAAATCATTTAGAATCCATTTCTTAGGCGTCTTGCGATTCAGGGGGTGGGTCATTCCCTCGCGCCAGAGGACCCGCTTTCTAGCGCCGGGCCGGAGCGGCTCTGCATGTTTGTTCCGATTCCTCTAAATTCCTAACCCCCTCCCCCTCTATGAACAAGGCTCTTCGAGTCGTCCCGATGGCCGTCTGCTTGCTGTCCCTTCCGTCCGTGGCGGACGAGGCGGGGCCGGTCAAATATCTGGACAAGTTTCATTTGATTGACCCGAAAACAGTCAAAGCGAATGAGATAAAACTGAAGGTGGTGCCTGGGGAGGACCCCGAACACAGCCGTGCGCTGGAGCTCTCCGCGGATTTTGCGAAGCCCGGAACCCACACTCATTTGTTGAAGACGTTCGCCCCTGGTACAATAAACGCCAAGCGGTATGGCGGCGTCCGGTTTTTCATCAAAAGCCCGACAGGAACTCGGGTGTCGATCGGAATGGCCGGAAGCTACAAGCGCCCGGACGGCAGATACACCTCGTTCCACGGCGCCGCAGTGATTGGCAACGACCAGTGGAAGGAGGTCAAGATTCCGTTTTCGCAGTTGAAACGGAGAGGAGGGACGTTCTGGAAAGACGGTGTGCAGGTGGTGGTGCAGGGAGGAGATCCCATGGAAGAATTTGAAGTTGCTCAGCTCAACAGCATCTACTTTTCGATGAGCGTGGAAACTCGAGGAAACAGCACCATTGCCAAGGTCCTGCTGGAGGGCCTTTCGCTCGAGGAGCACTCGGAGGCGTCCCGCGCTCAGTAGAACGCGAGGGCCGTCCTGCTGCTTTCCCAAGGGGCGTCCGGGCCGCTTCCACGGGCGCCTACTCGCGAACCGATCGATTCCGCGCCGGCGGTTCAGCCTTTTCCTCAGGCCCCATGGTGATGCCGGCTTCCCAGCTTCGACATGCGGTCCCGTAAAGACGGGGTGCCGCTAGTCTTTCAAGACCTTCCAGGCGACCCGCTGCGCGGCGCGTTCTGGCAGGAGAGTCGGGCGGCCGGGTGTGCCGGTGTATTCTGGAATGGCCGAGGAGATGTCCGTTTCAAAGATGGGAATGATGGGCAGGCCGTCGGCGTTTCGCTTGTACTTGTCCATGTCCTCCTCCCTTTCGACCAGGAGGCTGAACCCGGTGAGGCCGCCGGGCCATTCGCTGAGGATGACCTCCAGTTCGCAAACCTGGTTCTTGGTGAGGGTGACCGAATCGCTCATCGCGTGGCCCTTTTTGGTGATCTCGTAGAAGTTTCCTGCATTCTCGCCCTTGCAGTAGAGGCGGCTTCCTCTTCGGTCAAATGGCGATGACTTTGCCGTCGAGTTTCACCCCGAGAAAATCGTCTCCAAAGCCCACGAAACGGTACGTGCCCTCCTTTGGCGGAACCACCCTGGCCTTGTAGTGAACGATCAGGGAAATAGGAGTCACATCCTTCTCCACTCCAAACGACTTTGGCAGCTCCGCGGCCGTCATGCTGGGGATCCAGAAGCGGGAGGCTGTGATTTCATCATTGGCCTTGAAATAAGGAGTCAGTACGCCGAGGTCGAAATGTTTGGCGCTGAAATTATTGATAATTTTCAAGGCGGCCTGGCGGTTGCCATGGTCGGCCTCGGTGGGGGACTTGTCGGGATGTTGTTTGAGGTCGTAGAGGTTGCCAATCATGCCCTTCAGAGTGCTCGCACCCTTGAACCCGAAAACAGAAACCTCGTTGCCTGAGGATCCCATGCTCACGCTGGAAGCGCCTGCCTTGCCGGTGCCGTTTGTCGCCATTCCAAAGGAGCCCTTGCCGGCGCCGGCCATTCCGCTGATGGACGCTGGCACGGCGCCGAATGCAGGGGTGGAAAGGGGCGTGTCCGGGATCGAGATCTTTGACGCCTCCGAGGTGGAGCTGATCCGGGCCGGCGCTAGAGGAGCGCTGGTGGCATTTCGTTGTGCCGCTTGAACCTTGTACTCCGGAGAGGGTTGTGGCGCCGCGGGGGCGGGCTGGCTTGCAGCGGCGAAGCTAAGCTTTTTTTTCACCTGTGTGCTCTGGACCACCCAAAGGCCGGCTCCTACTAGCAGCAGAATGTGGAACGCTATGCTGAGGATCAGAAAGGTTCCGCCCGAACGGGTGAGACGCTGCCAGAATGTCTTGGGTAACCCATTTGCCTCTGGCTTTGAGGGAGCGGCGGTTTTTGGGGCGGTTTGCAGGGGCGGGGTAATGTGGTTCATTCTTCTCCTACGGTGAAGGTGACGGTTTCAATCTTTGCCTGGGCGAGCACGTCGAGAACGTCAACGGTTCGGCTGTAGCGAGCGTTGGGGTCGCTCACGATTGTGACGAGGGCCGGTGTCTTCGCGTTGTCCGCGTTTTGTTTCAGCCTGAGGAGGGTTCCCCGCAGGCGCTGCAGGTCGCGGTTTTCCGGAGCCGCGAGGGGCTCGTCGTTTAGAGAGACCTCGCCGGCCTCGGAGATGTTGATGATGATTTCGTCGAAAAATTCGGTGGCGCTTGGAGCCTCCGCGTTGCCGGGGAGGGTCGTGGCGTACTCGTTTTCAACCTTCACGGCGCCGGCCATGACCATGAAAAAAAGCATGATCACGAAGACGACGTCGATCATTGGGGCGATCTGGAATCCTCCCATTGGGAGCTCCTCGGGGATGAAGCGCTTCATGGGTTAGTCCTTGTTGACGGTTGAGAAAGCAATGTCGCTAATGCCCGCCTGGCCGGCCGTGTTCATCGCTTTGGAGACGTGGATGGCAGGGACGTCCCGGTCCGCGCGAATCAACACCCGGAAGCTCCCCGTGGAGTCCCGAGAATGATTTTCTTCGCTCGCCTTCCTCGCGGCTTGGAGTTCAGCGAGCAGGCCTTCGGGGTCCTCGTATGGCTTTTCGAGGTAGATGAACAGTGCGCGCCTCGTAACCGGATCCCACCGGACGTTCACAATCGCCTCGGGCCTGCCGTTGTCCTTTCTCTGGGCGTTTGGCCCAGTCGGCAGCTTGATGTTTTTATCAACGCGCAGCACCTGCGCCGATGTGATGGTCATAAAAAAGATGAGCATCACGAGGAGCACGTCGATCATTGGCGCAATTTGAAAGTCAGGCTCGCCCGACTCCATATTTCCTCCGCCTCCGGCCATAGTTTGATCCTCCTAGTTGGGGTTGGGGTGTTGGGGGGCTAGTGCTAGGCGAGAGTGAGGTCGGACGGGTCTTGTGCCTCGCTCTCGATGGAGACCCAGTTCGGTAAAGCTGCGAACAGTTCCTCGCCGCTGATGTGGAGCCCGGCCATGTGCTCGTAGGGCATCTTCCGGAAGAGCTCCTGCATGAGATCTTGGATGTGATGCATCGCACTGTTGGAGCGGCTGCGGAGCATGTAAAACATCCCGAACGCCGGAATGGCAATAAACAGGCCGCTAGCCGTCGCCACGAGGACCTCTCCGATCGCTGACGAGAGGCCCGCCGGATCACCGATTCCGGAAGTGCCCAGGTTTGCGAACGCCTTGATCATCCCTGTGACCGTTCCTAGGAGCCCTATCATGGGGGTACAGACGCCGATGACAGACAGATAGCTGATGTACGTGTTGAGCTTGGAGCTCTCCTGGTGCATGGCGGAGGCGATCGCTTCTTCAACGCCGCTTTTACCTTCGCCCAGCATTCCGGTGGCAGCGCGGAGCGTATTTGTGAGCGGCGACGGATTGGCTTTGCAAAAAGCATAGACGCCCATGTAGTCGCCTTCTCGGAAGAGGCGTTTGGCCTCGGACTCGAACGCAGGGGGAGCGGTCCGCTTTCTGGAGGTGCGCATCCAGCCGTCGCTGCACAAGTAGACGGTTAGAACGGAGCACAAACCGATGGGTGCCATGACCCATCCTCCCTCGTAGATCTGCTCCCAAAGGGTTTTGTGCTTCTGGGGAGCCGCATCCTCTCCAGCTGCTGAGGCTGAGGGGGGGCAGCAGAAAGCTGCGGCGGCAAGAAACACGACGGCTGCATTTTTGATGAGTGGATGCATGGTGGGTTTGGGGATTGCGTTGTTATCGCGTGGTGGTGGTTGCTTTCAGTTTTGGTAAAGCGTTGGCGGTGCGCGTTTGCTGCGATCCGGGATATTCGGTTTGCAGATCCTCGATCAGGGGGAGCGACTCGGAGATTTGATCGTTCCCCCTGCATGCCTCTACCGCGCCCAGCAGGGCCGGTGCTTGCAGCAGCCGCCATCCCGGCGAGAAAAGCCGCACGGATAGAAAGGCGCGCGCCCCCTTCGCCCATTGTCCTGTTGAGAGACAGGTGTTTCCCTGTTCGATCCATGCAACGGCGGCGCTCAGGGTTCCGGGGCAGGTGGATGTCGCGGAGACTGCGGCTTTTTCGAAGGCGGTTTTATCCGGATTTAAAAGCCTCAGCTTGAGGAGCTGCACTGTCGCCTCCAGATCTGGGTCGCCGGTTGGAACCCAGGTTTGCAGGAGGGTCTTAAGCTCCGCGGTTTTGCGTGTGTTTACCAAGGCGGGCAGGACAAGGCGCAAGATCGCGGCGCGAGCATTGCCGGGCACGTCATGCCACTGGTTGTGGTAGACAAGCGGTGCAGCGGTTTTGAGGAGGACTGTTAGCGCGTCGCCCGCGTATGCAGCTGCAGAAGCCTCCCGCATTTCCGGTGCTTCGGTGAAGACGATCCGCTCAATCTGGTTAATCGCAATGAGACTCGTTTCCTCGGGCGGTGACAGGAGCTTGGCGAAGGCCACGGTGCCGTCCCTTCGCAGACTTGAGGCGCGGACGACCTTTCCAGTCTTCAGGTAAACGTCCTCTGCATGCGCCCCATGGAGGAGACTTAGGAAAGCCAGGAGTAGGGTGGAGAATTTCATTTTTCGGATAGGGTGGCGAGGCGCCGCTTTGCCTCGGCTGCGGCGGGAAGATTGGATAGCCTCTCGTTTGCGATCAGCTCCCTCAGGTGCGTTTGCGCCTTTGCGAGGTCGCCAATCCTTTCAAAGCTGTCGGCCGCCCGGAGGTAGGCGCGGCCCACTTGCGCGGGATAGCGCTGGTAGGCGACAAAGACTCTTTGAAAGTACTGCAGGCCGCTTTCGAACTCCCCTTTTTGGAAGTGGACTTCGCCTAGCAGATAAACGGCCTCCGCCGTAGCCTCACCCCGCCACTCCCTGGTGGTGGCGACTTGCTGGAAAAGAGACTTGGCTTGATCCCAATGTTTTAGCGCCAGCAGGGCCTTGCCTTTGCCCAGGGTGACCTCGCGTTGTGTGGTTGGAGCTCCAAGCTTTGTGAGCGCATCCTCAAACCACCTGAGGGCGTCCTCCGGGCGATTCTCGAGCAGCGCGACCTGCCCCATGCCGTTGTAGGCGGCGTCGAGCATGGGAGATTTGGGGAAGGCTATGAGGAGTTCGTTGTAAAAGGACTGGGCGCTTTCGATCTGGCCGCCGGCGAGCTGATGCTCTCCGCACTTGGCAAGGAGGCTTGCGCTGAGTTCAGTGGGAGGCGTTTCCTGCGCAATTTTGCTGAGGAGAGCCGCCGCTTCTGCGGGTTTACGGGTGAGCCGGTGGAGTTCAGCCTTTGCGAACAAATAGCGCGCGCGCCCGAGGCCATTGTTGGACACGGAGTTCTCCGAAAAAAGCCTTTCAAGCTCCGCCTCCGGAACATGGCCGCGCGGTGCTTCCGGCGACGTTTTGGGGGCCGTAGAAGACTTTCCGCCTCGCTCGTTTTTGGTCTGTTCACTGGCGGCCTGGCTGACCGTTCCGGGGGGAGGTTTGATACTGAGTTGGGCCAGTTGAGAGATGAGTTGCTCGACTGCTTCGCTTTTGCGGTCTCCAACGTAATTGGCGATTTTTGTAGCCAAAAACTCCTTTGCCTCAGCGAGTTGGCCGCTCTTCTGCATGGCGCGTGAAAGCCAGTACATGGCTGCGACAACGCCGGGGTGTTCCGGATGTTCTTCGATGAACCTTTGGAAGAGTTCCGAGGTCTTATCCCAGCGGCTCAGCTTCTGGTACTGTTTGTTTGCCTCGAAGAGTGCGTAGTTGAGCACGTCCTCGGATGGGGAGGATGTCATGGCCTCCTGATAGGCATCAGCCGCCTCTGCATGTTGCCCCAGTGCGGCGAAGGCGTCGGCCTTCAGTGCCAGAACCTCGGCAAGCTGCGACTGCTTGCCGAAAGCCTGTTGCCAAGCATCGCACTGGGCGATCACCTCTTGGTACTGCCGGAGGCCCTGGTGGGAGAGCGCGATCCTGTAGGAGGAGTCGGAGGAGAAGGGCCCTTCAGGATATTTTTCAAGGAATGCGCGCAGGCTGTGAAGAGCGTTTTCCTTTTCCCCTTTGAAGAACTGGCAGAGGGCCGAGCGGTATTCCACCTCGGGCTTAAGCTCGGAGGCAGGATATTTCTCAAGGTGTTGCTGGTAGGCCTCCTGCGCCTCGGGATATTTGCCTGAACTAAAGCGTGTGTTTCCGAGCAGGAAAAGAGACTGCTCGCGCTGGGTCCCCTCGGGAAAGTCGAGAACTGCCTTTTGGAACAACACCTCTGCCGCGGCATATTCCTCCCGTTGCAGCTTCAGGGTTCCCTGGACAAAGCACAGGATTTCGGCGTTTTTGCCGTTAGGATACTCCTTAAGATAGGCGCTGCTGAAGTTCTCGGATTCTGCGGCGTGATTCAGGTGGGCGTGGCTGAGGGAAAGGCCAAAAAGGACCTCCTCGCGGATTGAGTTGTCCGGGTTGGCTGTCAGCAGTGATTCGAGCAGTACCACCGCCTCCCAGTGGCGGGCAAGTTCCTGCGAGGCACGGGCCTGTCTCAGGCGAAGAGGCGGCAGGTAGTCCTCTGTCTTCTCGACCTGGGCCACCACTTTTTGACCCTCTTCAAAGCGCGCTTTGAGGCGCAAATTGGCGTCCTGAATCTCAGCGAGGCGGCCGGGGTTTTCGGCAAGCAGCATCAGGTTCGCCTGATAGCGGGCCTGCATCGATTGCAGGCGGGATTGCTGCAGGGCGATGATTTCGTCTTTGCGGCGCACGAAGGCGTAGGCACGAAGGGCCAGCTTGAATGCGCGCTTCTTGAGAAACGCATCACCGAGGGAGAAGGAAATGGCGTTTAGTTGGAGCGGATTGCCCACCAGATCGGTTCTGCTGTGGATGATCTGCAGGTATCGAAACGAGCCGTCCGGGTTGCCGATCTCCGCCTCCACGGAAGCCAGCTGAAACAACAGTTGAACCGATTCCTCCGTTTGCAACGGGACGTTTCCGCGCGGCCTCAGCAGCGTTAGGACGTACTGCAGGTCTCCGGTGTCTTTGAGCAGAGTCGTCCACGACAGCAGGACGCGCTCACTCAGGAGTTCGGGCTGCTTGGCCAGGTCGTTGAAGATTGCCAGTGCCGCCTCCTTGTCGCCGAGCTGCACAAGGCAATGGGAGAGGCTGATGCGGCAATCAAGAGCCTTTGATCCAGAGGGATAGAGCTTGAGGTACTGCTCGAAGGCGGACTTGGCTTTCTGGAAGTCCTGCGAGTTGTAGTGGGCGGCCGCCAGCGTGTAGTAGATGCTCTCTGCCTCAGGACCCTTCGCGCCCTGATCGATCATTTTTTGTAGTAAGGTGATGCAATCCGGGAATTTTTCTTCGGCGAAAGCCTGCAGGGCCTTTTGGTAGATTTTTTCGGGCGAATCGGTGTCGTCCGCTTTAGCGGGCTGATCTGGTGCGCGTCCCGCGGGCGCAGGTTCGGTGGCAGGCTTTGGTTTTGGTGTGTTCGGCGGGTTGGCCGGCGGGTTGGCCGGCGCTCCGTGGAGTGCGAGGGGGAGCGGGGCCAGCGCCAGGAACGTGCTCAAGAGGGCCGCGCATCTGCTTAGGCTGCCAAGGCGCCCAAAGGCCGGAGGCCTCTCGGACTCAGGACCTGTCGATGGTGCCTGCCGGCCGCAGACTGCGGTTGATCCTGTGCAAGCGAGAGCATCTCCGGATTTAAGAAATCGGAGTAAGCGTGACGGAGGTGTTTTCTGGGGGAAAAACATCCAAAGAAAATATGGTGGAGGTGGTTATGCCTACTGGTTGGTTTGATGGACCCGGGAGGGTTCCCTCGTCCACCCCCTGATTCGCTCTAGGCCTCGCGGTTGGATGTGTTTGACTGCCGCCCGGAAGTTCAGCGGGGCCGGCGGCGTGGGTTGCGCCCGGATTCAGGGCGTTCGTGGACAACCCCCTGGGGGATTGAATTCGTGGATTGCTAATTCTTGCCCGTAGCGGCTTTCTAGGAACAGGCAGTCTCAGGTTTTCGTTCCCATGTGCGCTTCATTTGAGTCCAATGGAAAGCAGTTCAGGCCGGGCCGCATCGTAGGCGCCTGGCGGGAGCAGCGTGCGGAATCTGCTGTGTGGGGAGGCTTTGCCCGGAGCGAGATCCTGTCCTGGTGGCTGGGGAAAGGCTTCAAACTGGTGGACGTTCCCGCCGAACGGTTCGCCGAGCGCTCGCGGCGGGACGGACGTTTGCATTGGTCGGACACGCCGCCCGGCCTCGTGATTCGCGGGCTGTGGGATTCCAGCGGGGCGGCGCCGCAGGTTTGGATCGTGACGCGGCAGGCGACCCCTGTGGAGTTGGAAGTTTTTGGACACGACCGCATGCCCCTTTTGGAAAGCCCGTTGTTTTCCGCGGAGCTGATCCCTATGGAGCCAGAGCCAGAGCCTCCGTCCAACCAGTTGGAGCTTTTCTAGGTTCGATAGCTCCTCAGTCAGAGGCCTCGCAGTGAGGTTTTACGGTCGCGTAGTGAGGCTCACTGTCGCGTAGTGAGGCTCACGGTCGCGTAGTGAGGCTCACGGTCGCGTAGTGAGGCTCACGGTCGTCTACGCAGGCAGGGGGAAAGCCATTTCCGGTATTCGGCCGAAAGATCAAGCGATCCCACAACATGTTGGAGCGGGCGTTTTGCCCGATGATCTGAACTCAGACCGAGTGAGTGTCCTGAGGCGCGCCGGAAAGGAAGGCCAGGGCCTTGTCGTAGCTGCAGCGTTCCAAGTAGTGCCTGAGCTGGGGATGGACCGGCTCAGGCAGCTGCGTGGATAGGCTGGCGATCGTCTCGGAGACGTCCTTGAGCGCCTCCAAATGGCCGGGTGCGTCGCGTTGGACCCATTCCCTGTCGGCGATGATGGCAAGCCTCTGGCGTAGGGCTTGTGCAAGAGCCTCGGGGGCGGCTGTGGTCTCGGTCATTTGTCTAATTCAGTGCTAGTGCTGCAGGCCGCTGCGGCGCGACGCCAGAGAAGCAATGGCTTCAGCCTGAAGCTGTCGCTCCGCCTCCAGCCAGTCCTCCTGTGAGTTGCCAGGAATTCCGTAAGCGCGGCGGTGTTCTCCAATGAAATAGGCGCGAACCGAGATGTTTTCCTCGTTCACAGAGTGCCCGTGGAAATGTTCCTGAGATTCGTGAACGGCTGGGGCGTGAGCCTCGTGGAGTTCTGAAGCCTGTGGACTCGGGGTGGACGTCTCCGAACCTGATTCTCCGAGATTCGCTTTACTGGACGACCTTTTGACCGGTTTTCTGGCGGCAGCCTTCGCCGGGGCTGGAGCCGCCATCTCCTTTGGAGCCGCCATCTCCTCGATGGGGGAGCTTCCTGGTTCCGAAGAACTGGAAAGATCCAGCGCTCCTTTGGCAGCCTTGGCTGATGTCTTTTTTGCAGCCGGTTTTGTTTTTTGGCTTCTTTCGACTGTCTGCTCTTTTTTTGTAGGCATAACAACTGGCACTTTGAGGTTTCAGTGACTAGGCCGGGGGAGGCGGGGCAGCCCTACGCCGACACGTTACGGGAAGATTTTAAAGTCGTCCACGGAAAGTACGGGCGACTGCAAGAAACTGGTGGCTGGTCTCTTTCGTCCGGTTGTAACGAGGAGCTTCAGGCGCCGGCCGTCAGCCGATGGGAAGGCATTTTCTTCGAATGAGAAGCTCCGCCCGGGCGAATGCCTCTTCAGGAGGCACCGCCAAAAGCGATTTTTCCTTTCGGAACCAGGTTTCCTGTCGTCGGGCGTATTGCCGCGTGGAGGCAATGAGATGCTGCTCGGCTTCGTGTCTCGTTTTCAGACCGTCGAGGACGTCGCAGACCTCCTGAAATCCGATGGCCTGTTTTGCGCCGGCTCCGATGGCATTCCGCACCCCGGCGACTTCGGCCTCTACTCCGTCCGCAAAAAGCCGTTTCGCCCGCAGCTCGATTCTCCGGTGCAGCACTTCCCGTTCAAGACTCAGCCAGATGCCGGCCGGCGCTCCGGACCATTCGGCTCGGTCTCGAAAACTGGTGAAAGGTTTTCCGGTCAGAATACAAACCTCCAGCGCCCGGATCACGCGTCTGGGGTTTTGAAGGTCCACGCTCAGCCTTGCCTCGGGATCACGCTCGACCAGGTCGCACGTGAGGTCGGCGAGCGGGAGTGTCTCGAGACGAGCGCGCAGG
>Ga0114971_10002057_pt1 | contig 13822 bp, 13 predicted proteins | sample M_140625_MF_Meta_FD_87320 | JGI IMG/M metagenome (GOLD analysis project Ga0114971, IMG submission 87320) | Freshwater microbial communities from Lake Montjoie, Canada to study carbon cycling - M_140625_MF_MetaG | ecosystem: Environmental > Aquatic > Freshwater > Lake | place: Lake Montjoie... | reverse complement strand
GACATCAGTGCAGAAGGAAGTAAATTGACAATACAACTTTGCAGACATTTTGATTGTTTGTTGGTTGATTACTCTCTCTAGGTAGTAATGAAAGATAAATAAAAATAAACAATCAATTTTTATTATATTTCTATAAAATTAATACAAATAATTTATCCATGATTTTAATACTGGTTGATAAGGATAAGGTAAATATATTACTGTATTTTTATTATAATATGCTGCTATTATACTAAATGAACTTAAACCTGTTACAAATACATCTGCATTGCATAAATGATGAAACGTATCGAATACATCCATATCATCAAAATGCAATTTAATATCTTGAATGTCTCGCAATTTTTTAAATTTTATATCAAAATATTCTTCTTGCGAAAATATATGAATTTCATTATTTGTATATTTTTCTTTCAATTGGTTTATTAAGTTTTCATACATATCTGCTGTAAAATTAAATCTCTCTTCTTTTGATGTATCTGTTTTTGAATATTTTTCATACTCTCCTTCATTATCATAATTATTATATACTCTTATGTGTATTGCTATACTCGTTTTTGTTTTATTATAAATTAATGTTCTATGATTATTAGCCTCGTCATATACATTTATTAAATCGGTTTGAATATCTTTAAAATAATATTCAGGATTTTTATAAAATATGTCAAATGTATGAAAATATAAATATAATATATTTGGATTTCGATTTCTAAATATTGTTTCTTCTGTTGTATTCTCTGTTATAAAATATTTCTCTAGTTTTTCTATATCTACTTCGTTGTTATTTGATAATTTCTTAAAATTAAAAAATTTGTCCCATTTATCATTCCAATCTTTATCATTATTATAATTATGACCTATTTGTAATGGTATATGTATATATTTTAAGTTAAATTTTTTAATTACAGCATATAAATTTATAATCTTTTGGTATTGTGATCCTATACCTTCAGTTGCTTTAATATTACAAGGATTTAAATAATTATATGATACATACATTTTATTTATTGTCTTAACTTTTATTTTTATATCAAATTTAAATATAAGACAATAAACAATTCTTTATTTTTTTTTCTTTATTATAAACTAGCCATGATTTTAATACTGGAGGAAAATAATATTGTAAATATATTATTGTATTTTTATTATAATAGGCTGCCAATATACTAAACGAACTTAAACCCATTACTAATATATCGGCCTTACATAAATGATGAAACGTATCGAATACATCCATATCATCAAAATGCAATTTAATATCTTTTATTTGTCGCAATTTTTTAAATTTTATATCAAAATATTCTTCTTGCGAAAATATATGAATTTCAGTATTTGTATATTTGTCTTTCAATTCGTTTATTAAGTTCTCATACATATCTTCTGTAAAATAACATCTCAATTCATCAGTTGTATTTTCTTTTGAATATCTTTCATAATATTCACTATCGGCTTTATTATCATAATTATTATATACTCGTATATGAATTGCTATGTTTGTTTTTGTTTTGTTATAAATTAATTTTCTATGATTATTAGCCTCGTCATATGCATTTATTAAATCTTTTTGAATATCTTTAAAATAATATTCTGGATTTTTATAAAATATATTAAATGTATGAAAATATAAATATAATATATTTGGATTTCGATTTCTAAATATTGTTTCTTCTGTTATTGATTCTGTTATAAAATATTTATCTAGTTTTTCTATATCGATTTCATCGTTATTTGACAGTTTCTTAAAATTAAAAAAATTGTCCCATTTATCATTCCAATCTTTATCATTATTATAATTATGACCTATTTGTAATGGTATATGTATATATTTCAGGTTAAATTTTTTAATTACAGCGTATAATTCTATAATTTTTTGGTATTGTGATCCTACACCTTCAGTTGCTTTAATATTACAATAATTTAAATAATTATATGATACATACATTTATTAATAATTTAATAATAATTTTTATATAAATTTAAAATTAAGACTGAAAATAATGATTTAATAATTGCTGAAAATATTATTGATTTCAACTATTGATATTATTTTTAACAAATGATAATTATAAAAAAGACAAATCTTTTTATTTTATTTTAGATAGTAATGCGTCTCGTAATTTTGGATATTGGGTTTTTGAAAGTTTTGAATAAAACTAATCCTAATATTAAAATTTTATTAGAGTTTTTTAATATTAATAATAATATTTGTTATTCACCCAGAATTTATTCATAGATTGAATAATGATAATTATTAATCATATAGAATCAAATTTAGATATTGATAATAAAAATCCTAGTTACAATGATGAAATTATTAACAAATTATCGATAATTACGAAAATATCAATAAAAATAATATTATTTTCTTAAAAAACAAAGTAATAATAGCAATTGATGATTATTCATATCGTCCAACCCATCTAAACTCAAATCCATTTTTGCATTATTTATTTGATATAATTGCTAGTAGAAATAGAATAGAAATTTCGAAATTAGCTAAATAATTTTTTATATAAAAAAAACAATTATTTTATATATATTTAAAAATGTATGATAATGATGTTTTGATGATTATCGAAGATATTGTTAATTATAAATATAATTTCTCTACTACTGATATTATTATTACAAAATGTATTAATAAACAACATCAAAATTATAAAAAAGACAAATCTTTTTATTTTATTTTAGATAGTAATGCGTCTCGTGATTTTGGATATTGGGTTTTTGAAAGTTTTATATTTATAAATCTTTTAAGAGATTTAAATAAAACTAATCCTAATATTAAAATTTTATCTAAAATCACTAATTATAATATTAAAAATTTATTAGAGTTTTTTAATATCAATAATGAAATTGTAAATACAACAGATAATTATAATAATATTTGTTATTCACCAAGAATTTATTCAATATATTATATTCATAGATTGAATAATGATAATTATTTTAATATGTATCTTACAAATTATATTAATCATATTAAATCAAATTTAGACGTTAATGATAATGATAATGTATATGATTTTGTATTTATTTATAACAATAAAAATCCTAGTTATAATGATGAAATTATTAAAAATTTAAAATTAAATGCAAAAAATATAGTTTTTATTGATAATAATTATGAAAATATTAAATACAATTTATCGGTAATCAATAAAGCAAAAATAATAATATTATTATATGATTCATCTTTTTATTATAATTGTATTTTTTTAGAAAACAAATTTATTATTATTATTGATGATTATATATATAGACCAAATGGAATTGGAACCCATATAAATTCAAATCCATTTTTAAATTATTTATTTAATATTATTGCAAATAAAAATAAAATCGAAATTATGAAATTGGCAGATATATATAAATTTACAAAATAAATATTTAAGAACTATTAAGAAATATTCATTTAAAATGAAGAAAGTATTTTTAACATTTGCAAGCCACAATGATGAATATAGACCTCATATTTATTATGCTAATATTACAGCAAATCAAATTAGAGAGTTTAATATTTTTGATGAAATTAATTTATATACAGTTAATGATTTAATTAATGATGTATCTTTTTGGAAACAACATTCTAATTTTATTTTAAATAATAAAAGAGGTTTTGGATATTGGATTTGGAAACCATATTTAATAAAAAAAACTATGGAAAGATTAAATGATGGTGATATTATTTTATATTTAGATAGTCATACTACTATTAAACCAGATGAAAAACAATATTTATTACAATATATAGATATTGTAAAAGAAAAAAAAATATTATATTCTGATATACATAAATCAAGCGAATTTATGTATAATAAAATGGATCTCATATATAAATTAAATATGTTAAATAATGACTTAATATCTACATATCAATGCGAAGCTAATATCCAATTAATATACGTATGTAAAGAAACACGAGAATTAGTAAATACTATATACAATTATGCATGTGTTTATTATAATATAGATGATACACCTTCTATAATTCCTAATCATTCTATATTTAAAGATCATAGACACGACCAAAGTTTATTTAGTTTATTAATTAAAAAACATAATTTATATTCAACTGTGACTATAGACAAATGTTTATATCATAGGGGTGCTCATTTAATTAAATGACTTTAAAAATTAATTAATTTTAATGTTATTCCTAAATATTGATGATTATATATAGACCAAAATGGAATTAGAAACCCATATAAATTCAAATCCTTTATTTATACTAGAAATAAAATCAAAATTTTAAAATTATTAAATTGGTATTATTATTAATTCTTCAGCTGTTAGATTATATATCTTATAGTTTAATTCATTATTAATATAATGAATTAATTGTTTTGGTGTTATATTACATTGTTTCATATTAATAATATTATATTCAAGTTGAATAATTGGTTTATTTGTTTTTATTGTTTGTTCTCCTCCTTTTAAAATATAATATTCATATCCTTCTGTATCAATTTTAATATAATCAACTTGTATATTATTGTTAAAAAATAAATTATCTAAAGTATTTACATTTATTTCAATTGGTTTAATATCATTAAATCTTAATGGAGTATTTCCCATAGTATGTAATCCATTATGAGAAATACAAGTATTTAATATTGATTTACATTCTTTATCACCTAATGCTAATTGATATGTTGTTATATTATTAATATTATTTAATAATATATTTTCATTTAATAAATTGTAATTAATATCATATGGTTCAAAACTATAAAAATGCGCATTTGGTAAATATTTGGCATATAAAGAATATAAACCAACATTTGCACCAATATCAATAATATTAACTTTTTTATTTTTTGGAATTAAATCAAAAAATATTATAATTGATTCATATTCCCATAATAATCCATTATTTAAAAATGCTGCATTCATTAATTTTTTTGTATTTTCTGTTATTTTTATCGGTTGATTACTATTATAATAATAAGTAAGTGACATTATTTAAGAATATATTTAAATAAGCTTTAAATATAATGTTCTATAATACTCAAGATGATATGCCTTATAAAAATCGATTGATCTTAGGTACTTCTTCTTTTTGGATTATTAATTTGATTTATAAAACTTATTTAAATCAATTATATTTCCAGAGTTTATTATTATCGTCTATTGTTATTATCTCCCCGTTATTTTGGTATTATTATAAAATTAATTCAATCTTTCACAAATTAGACAATTATTTATGTATTTTTATGTTAAGTTTTGTGATAATACAAAACTATTTATCGATTTCATATTTAGATTTATTCATATTGCTTAAATTTTATTATTTGAGTTTGATATTCACTCATATTAAAAAATATAATATTCAATTATGGTGTCATCTGTTATTTAGATTATTTTTCTATAAAATTTTATTTTTGACTATTGATAAAACTTATGATATATATTATGATTTTATTAAATACATAGTTAATAATTTAATAATTATTACAATTACTACCAATAATAATTATAGTGCTATTAAATATATTATTTATTCGTGCCAAACAATGCTTATAATTATATTCATTTAAGAAATAATTTTAACTATCTTTATATATTTTTAGAAATAAATTCATTTTCTTCTGGATTATCAGAAAGAAATTTATCTAAACATTTAGAATGTATATGTAAATTAGTTATTTTGACTAATTTATTATTTATTTCTATATATGGGTTCCATAAATTATTTATTTTTTTCCAATAAAATTTATAATTATTATATGTTATTATACAAGTTTCATTTATAATACCTAGTGTATCTCCTGGATCATTTCGTTTATCTATACCGCCTAGATATTGTCCTAATGCTGCACCATCAAATATACTATTAAATGTATTAAAATTTTTATTAAAATAATGTTCTTCGTTATTTATAATAGAAATAATTGGAAATGGTTCAACAAATGAACTATTAAAATATTTACCAAGATTTATCATATCATTTTGGTTCATATAATAATTATCTAATATTTTTTTTAAGTTAATATGATTATTTATATACATTATTCCAGGTACTACTCTATTAATAGTATCAAATACAAAATATAATTTATCTTTGTTAAATTTATCTTTTAAATTATCAAGATTATCATATATCATTATATCATTTTCTATATGGATTATATCAGTTATATTATTTTTTTTCATATATTCGTATATATATACAAATCTCATAGAACAATTATACCAAAATTCATTTCTAAATTTTCTATCAAATTCTAAATAGGTATTAAAATATTTGCAATATTCTGTATTATATTCATTAATATCTATTAATTCAATATTTAATTTTTCATCGATATATTTAAAAAATCTTTTCTCTGTAATTAATACTATATTATTATTACCATGTAATTTTAATTGTTTTATATTAGTTAAAATATATTCTTGAAATACCCCTAAACAAACTAATACAACTTTCATTATATTTTTAAAATCTAATATAGAATTATCAAAATCATTATATATTAATTCCATTCCTATTAATTCACTCCAATCATTTAATATTATCATTGGTAAATTATATTTATCTTTTACCTTTCTTATAAAAATATTATCAATTACTATTGGTATTACTTTCAAATAAAAACATTCCCATAAACGATGTGTATCTATCCCATTACCTTCAGGACAAATAGCAAATCTAAAAGTAGCTAAATAATTAAAATAATCAATTGGTTCTTTTTGTTCTGATATTTGTATATAATCCTTTAATTTCAAATAACAATCATATCTTTTTTCTATATTGGTATCTAATTTAAAATTAAAATAAATATTATTCTTTTTTTCATAGTTATTTGGAATGTAACTTAAATTTCCATGCGGCCATTGTGAATTTGCTATTCCAATTGGAATAATATTAATTTTTGGATGATTAAATAATACATTTTGAGAATACCATTTAATTATTTTTTCATTATTTGCTATAAAATTATACAATTCATTATCTATTATATTATAATCTGAATTATGTGTTATTAAAACAAATGGATTTTTTAAATAACATAGTTTTGTTTTAAATATATCTAAATTAGCAGTACAAGTATATATATATTTAGGATTATCTATTATTGAATTTAAATTATATATATTTAATGCTTTTGGGTGATTTTCTGTAATTGATGGATTATAATTTAATAATTCTGGCGTAGTAATAAATAAATCAGCATATTGTTGTATTTTTTCACCTGTAATATAATTCATTAATTATATATATAAAAATAAATATTATATATTTTTATATATATAATTAATGAAAATATTTATAATACATTATAATAAATTAGTTGATAGAAAAGAACATATATTAAAAGAATTTGAAAAATATAATATTACTGATTTTGAATTTATTGAAATTGATAGAGATGAATTAGATAAATATGATTTATCTATATTTGAAGAAAATTATGCTAATGCTGCAAAAGCTATTTTTTTTAGTCATTGTTATGCATATACTCAAATTAAAAATAATTATAATGAAGCATTAATTTTTGAAGATGATGTCATATTATGTGATAATTTTATACATATTTTAAATCATTATTTAAGTCAATTACCAAATGATTATGATATGTGCTTTTTAGGTTCTTGTTGTAATTTACATATTCCAAAAAATAATTTAATACCAAATAAAAATATTTATGAAAAATGTGTTGAAGCTACAGATTGGTGTATTGATTCTACAAGAGCTCTTTATTCTTATTTAGTTAGTAAAAAATGTGCTATAAAATTATGTGAATATGTAGATAAAATGAATTATAAAATGAATTTACCATCGGACACGTGGTTAAATGTAGTAGCTAGAGATATTAATTTAAAAATGTTTTGGGCTGAACCTACAATTGCTATTCAAGGTTCAGAAATTGGATTATTTGATAAATCATATGAATTATGAATTAATTTAAAGATATATTTAAATATTTATTCACATAAATGACTTTAAATATTGGTTTAGTTGGAATTGGAAAATTGGGTATTTGTTATTCTATTATATTAGCTAAAGCAAATTATAAAGTTTATGTATATGATATTAATACTGATATCACGAATACTATTAAAAATAATACTTATAATTATAATGAACCTCGATTAAATGATTTAATTGATAAATATAAATCAAATTTAATTTTATCATATAATTTAAATGATATTTATGAAAATTGTGATATTATATTTACATTTATACAAACACCATCTCTAGATAATGGATTGTATAATCATGAATATATTAATCATTTTATTGCAGAAACTTTGAAATTTGATAATAAAACAAATAAAATTTTATTAATTAATTCTACTGTTATTCCTGAATATTGTAATACAATCAAAGATAAATTAAAATCAAATAATTTTACATTATGTTATAATCCATCATTTATAGCACAAGGTAGTATTATTGATAATATTATTAATCCAGATATTATTTTAATTGGGATTGATGATAACAATAATTTAGAAAATAGCAATAAAATTATAAATATTTATGATAAAATTATTAGTTGTAGTACTAATGAGAATAAATATAAAATTATGAAATTATTTGAAGCTGAAATAACTAAATTAGCTATTAATTGTTTTATTACTACTAAAATTACATATGCTAATTTAATTGGTGATTTTGTATCTAATAAAAACTATGATCCTAATATTGTTTTAAATGCAATTGGAAGTGATACAAGAATTGGTAATAAATATTTTAAATATGGTTCTGGTTTTGGTGGTCCTTGTTTGCCACGAGATAATAAAGCATTATATGAATATACAAAATTAAATAATTTTGATTTTGATATATGTAATATTAATGATAAAAATAATGATAATCATTTATTATATGAATATGAAAAATTAAAGAATTCAAAAGAACCAATTATTTTTAAATATATTACTTATAAAGATAATTCGGATATTTTAGAAGAATCGCAAAAATTAAAATTAGCTATATTATTAGCTAATAATAAAAATAAGGTTATTATTTATGAAAGACCCGAAATAATAACAAATCTTAAATCCAAATATAATAATATATTTGAATATCATGAAATTTAATTTAGTTTAGCTATAACCATTGTATGCCAACCTAATTCTGTTTCTAATTCTTTTATTTTTTCGTCTGATATATTTTTCCAATAATTATCTTTGACATAAATATTATTTTTATAATTTGCTATATCATAAATAAATATATGATCTTTCCATATTTTGATAATATCAAATCTATCATCCAATAAATTATATCTAATATCATCGAAATTATAAATATATGTCATAGGACAATTTGATTGTGCTTCTGATTCGTTTGATATTAATTTAAATCCTTCTGACATATCTTTAATATTATTTTCTAACATCAACCAAAATAATTTATATGATACTTTAGAATATACCATAAATCTAAATTCACCATCATTTTTTAATAAATTAAATACACCATTAATTACATTCTTAGGTTCTAATGTATGATGAATAACTCCAAATGAATATATTAAATCGTATTTATTATTTTTTAGTAAATCGTCTATTATTTCAATATTACCACAAATAAAGGTTGCTGTTAAACCATATATTTCAAATCGTTTTTTACAAATGTCTAATGAAACTTCTGATAATTCTATAATAGTTAATCTTGCACCTGCTCTAACAAAATTTATACTATCTGTTCCAATACCACAACCTAATTCTAATACATCTTTATCTCTCCAATTATTAAAATCTGCAAAATTAATTATATGAGGTTCTACAAAATATTTCTTTTTTTCTACTTCATCAAAATATTCTTTTGTATTTCGAGGAAATGATGAATGATTAATATTACATGGTTGATTATTCCAATAATCTCTAATTTTTTCAAGAGACATAAATAATATATATATTTGTTTTTTTAAATAATATTTATATGATTATAAAAAAATAATTCAATTTGGAAGCTACATATATCAAATTTAAGAAGATAAACAATAACGTATATATATAAATTATGACAACTACAACAGATACTAATCAAATAATAAGAAATTTAGCAGTTAGTTTTATTGCTAAAAAACATATTCTAATTATTATATAATTTCTTCTCAACTAGGAATTGATTTATTTATAGGAACTCAAATATATTCTGATATAAAAGATTTAAATTATAATAATTATTTTGATATTACTTATAATTTAAATCCTAATAATTGTTTTTTTCAAACAAAAGAAATAATTTATATGATACGTGATTATTTACATTCTGATATTATTAAATCAAATATCATTGAAAAAACAAATTTAAAGAAAGATATAATAATAATGATTTATTTATACATATTAGATTAGGTGATATCGCGCATTTTAATCCTGGCATAGAATATTATTTAAAAATTTTAATAATATTTATATAGCTTCTGATACACTAACAAAAATAAAAGAAGAATATCCAGACACAAATTTAATTGATTATAATGAAATAGAAACAATTCAATTTGGAAGCACATGCAAAAATATTATTTTATCTCATGGTTCATTTTGAGCAATGATAGGAAATTTATCATTTTATTCAAATATTTATTATCCTAAAATTGATAAAAATAAACAATGGCACGGAGATATGTTTTCAATAAAAAGTTGGACTGAATTATAATCTCTTTAAAAAAATGTTTTTATAGTATTAATATATTATTAATATTTACCACATAAAAATGGTACACAAATATTTTTGATTATTCATTATTTCACTATGTTTATTTAAAGCTTCATCGTATGTTATTTCTGATTTATTTTTAAACTTTATTAATTTAATTATGTAAATATATTGTATTATAAAAAAGTTCTAATAGTTATAAATTCTTGCACATAGTTTGCAAGGTAAAATTAAATATAAATTATATTTAGTCATTATAACTTTAACATTTACTAAATTTAAATTCGTTATTAATTAATGTTATACTATATAAATAATCATATATATTCTCCCATAAACATTTCGTGTTATAAATAATATTAGATGATACTTTATTAAATTAAAATTTTTTAAGATAAAAATTCGATTGAAATATATCCATCAGCTTCTGCTGTTGTTGTAACTTCTATTGTACCAGAAGTTGGAAAACTACCACCACCACCTCCACCACCTCCTCCACCTCCTGAGGTGGTGGTGAGATCACCATCACCTCCTCCTCCTCCTCCTCCTCCTCCATTATAACCTCCACCACCACCTCCTCCTGGTTTTCCAAAATAGGTTCCATATTGCGATTGCGTAGGTTGATATTGAATTCCGCCACCTCCAAAACTTCCAATACTTGAACCAAATAATCCTGCATTTATCCATGATGAACCACATGTTCCACCATAATTAAATCCATAACCAGGTCCAAATACTCCATCATTTCCTTTATTTCCATTATTATTAGGTGCACCTCCGGTTCCTCCACTACCTGTACCATTTCCTCCATTATATCCTATAGTCGCATACATACTTCCATTATAACCATTACCGCCTGCACCGCCAGCACATATTAATAAATTATTTAGGTTAGTAATATCTAAACTTATAAATACAAAAGAACCACCTCCTCCATGCCCATTTGTTCCTTTTTGTCCTACTATTAACGTTAAATATTCATTTGATGTTAATTTACATGTAATATAATGACCATACCCTTTTTTTCCACTAACTGCACCAGCACCAACAGCGGTTATTTTATATGTTCCTGTTTTTTGAATTAATAATATCTGTTTGCCATTAATAGATTTAAAATAACTTAAATCTTCAGATATCCATGATGTATATAATGGATAAATACCACTATAATTAGATATAAGTGTATTTAATTCAGGTCCTGTATTACCTGTGGCGCCTGCTGGCGTAAATGTCATATTTGTAAAATTAGTATATTTTTTAAATTTTATTATTACACATCCGTTATTTCCGTTATCTGCTTGTAAAGTTGTTGAATTATTACCACCATTGCCACCTCCTCCTATTTGGTTATTTGTATTATATAACCTATTTGCGCCATTATAACCTCCTGCACCACCACTTGCATAATATGTATTAATATTTATTATTGACGATAGATATCCTACACCATTTACTCCAGGTGCCGATGAAGATGCATTATATCCAATACCTCCTGCTCCTGCACCTCCACCACCACTAAATATACCTGTAGTAGTAGTATAATAACCTGTTCCGCCATTAAATAATGTGGTATTTATATTATTTATAATAATACCACTATTTCCTCCTTTTAATGAATTATCAGCAATACCACCAGTACCTCCTGGTGCAGATATATTTATATTATTCGATGTTATACTTGATGTACCACCAGTTGAACCATTGATAAATAGTTCCCCCTTTATTCCGCCAGAACCTACAGTTATTATATATTTTCCAGGATTAAAAAAATAATAATTAATATAATTTACATATCCACCTCCACCACCACCTCCTCCTCCGCCAAATATAGAATGTGCACCACCACCACCACCTCCTACAATTAATATTTCACATACCGTATTTTGATTAAATATTATACTATTTTCACCAGTTGTTGAAGTAAAAATATAATAATTTGCTCCTGTATCTAATGATATTAAACTTTGAGATACTCCTGCAGATTTAATTACCGGAAGTCCAATTTTTTTATAAAATACACTTATATTAATAGAATTTGGTATTGACGGAATATTAGCTATACCACCAACATAACCTGCATTCCCGTTATTATAATATTCACTTATTTTTATTGGATTTGTACCACCAAATACTTTTTGTATTTGTGAAAATTTAATTGGTGTTCCACTAGGAATAGCAAAATTACTATTATTAATCCATACTGCTTTTAATGTAATACCTATAATATAGGGAAAATTAAAATTTGCTGTATATATGCGGTTAGGTGATTGTTGGTCATTCCATCCTATAAATGAATATCCGTTAGAATGTGTTGGATTTGCTGGTAAAAGTATATAAGTACCTTGGTTTACGTATCCTGCTGAAGTAACACTTCCGCTACCACCATTTAAATCATAACTTAACACACCTCCCATTTTAAATAAATATAATATAATATTAAAAAATAAATTTAATTAGTTTAATTATTATCATGATAAATTACTGTTAAAAATGAAATAAACTTATAAATAGAAACCGTCTTTAAATACAACATTAAACTATTTATAACAAATTAGCAATGTTTTTAATAAATTTAATTGTAAATAAAAAGATATTTAAAGATTTATTATATTCGAATTTATTTAAAATATAATTACCTATTATGATAAATATAAGTATTTAATATTATAGAATTAAAAAATAAACGATTATAAAGAAACAAATACAATAAAAATAATAAAATGACAAAAATTTCTTTTTGCCATTTTTTTCCATAACATTCCATCACATATCGGCCCATGCGACCTTGTTGGTCTTGACTGTGTTGATTTCTCTTTCTATTTTCTTTCGCATTTGAATGGCTTTGAATTGTTTATTGAACTGTTTGAAAATGAGTTTCCTCATCTCCAAATCTTCAACACCACTATGTGTGAAAGTGCAGTCTTTTTCGAAACATCTTAACCCAAACTTGCATGGATACTTATCACGCGACGGTTTAAAATCGTCAATAAGTGCAACATGGTCGGTGGAGGTCTTGATGATATCTTCCAATAACTGTCTCTCATTCTTATCATGATGATGAATACAACGACAATTGACATCAGTGCAGAAGGAAGTAAATTGACAATACAACTTTGCAGACATTTTGATTGTTTGTTGGTTGATTACTCTCTCTAGGTAGTAATGAAAGATAAATAAAAATAAACAATCAATTTTTAT
>Ga0114971_10002056_pt1 | contig 13822 bp, 13 predicted proteins | sample M_140625_MF_Meta_FD_87320 | JGI IMG/M metagenome (GOLD analysis project Ga0114971, IMG submission 87320) | Freshwater microbial communities from Lake Montjoie, Canada to study carbon cycling - M_140625_MF_MetaG | ecosystem: Environmental > Aquatic > Freshwater > Lake | place: Lake Montjoie... | reverse complement strand
ATAACAGTATAAATTTAACATCAATAAACGATTTTCCTAGTTTAAATAAGAAAACATCAATCGATAATAATATTAGTGATAACTTAAATTTTATAGATGCGACCAATAAAAAAGTTGAAATTAATAAACAAGAAGATGATGGTGGCTTATGCACTATTTATTACGATAAAGAATTAAAAAAAATAATTACACATAATTTTCCGAAAAAAATGTATCGTGATGAAGACGATTACGACATTGATGAATTAGATGCAAATAGTAATTTTTTTATACACCAAAGTACCAACACACCCAACACACACAATATAAAAAATCCAGAATTACATGATGGTATGAATAAAGCAATCAGAAATATAATGGAGAGACGGGATAAGTTTATAGATCAATATGGTGTAGATGAATATATTCGTGATTATTTACCAAAAGATTCACCCTATTTGTATTCAAGATATTATTATAGAAATAAATATATGAATAATTATAAAAATAAAGTTGTTGGTAATAATATAATAAATCATGTTAGAACACATGAAAATAATGCAATATATAATACTAGAAATGAATCTGATTTAATACAATATAATGATATTGGGGTAGAGGTAGATATAGATATAGATATAGAACTATTGAATATTGATGATGATGTGGATGACATAGATGATGATGATGAAATTTAATTGTCTAATAATACATATTGTATAATTTTAGAATAGAATAGAATAAAATATGTATAAATTGCGCAAATAATTTATATAAATATGTAAACTTATATTTATGGACGATGATATTAATTTTCAGGAATTAGATACATCTTGGATATATGATTTTGAAAAAGAGGATGGTTTATATAAGGATTTTTATTTGGAAAATTTGTATTTCATCAATTTGTATTATGTTTATTTAAACGAATCTGGTACAATTGAAAAAATAAAAAAAGACAAGTATTTTTTTAATGAAATTCAGTCAAATATTGTACCAAAAGAAGAGTTATTTAAAATAATTGTTAAAAACAAGAATCTAAACCGTGAAAATTATAAATTGAATTGTTTATTCAAGTACAATTGTACTATTGATCCATGTAATATAATTACCTTTTTAAAAAATAAAACACCTCTTACAGTTGAGCTTGATCCAAATAACTCTTATTTGTCACCTATAACAAGTATAGAAAACGTCCAATTTAAAAAAACAATAATGATGTTTCAAGATTTGAACTGTATATATATTATATATAAAAAACCATACCATACCAACACCAATACCAATACCAATACTAATACCAATACAACCACTATATGTACCAGTATTACAAACAACAAAACAAAAAGATTACATATCAAAAAACATACTAGAAAAACTAGAAGATTATACATTTAATGAAGGGTATTCGTATTCATACAGCTACGGCTATTTATAATCTGGTTGTTTATACGATTGTTATTATCTTTTTTGTCTAATGCACGTATTTTGATAAATGGTAAAATTTCATTATTAAACAACAATTTATATAAAATATCATTATGAAAATAAATATTTTTATTGATATTACACGGCAACTTTGCTATTTTTAAAAAACAGTCACTATCGTTTGCATATATATCATATAATTTTAATTCTATTTTATCAATTACATCATTGTATCCATGTATATCAGATTTATGAATGTTAAAATAATCAATCAATCTATATATTGCACTATATTTAATAGCATATAAGTAACTTTGATAATGATATTTAATTTCACTACTATCATTGTAGGCATACAATTCTTTGTTCATTTTAATAGTCATATTATAAAAATACATGATAGGTTTTTTAATAATAATAGAATCATTAATTAAAACAACAAATTGATAATCCTTCTTCATAGAGTCATCTGTTTGTATTGTATTTAGTACGTGAATATATTTACCTATATCAATATATTTATCATTTGGTATTTCAATATATTTTATAGCTAATTTAGTGCTAATATATTTTTTTAATTTATCACTATATTTTTCATTGGAACTATTAATAATAATAATATCATTATTAGGAAATATTAAATATGGAATGTTATTTACGATGGCATTGTATTTAAATAATGTATTTGTATGACATGCAACAATAGTGAGTATTTTTTCATTGTTTGTATTATTGGGAGCATGATTATTTGATATTATCATATTATAATTTTTTACAAATAAATTTATTTCTTGGGTATTTAACTTGTTGGGACGAAAATTATCTATAAAATTCATGTAATTCATTGAATAAATATATATATCTTATTATCTTATTATTTGGATTATAATATAATAATAAAAATTGAACATAATTATCTAAATGAAGTTTTGCAGTATAAAACAATTTATTAATGAATTCAGGAAAAATAGCAATTGCATCTACACGATTTAATAGTCATACATGGAATGAAAATGTGAATTACAGAAATAAAATACAACATAATGGCTGTATTTATGGGTCCCCCCAGAGTATTTCTAGTAAAATACAAGATGATTCTTTATTGTACGTATTTGAAATGAATAATTCATTAAATCGTATAGAAGGTATTGGACTAATCAAAAACAAAATATATTTTGACAACTACTACAAAATATATTCAGACGGAAACTACAATCGATTTGTTTATAAATCGAATTATAGAGTAGATAGAAATCACTTAGAACTATACTACTCTGATATTTTATCACTCTTTGAATTAATATTATTTAAAGGCAAAACTCACTTGAAAAGAGGGTTTGGAATTACACAAGTTCCAGAAAAATTAATTGATAAATATTATACACAAATTAACCGTGATGAAAATGCAGACGCAGATACAAATGCAATTAATAAACAAATAGAAAAACAAATAGAAAATAAACATATAGACAAAAAAATAGATATTATAAAAAGAAGATTAAATACAATTTTTCAAAAATATAATAATCGTTAATAAAAATATATAACCAGATATAAATTAAATATGTCAGACGAACAATTAGATTTAAATGTAGATAATTATTCAATAAAAGATTTATTAGATATTTTAGATCTAAATGATAATGAAGATCCTAATAATATCACGGATTCTGATTATAAAGATATTTTACAAAATATTCCAAAAGAAGATATTCAAAGTGCAACAGATCAATATATAGATAAATTTGCTAGTGAAAACAATAGCGAAATGCAAGATTTTTTCATGGAAATACAAACAAAATTGTTAAGTTCTATAGATAGCAATTTAATCGATGCCAATAATATTAATCAAAATGAAACAACCACAAAAAACAAAATAACAGATGGAGATATAAAATTTAGTAGATATAGTGATGGTCCAAATCAATTAGAAGAAGGTACAAACGGACATAGTGTAATTAATCCTGAAACACAGCATATAGTGAATACATTTGCACCATCTGAAGTAAGGGGAAATATAAATACTCTTTTAAAGAACACATATTCATACTTCATTAATATAGACAGTAAATATCGTCAATTTACAAATAATAATTCAGAAACACAATTTACATTGGATTTATCTGCACCATTAAAAAATTTACTCTCATTACAATTGTATTCATATCAAATCCCTATATCATGGTATGTTATTAATTCTAATATAGGCAACACCTGTTTTTGGATAGAAGATTCATCTACAAATACAATTGTACCTGTAACAATTGAATCAGGCAATTATACACCAGATTCATTAGTAACAGAATTAAATAAAAAAATACTTGAAGTAGGTTTTCATGATTTCCCTATAACTCCATTTACATATGATACTGGAAAAGGGAAGATAATTTTACAATTGTATGGAGGTGTATACCGACGGCGTGGTGTAGATATTTTTACTATTACAGAAAAAACGAAAATTATATTTTTTGATTTTAATTTTTCACTGGATTGTAATATGTCTAATTGTGGTATTAAATTACCTGCTTATATAAATAATACATTAGGTTGGATATTAGGATTTCGATCTGATAGTGTAAATGTAAATATACTAGGAAATGTTCCACGCGCGTTACTCGATATAAATGGACCACGATACCTAATATTAGTTATAGATGATTTTAAACAAAATCACATAAATAATAATTTAGTATCTATTACCGAATATGATAATAATTTAAAATTACCGTCATATTACCATTCTAAATTACCATATACATGTATAGATCCTAGTAGTAATTTGAATTCAATAACAAATAATATAGATGAAAATGGTGATATTAATGCTGGCAATACACTTTTAAATAAATTAAATGTAAATTATTCAAAAATACAAAATATATTACCAAGTGCACCCAGGACATTAACACAATCGCAAATTTATACTATAAATCAAATATTAAAAAATAATAAAAAAAGTAGTAAGTTTTATCCAAAAGCGCCTACAAATTCCGATGTTTTTGCAATTATTCCTATTAAAAATGGCGCGTTTGGTAGCATAATAACTGAGTTTAGTGGTTCATTAAGTCAAAATCAAAGAATGTATTTTGGACCAACTGATGTATCAAGATTAGAAATAAGCTTGTATGACGATAATGGAAATCTTGTGGATTTAAACGGGGTTCCGTGGTGTTTTACAATGCAAGCAACATGTTTGTATCAATATTAGAAAGTCACACTAATAGCACAAATCGCATGAGATAATATAATTATATAATATTTATATCTATATAATTGTATAAATTAACAAAAAATGAGTAAAACAGACGTAGACGCATCATATGATTTAACTGATTACGACTATGGAAATAAAGTATTGTTTTTGTTATCTATTGTTTTTTTGTATGATAAAAAAACGTATCTAGTATTTTATGTCATAGGTGCTGTATTGAATTATATATTGAACTCTCTTTTAAAATTGGTATTCAAACAACCTAGACCCGATGAAAATATGAAATTGTTTCAACTAGAAATGAATAGACGTGAAACAATTGATTGGAGAGAATATCAACGTTATGGAATGCCTTCCGGACATTCTCAGGAAACCGCGTTCTCTCTGATATATATAATGATGGTTTTACAAAATACAAAAATATCAGCATTGTTTTTGATAATTATGTTGTTTACTATGTTTCAACGTATTTATACAAAAAGACACACATTTTTACAGGTATTCGTAGGAGGCACCATAGGTTTATGTATGGGTTATCTCTTCTATTATTTAGCATCGAAATATAATCGTCGGTATTAGAAGTCTTCATGGTTATAATTTGTGATAATAATTTGTGAAAAAGTTATAATATTTCATTAGTATATACACTATATCAACCGTATTAATAAATGGGCGCAGGAATATTACCTACAGCGATACATAATAATAAATTGTATTTTTTATTTGGAAAAGAGAATAAATTTGCAGATACACCTGGTTGGGCTGAATTTGGTGGTGGTTCAGAGGGCAAAGAGACCCCTTTAAAAACAGCTATTCGTGAAGGAACAGAAGAAATAACAGGATTTTTAGGTAGCGAAAGTGATTTGGAGATAAAAATGAAGAAAACCGGAACATTTAATATTGATTGGAATACATATCGAACCCATATTTTACCTATGGAATATGATGAACTGTTACCATTTTACTACAACAACAATCAGCGATTTTTACAAAAACGTTTGGATCCCAAGATAATAGAAAAATCAAAAATATTCGAAAAGGCAGAGATCCGTTGGTTCTCTATAGACGAAATAAAGAAACACAAGGTGCCTTTCAGAAGTTATTATTATAATATTGCTGATTTGATTATAAAAAACGAATTAGCAATAGATAAATTTGTTAGGTCGAAACTACAAGTAAAAAACAAAAACACCATGAAGAAACATGGAAACATAACAAAAAAACGATATAGTAATAAAAACAAAACGAAATCACGTAAACGTGGGATATTTTCCTTTTTATAACAAATTCGTTTTTATCTCTATTTTATTTCCAGTTACTACAATAATACTATATGAATAAGAAACAAAATGTTATAGTAGTTACCGGAGGTGCTGGATTTATTGGACGTAATTTATGTAAAAAATTACTAGAAAATGAAGATAATAAAATTATTTGTATAGATAATTTAATTACAGGAAATTTAGAAAACATAAAAGAATTCGAATGCAATGAAAATTTTGAATTTATTCATCATGATATTACTGAAACAATTGATTTTCAGATTGTTAATGAAATATATCATTTAGCATGTATTGCAAGCCCAGATAAATATAAAATACATTCAATAGAAACTTTGAATACTTGTTTTATTGGAACAAAAAATATACTGGAATTGGCAAAAAAACACAATGCTAAATTGTTATTTACATCTACTTCTGAAATATATGGTGATCCAACAGTTCATCCACAACCAGAAGAATATTTTGGAAATGTAAATACTATGGGTGAAAGAAGTTGTTATGATGAAGGAAAACGAATAGGCGAAACTTTAATATATGAATATCGTACAAAATTTAATCTAAATTTAAAAGTAGTTCGTTTATTTAATACTTATGGGTCATATATGGATATAAATGATGGACGTGTTATCACGAATTTTATAAAACAAATTATGAATAAAGATTCTTTATATATTTATGGAACTGGTAACCAAACACGCAGTTTTTGTTATATTGATGACATGATAAACGGTTTGGTTTCTATGATGGAAAGCGAGCATTTAGGACCTATTAATTTGGGAAATCCATATTGTGAAATTACATTAAATGATTTAGTAACAGTTTTCGAAAAAATTGTTGGTAATAAATTAGATATAAAACATATTAAACCGACAGAAAATGATCCAAAACAAAGAAAACCAGATATTACAAAAGCAAATACCTTGTTAGGATTTTCTCCATCAGTCAATTATGAAGATGGTATTAAAAAAACAATGGATTATTTTGGTTATTTATATAGTTAATTCTTGCTTACATAATTCTTTTCCAAAATATTCTTTCTCTGTTCTTGTACCTTCTATAACTGTTCTGGGATATAATTGCATATCATTAACAATTGTTTGGAATATTTCAGGTTGAAATGGTAAATCAAGTTTTTTAACATATTCATTAAATGCCAAACTATCCTTTACTAAACATGGACCAGAAGGTCCTCTCATTTTTTCATTACAACGCATGTATTTATCGTCTAATTCATTTCTATAAAGTAAAGAATTTAATACACTATCATATTCTACATTATTATGTTTGCATACTTCATAAAACCCATTAGCAAACAATATTCTATATGTATTATATACATTTTGCATATATTTTGTCAATTCGGCTTCAATTGGTGAAACCATTTTAAAGTTATCGCTTATTTTTTCGTGAATATTTTTTATAACTGAAAATGCATTTTCAGAATTAGTTCCAACTAAACATATTTTATTATTAAACATAAAATCTTCATATGCGCATCTTTCTCTTAAGAATTCTGGACAGAAACAAATATTATCATTATTATATTTGTCGATCATTTTTTGTGTGGTTCCAGGTGTAATTGTACTTTTAATACAAATAACACCATTATATTTTAATTCATGTAACTTATCTAAAACATCTATTAATATAGATAAATCACATTCATTTTTCTCATTAGGAAGTGTTGGAACAGATATAAAAACCGCGTCAGTATCCAAAATATCTTCTAATTTACTTTCTTTAAATTTGGGATCATAATAAACCATTTCATTTCCTATATTTTTTAAACCTTGATATATGGCTTCGCCTACCATGCCTCTACCAATTGAACCAATTTTCATTGTATATATAATATATATAATATGTGATATATTATCATTTTACAAAATGATTAAATATTTTGTAATAATAAATCAATATTATTGAATTTATATAAAATTGCATCAGTTGTACCATGTTCATTCCAATTATAATGTAATATATTATTACTGTTTTGTAACGTTGCGACTTTTATAGGTTTATTATTTTCTATTTTATAAGAATTTGAATATAAATATATTTTTTTATTGTGACAATATTGTGCAAATTCACCAGCACCAGATAATTCAGAAATAACAGCTTCACAATTATTATGATTCATTAAAGAAGCATATATGTCTAATCTATTTATTATTTTTATATTATTATTTTTATATTTTAAATCTAATAATGCATCCGAATTATTGACTGTAAATATGATAATATTGTAATCATATAAATATTTTTCATTAATTTTATTAACAATTTGATTCAAATGTACTAAATTTAATTCTACATTATTATTACTTATTTTATTTTCTATCATTCGCGAATGAACCACCAAATATTTTTTTTCGATTAAATCATTATCTTTAATTAATGGAAAATCTATATTTGCAATTAAATCGAGATAATTATTTTCAAATTTTTCGTATAAAATTTTTTTTATAGGATAATTACATGTTTTTTCAAACATATTAATATAATAAACACTTAATTCACTAACACAAGAAACTACAAAAGGCCAAATTTCGATTACATTATCAGAATCTACCTTTTTTTTTAAAAAATCATCATATGATATTATATTTTTAAAAATTTTACTATATAAAAAAGCTCTATCTAAATTAACTGTTACTATAACACAATTGTCGTTAATGTAATTGTTGTGAAGCATATCCAATAAAATTATTCTGCCTAAATGTATTTCATGTCCTAAAGCACAAAATCCTGAATGATGTCCAGGTTCATCTCTTGAAATAATTAAATATTTGGACATCGATTATTTTATATATAATAATTTATATATAAAATAATTTAAATTATTACTTACTTATATACCACCAATTTCTATTTGTTTTTCAATCCATGGTATAATTTCATCTAGAGCATCTTCTAAAGTAGTATTACATTCAACACCCAAAATATCCTTCGCTTTATTGACATCAGGAACTCTTTTTTGAACATCATAAGTAAAAGGAACATCACATTCATATTTAAACTCTTTATCTGGGTTAATTTTATCCCAAATTACTTTTGCGAGTTCTAAAACAGTATGACCTACTGGTGTTGAAATATTAAAATCATCATTTAAAGCTTTTGGATTTACAATGCATTCATAAAATCCATTAGCTAAATCACCAGCGTAAGTATAATGTCTTATTTGTTCTCCTTCTCCTAATATTCTAAGTGGATATTGTCCTTTTAAAATTTTTTGGACTAAATCTGGAACAACATGACTCATTGCAAGTTTAATATTACCAGAATAACATTCTGTTTCCAATTTGGCTCTCTTTTCACCTGTTCCAACTGCATTGAATGGTCGAATAATAGTGTATGGTAATTTATGTTGTTCCCATGCACCTTGAGCCCAGTATTCTACAGACAATTTTTGAAATCCATATGTACTTAATGGTGGAGGAACTAATCTCACATCTGTCTCTTTACTAGGCCATCTATCGGTTGATTCAAATACCATACTAGAGGATACAACTACAATCTTTTCAAAATGATCAGTATTTTGATGTGCATAAATACATGCATCAAATGCTGCGGCAGTAAGTAATTCATTTTCTCTTAATAAAAAATAAGCTAATTCATGAAACATAGATATTCCTCCTATAATTGCTGCACCAGAAACTAATATATTGATTTTGTTATCTACTATAAGCTTTTGTAATCCTTCTGTATCCTTTGCATCCATCTCTAAAAAGTGAAAATTTGGATGGTCATCATATGTTTTGCTCATTTTACCATACTTCCAAAAATTATCTACACCCCATACATGATGTCCTTCATCTAACAATTTATTAATAGCATAACCAGCTATAAATCCATGACTACCAGTCCAGAGTATATTTTTTGGCATTTATATATAGTTATAATATAACTATTTAAGTGATTTTTCTTAAAAGAATTTGATAATTAAAATTAGTTATATATTGTGACCGATAATCATTATTATTATATAAATCACGTACAGATACTTCTTTAATTGGTGGTTGAAAATCATCTAATAATTCGATTTTATCTTTATATTGAAATAAAAAACAATTTACACCGGTACAAGGATTATTCCAATTACCAATATTATTATGACCTGGTTGTGCAGTTAGATCTGTCCACAAATAATCGTCAAAAATCATAATTCCTCCATTTTTTAATAGAGGAAAACAGTTGACACCATCTTTAAAAGCTGCTTCTGCAGTATGATCACCATCTATATAAATTATGTCATAGCTTTCTTTTTCTAATAAAGGTAAAATGTCATCAGAATAACCTTTGTTAATAGTAATTTTATCTAAATGACTTGTTAAATTATTTTTAAATATATCATGACTATCTGAATGCGTCAAACTTTTTTCAAATGGATCTACGACTGTGGATTTACTATCAGGATGTAATAGAATATTTTCATACATCCACTTATGACAATTACCTTCAAAACAACCAATTTCTAAAAAATTTATAGCTTTATTAGTATCTATTATTTCCTTGAGCTTTTCAAAATTTTTCAATCCTAAACTTTCGAACCAATTTTGCGAGAAATTACTCATTTTATAGTACTTATAAATATTTAAATTTGTAAAATATAACTAATTTAATTAGTTATATTTAATTAGTTATATTTTATTTTTAATTTTATAATATTATAATAAAATGATTCAAATACCTGTTTGCAACGGCGAGTTACTTGATAAATTAACTATTTTAGAAATAAAAAAAAACAAAATGACGGGAGACAAATTAGAAAATGTGACAAAAGAATATGATCTACTGTATCCTTATTTAGTTCAAATTGGATTATCTAGAGAACATGAACTTTTTAAAAAATTATATGATATCAATTTAGAGTTTTGGGAATATCATGATTGGCAGAGAGAGAGATGGAGATTATTAGAGGATGATAATTTTATAGATATAGAATTATTCAAAAAAAACAGAAATGAACATATTTTAAATGATGAAAGAGCTAGAATAAAAAAAGAAATTAATAAACTAACTAATTCTGAAATTATTGAGGAAAAATTATTTATTAGTTATCAAATATAAGTTTTTATTATTCTAAATCATGCATTTCTATATCATTATCTGAATATCCCATCAATTTATAATGCTGTATAATAATATTTTTATCATAAGTAACTGGTACAAATAAAAAATCATATTGCAAATTAGGATATTTATCATTTAATACTTCTTTTAATCGAAAAATATTTTTATTAGTTTCATTATATCCATGTAAGATAAATACAATATGATTATTTACATCATTAAGATAATTCTTAAAATTATTTATACGTTTAATGTATCTATTTTTAAATTCTTTATAATTGTTATCGATATAATGATTTATACCACCAGTCCATTTTTGAGTAATGTATAAATTACCATGACCGGGACTTTCATGATTAAAAATAAAATTATAATATGTATTATGAATTAAATTATCATTTTTTATATGAGATAGATAAATAGAATCACTTGTTGAATTAATAATTGAAAGATTCTGACCATCACAAAAATATTTAAAATCATCATCTATACATTTTATTATACCTGATAAATTTGTAACCATTTCATCAAATGGACATGTTAAATACCCTTCACTTTTTGTTTTACGAATATTATTTTGAACACCATAAATCGCGCTATTACAATTCCATCCTAATGATATCCCAATCTTTTTCATAATATATATATAATATTATTTATATATTATTTATATATTATATTAATTAACTTATTATTTGTAAATACAAATAAATGATAACATTAAAGATACATTTGTACATTCGTGTAGACATGAATAAATTATATTTTTATTTTTAATATTATATTAATAACTACAAAGGGTAACGTTATCAAACGTTTTTATAAAAATATTATGACAAATCAATGTATCAATTTTATGTATTCAATAATTAAACTAATTCTAAAATAGGTGGTTCACGTGATAAATCACTTTCACCACACATAGATATACATTTTTTATCTCCAGGATTAAAATCAGGTATAATGCATATATTATTTATTAAATCTTTATCTGATATATTAGAATATAAATTATAAGAATAATTTGTATCGCCATGATTGACATGACTTTGATAAATAGATATATAATTTGTTTTTATATATGAAAATATATACATTTCAGGCGATAAATAACCGTCATTTATATTATTTAATTTATTTATGTGTTCAGATTTTGACCACCAAAAATTACCGGAATAATGTTTTTTGGGGAAATTTTTCAGATTACTACCTACACAATCGTAATATTGTAATAATTCAATAGATAGTCTCCATTTATTAATTGTAAAATGATCGCATAAATCTCTCCAATCATTATAACATTCTTCATTTCTGGTAACACTTTTACTGTGAATATAATATAAATAGTATTCATTATCAACATATTTTTTAAAATTATTAATAGCAAATTTTTCATATAAATTATCCTTAGTTGAAATAACTACAAATTTATCATATTTGCTTAATATTTCTAGGCATTCATCTGTTACATTGCAAACAAAACAAAATATTTTGTCCGAAACATCGTACAACCCACTTTCAGTAAATTTTTTGATCTGACTATTAATTATATCAATATAATTACCAATACAACAAATAAAATAAACACCATAAATGTTTCTTTTTTTAATATAATTTGTTTTTATTTCGTTACAAATATTATATTTTATAATATCTATATTATATTGTAATGGTTCCAAGTGTGCATCATAAAAATTTATATCAGTATGATGCAATGATAATAAATATCTATAGTCTATTTTTTCCAAATTTCCTATTAACCAATGTTCAACTGAATAACGATCTTCATTAGTATTTATAGGTGGCAAACTTTTAATATGTTGAGATGTTGACCACCAAAAATTTCCAGAATAATGATTTCTATATTTAATTTCATCGGTAAAATAATATTGTTGATTAACACCAATACATTTAAAATTATCTAAGTTGGTTATACACAATTGATGTTGTTCAATTAAAAAATATTCTAAATATTTTCTCCATTCATATGAATGGGGTTTATTTAATACTCCTTTAGTATGTATTTGTAAAATTTTAATGTTATCATTTATGTTATCAGAAAAATATTTTATGCGTTTTTTATGTTGAAATTCCCATTCATTTACATTGCTAGAATAATATATTAGTTTTAATTTATAATCACATTGTAATTTTTTATACTTACCTAACATTGTTACAAATATATAATCTAATTTATCATATAATCCAGATTGTTTTATATAATTATATTGATCTATAAATATATCATAACCTTTATCATCATTTAAATTACATATATGTACAAAACATACTGTTTTATTCATAAAGACATAATTATTTAAATTAAAATTTAATTCATTAGAACTACTTTTAAAAAAATCGTTGAATTCTGATAAATTGTTGTATATAGATGGATATGAATCATATTTATTGTAATCAGATTTTATAAGACTATCATTATGATGAATATTTTGTAAAATTTCTAAAATTATTGAGTAATTATTTTCATCAAAACCAAAACAATTATCGTAATTTTCTAATCTCTCTATGTAAGCTCCAATATTGTTATATATAATAGGTAAACCAGTATGCATTGCTATAGATAATGTAAGCGAATATGTTTCTTCGAATGTTGAGACAAATAAAAAATAGTCTATTTGGTTAGTTTTAATTAAATCAAAAATATTATTATTATCATACGGTCCATGAACAATTAAATTGTCATATTTAATATCACATCCCCCAAAAATATGAAATGTATAATAATTTACATTATTATCATTGAACGATTTTATAATATTATCCACTAAAAATCTACCTTTATGTTCGCAATTTATAACACCCATTATACCGATATTGTATTTATCTT
>Ga0114971_10002055_pt1 | contig 13838 bp, 4 predicted proteins | sample M_140625_MF_Meta_FD_87320 | JGI IMG/M metagenome (GOLD analysis project Ga0114971, IMG submission 87320) | Freshwater microbial communities from Lake Montjoie, Canada to study carbon cycling - M_140625_MF_MetaG | ecosystem: Environmental > Aquatic > Freshwater > Lake | place: Lake Montjoie... | reverse complement strand
TGAAAGTGGTTTGGCTTCAGGTCAGGGTCAAGGACAAGGACAAGGACAAGGTCAAGGTCAAGGACAAGGACAAGGACAAGGTCAAGGTCAAGGACAAGGTCAAGGTCAAGGTCAAGGGCAAGGTCAAGGTCAAGGTCAAGGACAAGGTCAAGGTCAAGGGCAAGGGCAAGGTCAAGGTCAAGGACAAGGGCAAGGGCAAGGTCAAGGTCAAGGGCAAGGACAAGGTCAAGGTCAAGGACAAGGGCAAGGTCAAGGTCAGGGCGAGGGTCAAGGCGAGGGTCAAGGCGAGGGTCAAGGCGAGGGTCAAGGCGAGGGTCAAGGTCAAAGTCAGCAGGAGCAAGAGCAAGAGCAAAACGAAAATGATTTAGAAAGAGAAATTAGAATTTGTAGTGAGCAAATTGCATCTTTACAAATCACTTTAGGAGAACTTGAGGCTAAAAAGAAAAAAACTCAAGCAGACAAAGACACCATTGAAAATATAAAAAAGCAAAATGCAGATTTAGAAAATCAAATTTATGTAATGATGGGTGCTTTAAATAATACTGAAGTGTTACAGGTTAACGACCAACAACAGTATGAATTGCCTTTAAATATGTTTGCTAATGTCAACAAACAATTAGATGATTTGAAGTTTCAAATAACAAAAAAATCTAACGATATAGACAAGCCATATTTGAATGAAGTGGAAGACAAAAAAAGACGTAATGGTTTGATTACCGATGTAGTTCTAACTAACTTAAAATATTACACTTACCAAAAATTAAAAAACGAAAATAAATTGTTAGATTTGTATCTTACAAAAAAAGATTTAAAAAACGTTTTGATTAAATTCGGTAAAGGAAATTCAGTCGATAAAGTCGTTTTAACAGTCAATGTGGCGGGTGCAGATGATTTGATTATTGACAACGAAACAAATATAGATACTTTGGTTTATCAATTAAACACAATTGAGAAAAACGTAGAAACTCTAAATAAAGAAAAAAACATTGAACTTATTTTTACTGAAATGAAAAACGAATTACTAAATAAATTTATTATATAATGGAAGATAATACTAAAGAAATAGAAAAATACCAAAGAATAATCGACAACAACGACCCTGATAGTACGGCGGTAAAAGTTGCTAAAGAAAGGTTAGCGCAAATTCAACAACGTAAAAAAGTTGACGTTGATAAAGACTTTTCGGGAGTGGTCACTTCTATCAATACCTTAATAGATAAGGTTTACAATAGCAATGCGAGTTTGTCTAATAGAGAAATTGACAATGCTATTAATGAGAGGCTTAAAAAATTTAAGATTAAAGAAGCCAATCTTTCTCCTGAACTTCAAAAGTTAATCGGGGAAACAAAAACTATTGAGGTAAAAGTCAACAACGTAAAAACCTTTAGTGGTAAAACGGGAGAAGACCGTAGATTGATTGACGTATTGTTATCTGATTATGAAGCCCAAAACAACGTATATTTATACGGAGAAGCAGGAACAGGTAAAACTTTTATTGCAGGTATAATTGCAGACAGAATTAACTACAAGTTGATTACTTTGAACTGTAATCAATATACTTCTCCTTTAGATATTTTAGGAGGGCAAACCATTGACGGTTATCAAGAGGGTAGATTAACCGAAGCGTGGGGTAATATTGATTTAGGTTTAAATGCTAAAAATCAACCTTACGAGGGGGCTTTATTGCTTTTGGACGAGTTACCTAAAATCGACCCTAATACGGCAGGTTTATTGAATGACGGTTTGGCAAAAATTAAAGATGCCGTTAAGGTAGTTGAATTGGCTAACGGAACTAAAATTGATGTTCAGCCTACAATATCAAACGGTAAAGGTCAAAGAATATCGAGAGCAAAGATTTTTATCATTGCAACAGGTAACTCTTTGCTTAATGAGGCAAACAAAGACTACGAAGCGAACTTTAAACAGGATTTATCTTTACAAGACCGTTTTGCGGGAAGTTGTTATAGAATTACCTACAACTACAAGTTTGAGTACGAAAAAATAATGACTAACATATCTTCAGATAGTTTCCCTGACGGAACTATTGTTGATATGACGTTTGCTTTTAACTTCTTGGCTCAATTGCGTATGAAAATTGTAGAAAAGAAATTAACAGGTATTGCTTTCGTTTCAACTCGTTTAATGATAGTAGCAAGAGATACTTTTGTTGCTTTCCTTGTAAACAGACAAGAAACGCCAAATAAGATTCCAAGACCTAAAAAATTAAGCGAGGTTGTTAAGTCATTTTTATCATTGTTTTCACAACAACAAAAAGAAACAATCGAACAGGAGTTGTCGGCTGAATTTAAAGAGTTTTACGATAAGTGTGATGTTAAAGACTTAACGCCTTTAGAGCAATTAAATTCTCCAACAGACCAAGAGAGAGAAACTGCTAAACTTATTATTGAGGAAGCGGAAAAAAGTTATGCTAAAAATAGCGCAATTCCTTTATAAGATATGATAAACTCAACTCTTGCAAATAAATTAGAGTTTTACTTCTATAATTCCCAAAGGGATTTACTTAAAGAAGTCGAAGACTATTGGTTGAACAATCCAACAGAGATTGATTCAATTAATAGTTATTCTACATCTGATAGTAATATTGAAGATTCCCCAAGTTTTTATGGGTATGACCCTAATAGCGCAAAAAGTCTTCAGGAGCAATTTTCTTATGACGAGATTAAGATATTTAGCGATATGCCTTTATTGGAAAGTGCGCTAAATAGTTTCTCAAACATTAGAAAAAATTTGGATTTGGGAGGCGACTTTGATTCTGCAAGAATGAAATTTACTTCTTTGCCAAAAGGTGTTTTTAACTTTGGTGTTGCTTCAAAAGGGTTGTATAGAAAAGTTGAATATTTTGACGAAACTAATGATGTTGTAGTCGATAATAATCTTGTATTACAAAGTGAAGTAAATAACACACCGTATTATAATTTTAAAGGCAATAGGATTTATTTAAGAAAGCAACAACAGGGAACTTCTTTGATTCAAAAATATTGTAAAGATGTAAAAGTTGAATTTTCAGAGGTTCATAAATTGAGTTTACCTTTTAAAGACGGTAAAATCTATAACGGTTGTGGGTTTGAAGTAGATAAGGAAAAAGGTATTTACGCAAAATTAAAGTACGCCACTACTACCAAAAAGGTCTATATGTATAGAGAAAAACTTGGTGGTGGAATTTCGCCATTTGTTGATTTATTTATAGTTGTAGGTGGTCTTGGAGATGTTGATACAGAAAATATGTTGGCAAAAAACTTGCCTACATTTATTGTTGCTGATATTTTAGAAAAAGCAGGTGTTAAAGTAAGGATTTATGGTGTTAGGGGTTACGATACTCCTGAAAACACTTTAGTATTTTTACCTTTTGCTTTAAAAGAGTATGGAGAAACGCTTGATTTTGGAAATCTTGCTTCTTTTACTTCGGATATTCGTTTTTTTAGGGTAAATCTTTGGCGTAGTTTGGCTACGATTAGAAGAATGGCTGAAAAAGCAAAAAATCCGAATAGCACTCGTTATCCTTATGGGTATGGTTCTACTCTATATGGTTTTAGAAACGGAAATAGAGATGATTTGTACGATGCCTTTCAAATGTTTAAAAATTGGGTTTTTAACCAAAAAGGCTCTGTAAAAAACACAACAAAAATAAATGACAAAGGGTTAATGATTCTTGGTGGTTTAAGAGATTTAGATAGTAGCGATAGATTAACAGGTAGAAATAGCGCAGATACTTTTGAAAAAATAAAAGAAGAGGTTTATAGAATTTTAGATTATGTTGGAATGTTATTAACAAACAATCCGTCAAAATTCATACAAACTATTTACATAAGAGAAAAAGAAGAGCCTAAATACGCAAACTTATCTGATGTTCAACAAAAGCAGGAAATTGTAAAGTATTTATCAAGTCTTATTAGAGATAACTTACAAGTTGTTCGCAATTTGGGCGACCCGAAATTAAAGGTTTATGAAACGCCTACTGATGAAATTTTAAGAACAGAGGAAAGAACAAACGACTTGATTAAAGCAATCGAAAAAACATTAAGGTAATATGATAGCAGAAATAACAAAACGAAAAAAATATTACCAAGATTTTGGTAAACACAAAAACGTGTCTTTGAGCAAAGTTGAGGTGTTAAAGCACCCTGAAATCGCAAACACTTTTTTTATTCACGTCAATTACCACATTGGAGAGGGCGGAATTTATAAGGAAACGGAAATACTTGAAACATACACTCCTGAAAAGGGTTGGCAGGATTTAGAAAGAGGAATGACAAGGTTAGAGTATGGTGCTTTTTTAGGCGATTTAAAGCCAACAGAAATTTAATTTAAAAAGGTAAGAAATGGAATTAATAATGGATTATAAAGAGGGCAGTTTAATATATGATTGGCGAGGCAATATGTACTTGGTTTCATTCAAAACTCTTTACAACGTGGTTCTAATAGAGTTTAAAGATGTAATTACAAATCTTAAACCATATTCAGAATGGCAAAATAATTTACCTTTATTTAGTTGGAAAAACTATGCCTTAACTAATAAAGACGATGTTACTGAATTAAATGGTAAATTTGACGGTTCAGGAAGTGTTAATTCAAACGTATCAAAAGTTTACGGTGTTGAAATCGGCTCTGTTGTTGAGTTTGATTACAAGCCAATGATGTTGATAAGTCAAACTGAAAGAAAGATTTTAAGTTTTACACTCTCAAGACCTGTGTTGTTTGATTTTAATAAAGCAAAAGAAAAATATATTGTATTTGATAGGTTGAGCAAATTAAGCGATTTACAGAGCGAATTTGATTCTAATTGGTCTGAATATCTTATTACTCCTTTTGCATCAAAAGACAATATTGATTGGTCTATTGTTAGAGATAAATTGCCCTTTGAAGAAGTCATCGGCAAATCACTAATCGAAAATACTTTTAAGTACGCAACTACTTCAGATATTACTTTAGATGAATTTTATAGCGTAATTAACACTAAAAAGTTAAACGAAATTAAAGACGAAAGCATCAAGAAAGAGATTGCCGAACTTATAAAACAAACTTTAATTCTTGCAAAAGAAAATAATAGTATTGGTCTTAAATCAGAACCTAAAAAGACTGTCGAACCAATAAACGAAATTGTTGATGAAAATGCAGGTAAAACTCTTTACAAGATAAATGTTGTTGTTTCTGCAATGGATAAAGACGGCGGAACTAAATACCCTAAAATCTATGATGTTTATGCTGATAGCGAAACAGAAGCATTAGAAAAAATAAGACAGGATTTTAAAGATGATGAACTTTTTAAATTAGGCGATTTATATTATGACTATGACGAAGTTGTAGAAGTAATTCCTCCTATTGGTAAAGTTGAAAAACCAATTGAAGAAACAGATAATCTTGATGACTTGTTAGCACTTTATCAAATAGAAGAAACAGAAAACCTTGACGATTTATTAAAACTATACGAATAATTAAAACTTAAAAATATGAACTCTACATTATTAAAAAAATACGAAACTATTGACCAATCTAAAGTTTCCGAAAAAGACAAAAAAGTATTGGAGCAAGTTAAAAAACTTACTAATGGTTTCGAGGAAACTGATGAAGCGAAAAACAAAGTTGCAGAAAAGATTTTAGACCAAATTACAACGCTTAATCCTGATGCCGTAAAAAAGCCACAGGTGGTTGCTCAAAAAGTTGCTAAAGTACAAAAAGTCGCTAAAGCGAAAAAAGTTGCTAAAGCAAAAGCCCCTGCAACTACTTCAACCGCTAAAGGTTCGGGTAACAACATTATGTCTGTTGCCAAAGAAATTCAAAAAGCAGGAGAGGCTTGGAAAGATGCAATGGAACGTGCTAAACAGGTTCTTAAAGACCGTAGAGAACAAGTTGTTGAACAAAAGAAAAGTGAATTAGAGAAACTTTACGCTCTTGTCAAAACTAAAAAAGAGTTGATAGGGTTTTCTAAATCTGATATTCAACGTGATGCGGTTAGAACTGCAAAGAAAACAGGCGCAAGATTTGTAACTAAAGAGGGAACTACTTCAAACGGTTATGGAACTTTCCCTAATAAGTTAGGAAGAAAATATTGGGAAACCCGTGATAGACACGCTGACCGTTTAGCACCTAACTATCCAAAAGATACGCCTTTGTTGGCAAGTGGTGGTGGGGTTGGTTCTAAAAAATACAAAAAAGGAGATAAAATAACTACCGAATTTGGTACTTATTATGTTGACGGCGTTGACCAAGAATTACAAGACTACATTGAAAAACATAAAGCAATGGGTTTAGATTATATACTTGCTCAAAAGAATGTAAATATCGTTTATAGCAAATATTTCAATGAAGAAAATAGTGTTACGGCGACATTAAGAAGTTGGTTTGATGATAAAAAACAACCAAGCGAAAAAAGTGTTCGTGATGCTATGATTTGGAGTTATGATTCTTATATGGATTATCAAATCAAAGCAGGTGGTGGCTCAAAATCTGATAGTGAATTTTCTTCAATGATGCGTATATTAATTGCAGATGCAGGTGGTAATGACAAAGAAGTGGCTATCTTGAAAAAATATAGCACCGACTTTAAAGATGTTCTAATTACCATAAAAGAAATTCAGGCTTTAGAAGAAGTTTTGGAAACTAAAGGGGCAAAAGATAGAAAATCAAAAGACAAATTAATAGCGACTATAAATCTTATGTTTCAATATGAGTTTTCAGGTGTCGGAAGAGATATTAATGGAAAGCCTTTGCCAAAAGAAGTTTTGAATAGAATATTTAACAATGCCGTTAAAGATTATTCTAAAGCAGAAATAAACTCTGCTATTGACAAAAAACAAAACGCTATTATGTCTATGGCAAAAAACTCATACGTTGGCGATACAAAAGAAAAAGTTGATGAAAGAGTTTCAGACGCAAACAAAGAAGTAAAAGTTTTAGAAAACGTAAGAAGTAAATTTCATTCAGAAAAATTCGCTGACGGTGGTTCAATTCACGAGGGAGATTTAGAAATGATGAAAAGTGTTTCTGATGACGGAAGATATGTGGTTAAAGGTTGGGCTACCAAAAAAGACTTTAATAGAGGCGAAGCAGAAGATTTTAACAGATTTGACGATTTGGACGAAGCAAAACATTGGGCTAAACAATTAATTGATGAAAATTCAATCGGTTGGTATGCTTCCGAAGTTTATGATGACGAAGATGGAGAAACAATTTATCATTCAGAACAATTCGCTGACGGCGGAATGATGGACAATATGTCAATTCACAATAGCACAGACTTTTTTAATACCCCTGTTTATGCAAACGGTGGTTCTGTCAATATGAATAAGCATATTTGGGAGGGTTGGACTGTTGGAAGTTTTATTGAAGAATTAGAACCTCAATTTAATCAAATTATGAGTGGTGGTTCTTGGCAAAAACCATTTAAAACTAAAGATGAAGTTAAAGCGTGGTGTATGGATAACCAACCGTATTACAAAAAGAATATTCCTGATGTAGTAAATTATTTTTGGGCTAAAGCGCAAAGTAAAGACAACTACGCTGACGGTGGTTCTGTTAAAAAAGTTCCTGCTTATGTAAAAAGACGTTTAGAGGAATTAAGAGAAGAAATCCGTGCTGAAAGAATTAGTTATGACGAATTAGCGGAACTACAATCTTTGGCTAAATACATAGACCCTAACGATGTTGAATTGTTAGAACCTGCGGGTGTTCCTGAATTTGAAGAAGACGATGATAATTATGCTAACGGCGGAACTATGTGGACAAAAGAAAAAGTGGAAAATGAAATTACTCATTATAAAAACTTATTAAGAAACATTGATAAATACCCTGACTACAATAAAAAAAATGTAGAAAAAATAATTGCTGAATATGAAGAAAAATTAGCGAAAAATGACTTCGCTGACGGCGGAATGTTTGAAGCACCTATTGGTATGATGAAAGAGGTTAAAGGTAAAATGGTTAACGTTCCTGTGACAGATGAAATATACAGTTCGCAGGTTAATGAATTCGTTGATTATGTAGATGGGTTTTATGGTAAAAAAGGTATTTATGCAAAAGATTTAGACGGTGGTTTTACCAAAGCCGAAATCAAAAAAGCAGTCAATAAATACATTGAAACTTTAAATGAAAGCGCAACTTGGGGCGGTGGAGATTCATTGGACAGAGAGCGAGTAAGACAAGTTTTGCAACCGTCATATAAATTATTTGAGAGTGGTGGTTCTTTTGCCCCAAACGTTTCGGACGGTACTTCATTTATAGACAATGCCTACTTTGCAAAAGGGGGTCAGGTTTTAGGTAAAAGAGGAGATATAACTTTCACGAGAGGTCGTGGAAGAGGTATTGTAAAAGATGTTTATTTTAAAGACAGAAATGTAGTACCTGCGCATTACATTTCTTACGAAACTGACATAGATAAAATTACTGACGGATTAAAAGGTTGGTGTAAAATTCACAAATTTGATTTTGATGAAATAGAACGTGTGCATTTCCTTGACGGTGGAATGAATAACTTAACTATTCAAGATGTTTCTTTTGCTAAAGGCGGTTCTGTTAAAAAAGTTCCTGCTTATGCAAAAAGACGTTTAGAGGAATTAAGAGAAGAAATTCGTGAAGAGCGCATCAGTTATGGCGAAATTGCCGAACTTGAATCTTTAAAGAAATATATTGACCCAAGCGATGTTGAATTATTGCAATGGGCGGGTGTTGAAGAATTTCCTGATGATTCAGGTCATTATGCTCACGGAGGCTCACTTCCATTTATGACAGACCCTAACTTTGGAGATTTCCAAAATACAGGTTCTTTTGAACTTGGTGGCGCATTTATGACAACTGATTTAGCAGGTCATACAGGCGGAGGCACGGGAGGTTTAAACGCCGATATGCCTTTGAATGGTTTTTCAGGAACTAACTACACGGGTCTTGTGGGAGAAACAGGGGCTATGTCAAGTGGAGAGTTGTTTATGGACGGTGGTGCTATGATGCAAAACCAACAAGTAATTAATGATGCTTCTCAACCTTATGTAATTACAGAATCATTTGGAAATCCTGCTCAACAACTTGGTAGGCTAAAAGACGGAGGCGCATTAGAAAGCAGAATGAAAACCAAATTAAGTCAGAATTTTTCTCTGCCTTTGCAGGTTGCCGTTTATGTTCCGTCAACAAAAGATGCTGACGAAAAAGTAAGTAAAAAAGAATTTGATAGCCGAGTTGAAGAAGTTGAGAAATTTACTTCGTCATTATTCGGTGGATTTAGCGCAAACGATGTTGACGGAGGCTATATGAGTAACACAAAGGGGCTTATTAAAGAGGAAGTTTACAAAGTAACATCTTTTGCTCCAAAAGAAAATTTCGATGCAAATATGAGCCGACTTGTAGCGCAGGTTAAAAAATGGGCTAAAGATTGGGGTCAAGAAAGCATTGGATTAGAGTTTGAGGGAGATTTATTTTACATAGAGCAAGGTGGAAGTTTTGCTAAAGGCGGTGCTTTAGGAAAAGCATTATACGTTGAATATTCAAGTTGGTTTACTTCAAACAAATACGATGAAGAAAAAATAATGTCTGTTTTAGAATCTATTGGGGCTAAAAACATACGTTTAGAGAACGACAGAGGTTGGTCAAATCAACCTGAAGTTGTTGTTTTCAATGGAGATAAAAACAAAGCGCAAGACGCTCTTAACGAAGCATTTGATACTGACTACATTAGAGTAAGTGAAAAAGATTGGAGAAACAGAAAAATGGCTGACGGTGGATTTACTCCTGACGTTTCAGACGGAACTCAATTTATGAGTGGAGTTTATGCTAATGGTGGTGGAATAGGGGAAGAACAAGAATATTTAGTTGTTCTTCAACACTCTGAAACAGGAGATTTAATGAACTTTAATGTTTTAGGAAATAATGAAGAAAATGCAATAGATAACGCATATATGGAAGCCGACTTAAATCAGCCTTATGAGGTTTATAGTGTAAAAAAATATGCTAACGGCGGTTTTACTCCTGACGTTTCAGACGGAACTCAATTTATGAGTGGGGTTTATGCTAACGGAGGCTCTCTTGGAGATGACTTTGAGGAAGTTATTGATTTAGGTAATGAACAATATTACACAAGACCTTTCGGAGAAGTTGGTACTGATTCTAAAGGCGATGTGCAACTTGTTGCAGTTGCTACAATTAGAGATTTGGAAGACTATATGAGCGAGGACGAATTGCCTGAAGAGGGTAATTTTCAACTTGAGATTACTTTAGTGCCTACTGAAGAATTTATTTCTGAAGAAATGCTTGAAAGTGCTAATGATGAAGATTCTTCTGTTAGTGATGATTCAGTTATAAATCTTGTTAATTATGCAGGTGGATTGAATTACAGTCCTCAATCAAGAATGTATTTTGAAAGTCATAAAGACGCTTTAGATTATTTAATGTCGAAAGAACTTAAAGACAAAATAAATACTGATGCTATGTTAGCAGGTTTTATTATGGACAGACAGTACAATAGAGCAGGTCAAGACAATTGGGGTTATTTGGATTATTTAATGGGTGTTAGCGATAGATTTGCCAAAGGCGGAGCGTTAAACAAGGACAATGTAAAAGTTGGAGATGTTTTAATGAGTACAACGGGTGTAAAAGCAAAAGTTGTGGAATTTGACCCTTTGTTTGGCGGTAGAGTTAGAGCGATAAGACTTGATAAATACGGAACAGGAAAACCATCTCAATTTATGTCTTTAAGTAAATTTACCAATAAAGTTGAAGTTAAAAAAACTAAAAAAGAATTAAGAGAAGAATTCTTGGAAGACTTGTCATCGCAAGTTGCTGAAGTTTGGGATAAAATAGGTGCAGATAGCGGAGGTTCGATTCGTACTGACGATAAACTCTTAAAAGGCTATGCGGAGGGTACTGAAGAAGTAATGCAAAAAAATGGCGTTAAAAAAGGTAGTTTTAACCAATCGGATTATAACTACTATGTTGACGGAAATGACCATTTGCTAAATGACTTTTTGGTTTTTAATGGATATTACAATAGTCAAGTCACTAAAGCGGAAACAGATTGGAGAATGAAGCAATTTGACGAAGCGATGAAGCAATATGGAAAATCTCAATATGTAGCAAACCCAAACATAGTCAAAGTAAGCGGTCTTTTTAGTGCGGTTAAATTTAATGCAGGAGATATTGTTTGGCAAAAAGACGAAAAAAGATACGCTACTGTAATGAATAATTACGGCGACCCTGTTAATGGAGATTATGGAGATATAAGACTTGACACCACAGGAAACACTTCAATTTATAGTCACGACCCAAAAAGAAAAACACCTGCAACAATAGCAAATGCAACAGGATATAATCTTATTAAACTTGGAGAAAAAGGCGATGTAGGTAAATTCACTCCTGACGTTCTTGATGAAATGAAAGAATTAGGAAAAAGATTAGTTGTTAACGCAAAAAATAGTAAAGGAAAATACCAAAAGGAAAATATTGCTTATTATGAAAGTGTTTACAAAAGACTTCTTGACGGAGAATTTGATTCTATGGTAAAGGGTACGGCTAAACCAAAAAAATACATTGACCACGATGATATTGAAAGCGTTACTTTAAATGTAAAAGGTAATTTTGTAACCTTTGCAGGAAAAGATTTTTTAAATGGTGCTAACTTAATGGAAAAAGGAGGAGATTTAAGTAAAATCGCAACTTACTTTCCAATTCGTGATATAGTTAAGGTTACACTTAAAAACGGAGATATTATAAAACCTTTAAATGGGTATTGGTTGAAAAAAGGTTCAGAGCCTATGGGTAAAAAAACCGCCCCTAATTCTCCTAAAACGCCTACTTCAACAAATAAAACAAGTTTAAGAACATTAGTGAAAAAATTTGAAACAGAAAAACCCTCAATTTCTTTAGGGGTAATTGTGACTGATGTCGTTGAAGATTTTATGCGTGAAAAGTTTGATAAAACTATTGATTGGGAAAAATTATCTTCAAAAGAAAAAGAAGACTATAACAAAGAGTATGAAGTTAAAAGAGATAATTTCAGAAATTATTTAGACAAAGAGTTTTTGAATAATTATTATTCTGACGAAAATTTAAGAAAAAAACTTTCAGGGCAATCTCGTAAAACTATTGATTCTATTAAAGCAGAATATGTGAAAATAGCAAAAACCTATGATTACGAAAAATATGCTGACGGAGGATTTATGAATGATGTTTACGCTAAAGGCGGAGAAATTTCTATTTATAATTTACGCAAAGGGGACAAAATAAGAACTCGAAAAGGAGATATTGAAACTGTTCAAAGAAAAATAGAAAGCGGTTATTTTACAGATGAAAACGACTATTCACACTCTTTTGAAAGTATAGAGTTTGTTGAAAGACCAAGCCGTAAAATGGCTGACGGTGGATTTTCTGATGATGAAGAAGACGTACATTATGATTTTGGTTATGGCGACAAATTAGATTTAGGAGGGGGTAGAGTTAGGTGGTTTAAACAATGGGACGGAGATAAAATGATTGTTGTTGGTTCAAGAGAAGATTTAGAATCAGATTTAGGAAGTTATGCTTATCCAAGCAACGTTCAGAGAGTTATTGAAAGATATGACGAAGATGAAGAGGACGATGATTATGCTAAAGGTGGTAAACTAAAAAAATACATCGACCACTCTGAAATAGATTATGTTGTTTTGATGATTAAAGGTCAAAGAGCAGTAATTAAAGGTAGCGATGTTTTGAATGGCGCAAACTTATTAGAAGACGGTGGAGGTTTAACTAAAATAGCGACTTATGTTCCTAAACGTGATATTATTACAGTTACTCTTAAAAATGGAAAAAACATTAAGCCTGTAAACGGATATTGGGTAAAGAACGGTTGGAAGCCTCAATATTCTACTGCTACAAGAAATATTGACGAAACTAAAGCGCATTTTGAAATTGAACCTGACGGAACTATTTTAGTAGATACTAACTTTGTACAAAAGTCAAATAACGCTTTACCTAATTCACAAATTAAACATTATAGTTTCGGAGATTTTTATTTAGAAACTCCTGACGGGGATATAGATTTTACAAGAAAATCAGATAGCAAAAAAGGATTTGTTGGAAGAAGTCATAAATTAAGTGGCGACAAAGAATTAATTGATAAACTGATTGATGCTATTCGTGAAAAAGGTGGTTTTGAAGATTCAACTCCTGTAACAAAAACTCCTGCTAAAGAGGAAAAAATGACCTATGAAGAATTTCTTAAAAAAAGACCAAAATCCGTAACAGGACAGACTTACGGTACAGATTGGGGTGGAGGAAATGGAAAAACCGTAAAAAGAACCTATTATTACGGATATAGTAAATGGGTTGACCAAATAGGTTGGTTTAATAGAAATAAAGGAAAATCGGTAACTGACGAAGTTGCTTATCAGTTATATTTAGAACAACCGTCATTGGCTAATGGCGGAGGTTTTGCAAACGACCCTTTCTATAAAGCCTTTATGGAAAAAAGGGATAAACTATACGCTCAATTAAAAAGCAGAGTAGTTCGTGCAGTAGGTATTGACGAAGCAATGGAATTCTTTGATTACGAATATTCAAATATTGCTCCTTATAAATTTATTGAAAGAGCCGTTCAAAGCAATTTGATTGCTCTTGATGAAATTAACAAAGAATTAGTTGAGTCTGCAATAGAGGAAGCAAGAGAAATTGATAATGATGAAGATTTAGAAGAAATCGGAAGTAGTGATTTTACTTATTATTTACAACACGTTTTAGACGGTGCAGGTTTTAAAGTTGGATTTGTTAATGATAGACTACAAAGACTTAATGAAGACGGAAGCGTAAAAGAAATTGAAAATAATTTTGCTGACGGCGGATTTATGAATGATGTTTATGCT
>Ga0114971_10002053_pt1 | contig 13843 bp, 8 predicted proteins | sample M_140625_MF_Meta_FD_87320 | JGI IMG/M metagenome (GOLD analysis project Ga0114971, IMG submission 87320) | Freshwater microbial communities from Lake Montjoie, Canada to study carbon cycling - M_140625_MF_MetaG | ecosystem: Environmental > Aquatic > Freshwater > Lake | place: Lake Montjoie... | reverse complement strand
TGGGAGCAGCAGGTGCGGCGGCGGGAGGGAAGGCAATACAAGGTCTTATCAAAGGTTCGTTGTCTCAAGAAACCACAATGGTGAGGCGTGATTACAGTGATAGCAAGGGCAAGGGCAAGGGCAAGGAAACGGACAAGGGCAAGGGCAAGGGCAAGGGCAATGAGAATGATTCTAGTAATACATTATTCAATATAACAGCAGATGTGTTTAGCAATGACAAGGGCAAGGGCAAGAGTCAGGGCAAGGGCAAGGGCAATGAGAATGATTCTAGAGATACATTATTCAATATAGCAGCAGATGTGTTTAGCAAGAGCAAGAGTCAGGGCAAGAGTCAGGTCAAGAGTCAGGGCAAGAGTCAGCGCAAGAGTCAGCGCAAGAGTCGCGGAAAGGTACAGGTAATGTCTACTGTGAAAGAGGAAGAGGATGAGGACGAGGACGAGGAAGAGGATGAGGACGAGGAAGAGGATGAGGATGAGGAAGAGGAAGAGGATGAGGAAGAGGAAGAGGATGAGGAAGAGGAAGAGGATGAGGAAGAGGAAGAGGATGAGGAAGAGGATGAGGAAGAGGATGAGGATGAGGATGAGGATGAGGATGAGTCAAAATCCAAGTCAAAATCCAAGTCAACATCCAAGTCAAAATCTAAGTCAACATCCAAGCCAGAGGCAGAAAAAAAATCTATAATCAAAAAGATAAAAACTGATATGAAAGGTTTATACGAATATATGAAGAAAGACAACTTTAAAAAAGATAAAGTCGCCAAAGATAAAAAAACTATAAATGATGATATAAAAAAGCTTAAGTCAAAATTAAAAAAAGGGGAAAACGTTTACGAACTATTAGGAGATAAAGAATGGATTAAAGAATGGACGAAAGTTACAAACCAAAAAACTCCTAAAACGGTCGCAACGGAAAAGACACAAAAGCAAACCGCAGCTATGGAAAAAATGGCTGCGTCTTTAAAAGACGCGGATGAAAAGGACTCAGACAACGACGGTGGGCCATAGGAATAAAATTGAAATATAAATAATATATGAAGACTAATATATATTATTTCATATGATGTCTACAAAATTGAAATCGCAAATAGAACCCAGCGATTCACCAAAAGAACGCTCTGAACGTGAAACTTCAACGGTTCATTCCGATAAAATGAAGACAAATGGTTCTGATAAAGAAAAAAAAGAAAGAGACCCTAAGACTGATTTCGAGACGATGGTAGAATTTTATTTAGCCAATAATCCGGCATTGCGTAAGGATTATAAGACGAGCGAGTTAGAACTTCGATTCGGTTCGAATTCCAAGATCGGTCCTCCCGTTTCCAAGATAAATTACGATAATGTCGTACAACAATTATATTCCAACGGATTTAAATGCGCAAATCCAGAGGGGCTCAGCATACTTCGCATTCAAAATGAATATATGGACGCGCGAGACGGAGAAACTAGAATATCAAACATTCGCGCCGAAGTTGTCGGTCTAGATTTGGTCCAAGAATATTGTAAGACCAATAACCTCCAAAAGTTGATCGATATGCCTTCTTCCGTTTCCGCCAAATCGGAAAAAATCAAATTCACGCAGAAAACGCCGCCTCTAGTAAAAGATCAACCACTGAAAGCCGTCGATTTCTCCGATTTCAATTTCCGCGTTTCTTATCAAATGGAGCGCGACTTTTCTACCAGAACCGAGGTCGCGCAAAATATTATATCGAAATGGAACGATTCAAAGAAGCTATTTCGCTATATCAATCGCGTGCGGTTTTCGCATCCTGATTTGCCCGTCTTTGCCGATCTCAGTATTGTGAAAGGATCCTCAAAAATTAAAACCGGAAAGGGAAGCGTCCCAATTCCGCAATATACGATCCAGGAGGCCAAAGTGTTTTCGAACGCGGAATCTTATGAAATTGAACTGGAAATCGACAATTCCAGAGTGGGTGTCGGAACTCCCTTTGATAAAAAAGAGCCTTTATTAAAGGCTATAAGAAAATGCATTCGCATGGTGTTGACCGCCCTCCAGGGAACCAATTACCCCATTGCATATTCCGAGCGCGACAAAGTTTTACAAACCTACATGAGAATGATACACGGAGACGATTATAAACCGCGTTTCATAAAAAACGGCGATTTTATTGGGCCATCCTCGATGACTCTTCAATTAGAAAACATTCAGTCGTCTCTTCCCGATGGATCCAACGTTCCCACTGTATTGGAAAATTATACAGTGACCGATAAAGCCGATGGAGAACGCAAATTGATGTATATTGCCCCAAATGGCCGTATTTATATGATTGATACAAATATGAATGTGATTTTCACGGGAACGTATACCAAAGATGTAAATCTTCAGGATAGTTTATTGGACGGCGAGCATATCAAATACGATAAAAACGGTAAATTCATTAATTTATACGCGGCGTTTGACGTCTATTATATCCGCAATAAATCCGTGAGAGAATTCGGTTTTGTTCCTATGAACCCAGAGGACGAAGAGTCCAAATTCCGACTTTCGTTATTGCAAAAATATGTCCAAGATCTGAAACCGGTCTCCATTATGAACGGCGATACGAAGGAGAAAGATCATTCCTGTGATTTTGTCATCAAATGTAAACAGTTTTACGTTTCGACTGCGGGAAGTATCTTCCACGGTTGCTCGACCATCTTGGAAAAAATCAAGGACGGGACGTATCCTTATACCACCGACGGTCTCATTTTCACTCCGACAAGTATGGGTGTTGCAGCAAACCGCATTGGGCACACGGGTCCTCTTCATAAAATAACTTGGGAATACTCTTTCAAGTGGAAACCGCCGAAATACAATACGATCGATTTCTTGGTTTCTGTGAAAAAGGACAAGACAGGGAAAGACGAAGTCCATCATATATTTCAAGAGGGGCGGAATTTGACCGGAGTTCAAAATGTGGTACAATACAAGGTAGTAGAACTCCGATGCGGGTTCGATGAAAGAAAAGATGGATACGTAAATCCCATGCTGAATCTGATTCAGGGCGATTTACCGAATCCCGGACAAGATAATAAAGATTCTTATAAACCCGTCGCATTTCAGCCGACGAATCCGTATGATCCGAATGCGCATATTTGCAATGTCATGTTGCACGATAATGGAAACAGCGATTTGGCGATGATGACGGAAGAAAACGAATATTTCGAGACGGATACGATTGTGGAGTTCAGTTATGATACGACGAAGCCGCCCGGATGGAGATGGATTCCTCTTAGAGTGCGTTATGATAAGACGAATGAATTGCGCACGACTTTCCGCAATTTTGGAAACGCGTATCGCGTGGCGAATTCGAATTGGCATTCCATTCATAATCCGATCACGGAAGAAATGATCAAAACCGGAGCAAATATTCCCGAAGTGACGTTGAATGAAGACGTTTATTATAATCGGTTTAATTCAGATACGAATACGCGAAGCTTGCGCGATTTTCATAATCTTTACGTAAAACGTAAGTTGATTATGGGTGTTTCTAATCGCGGTAATACGCTTATCGATTATGCAGTGGGCAAAGCCGGAGATTTACCAAAATGGATGGCCGCAAAACTCGGGTTCGTTTTTGGGGTGGATATTTCCAAAGATAATATTGAGAACCGGATGGACGGAGCCTGTGCGCGATATTTGAATTTCCGGAAGAAATACCACAATTTGCCCGGCGCGCTTTTCGTGAATGGAAATACTGGTGAAAATATCAGGAGTTTAAAGGCGATCTTCAGCGAAAAAGAAAAACAGATTACAAATGCCGTCTTTGGAAAAGGCCCCAAAGATAAGAAAGAGTTGGGTGACGGCGTTTATAAATATTATGGCGTAGGCGAGGAGGGATTCCACGTTTCCTCTTGTCAATTTGCAATGCATTATTTCTTTGAATCGCAAAAGTCGATTCATGCATTCTTGCGAAATGTTGCGGAATGCACCAAGATTGGCGGGCATTATGTGGGCACTTGCTACGACGGTCAGACTGTGTTCAATCTTCTCAAAAATAAAAATAAAGAAGAGTCTGTCACCATTATGCGTCACGATAAAAAGATTTACGAAATCACCAAACAATACGATCAAACTGGATTTTCAGACGATGAAACCAGTCTTGGATATGCCATTGACGTATTCCAGGAATCGATCAACAAAGTATTTCGCGAATATTTGGTGAATTTTGCCTATTTGATTCGTATTTTCGAGAATTATGGGTTTATTTTGGTTCCCGAGGATGAAATCAAATCAATGGGTCTGCCGAACAGTACGGGATTATTCAGTGAATTATTCGAATCCATGAAACAAGAAGTGGAGCGCAATAAGAAACTGGTTTCGGAATACGGAACTTCTTTAGATATGGCGTCAGAAGAGCAGCGCATCTCGTTCATGAATCGATATTTTGTATTCCGCAAGGTAAGAAGCGTGAATGCTGAGAAGGTGGGTAAAATGCTAATGAATAAGGGATTTATAGAAGAAGAGGAAGAACTAGAGGCAAAGCCTCTGGATAGAATGGTTAAGATCAAGAAGACCAAAGCGGCCAAGGTTGTTCTAGAAAACTTCGAGCCCGAAGAAAAGGTCGACCAAGAAGAAAAGGTCGAGCCAAAACCTGTAGAAAAGGTTGAGCCAAAACCTGTAGAAAAGACGATCAAAATTCGAGTCAAAAAACCACAATAGCATACAAAAATATATTAAAGATAGAATGTTTAATATATTAGATGACACACCGAATTGTATTATGTTATGGAGGCGGCGAACACGTACCTATTTTTGCCGCAGTCGGTCATAATCTAAAAGAAAAGAACGTTTTTCTTTGTGAATCCGAGAATATTATAAAAGGCGAAGAACACGCTGTTGTTTGTCTTACATCTACCAAAGAATCTCAACAAAAAGAGATGAAACTTATTATTACTTATTCCAAAACGGGATTTATTCGTGGATTTTTATATATTGACGAAAAAGAATACCCCATCTTGGATTATAGAATGTACGAGAGTTTACAAATCGGAAGTTTCTGCTATGGTAATATTGCGGTCGCTAGGGTTCCAAATGAATTTGGGGAAGGAAATCATATTTTATAGGGGGAACCCCCGGTTCCCCCTTACCCCCTCCCGCCCTTCGGGAACATTCCAATATAATATTTCTTTATGGAAAACTGTTATAATTTTCTTGGGTTCCTGGTGGATAATGCTGATATTTTATCCGTGTAAATAAATATCTTTCCCTTTTTCATTAATATCAAACAGTAAATATCGTCGATTCGTTGTTTTGCAAGCGCGCCCAAGAGTGCCCGAGCCGGCAAATATATCCAAACACAAATCTCCTGAATTGGAATAGAGGTTCACAATTCTTTCCAAAAGTTTTACCGGTTTTTGCGTTGCATAATCGGTCTTTTCCCCCGCTTGAACATTACTAATATCGACCCAGACATCACGTAACGGAATCCCCTCCATTTCGTCCAAATATCGTTTGATCCTTGGAACGCCGTGTTTATTATATTCGAGTCGATGATCATCGTGAAGCGTTTGCATCTTTTCTTTGCAAACTAGCCATTGCTTGTCATGCTCATTCCAGCAATATCTTAAATTGGGTCTTGGACTCACGTCGGGCTGTGAATTGTGAATTGCGCAGGTCACGTAATCTTTCTTATGATGCGGGCATATTTTGACATTGGACGATTTCTTATACTCGTCGTCGTATTCAAAATATAATGGATTGAATACCTGTTTTGCAGTTTTGGCATAAACAATGATCGTATCATGAAATCGATGCAGTTTATGTGACGCTTTTGCGTTTCCGCCAGTCTTCCATACGATTTCGTTTTTGAAATTGGATTCACCGAAAACATCGTCACAAATAATTCGGAAATAGTGCGAAACTCTGGGTTCAATATGAATGATAATTGTTCCCGTTTTCTTTAGAACCCTGAAACATTCTTTTACACGCTCTTTGATGAATGCGATGTAATCCTCTTTTGATTTAAACTTGTCATTGAAATCAAAGAAATGACGGCCTGTATTGTACGGCGGATCAAAATAAATCATATCAACTGTTTCAGATTTTACGCGCTTCAAAAGATCCAAATTATCTCCTACGTAATAGGTGTTGTCTTGGAGATCTGTTTCGGCCTTGGGCTTTTTTATCTTGATGAGATGGACGATTTCATTCTGTAGGTCCATGGATATAATATCAAAAAGTGTTTATTATGTTTATTCAATTTTATATCAGGGAACCTTTTGCTACGCTAAGGTTCCCCGCCGCTTCGCTGTACCCCTCCCTTTCTGGGCAGTCAAAAATTGCCAGATCGGAAAACCTTCTTGGGACCTTCCCTTTCTGGGCACTCAAACTTACATAATTATTTGTCACCTCCACAAAGGGAGGGGTGCAGCGAAGCTACATGGACCCGTAGGTTCCCTAAACCGATTTGTGGTTGAGTCGTATTCCTCTCTTTTTTGTGGAACGAGATTTGTTTGATCTTTTACTTTTCGTGCGTCTTTTGTTTGTATAAGGAAACGTTTCAAACAAGGGCAACGGCATATTCCATTCGACGCCTTGCATATTTGCGCCTTCGATATTATACGTCTTATCGTCTATAATCTTTTTTATAAAATCGCGTATATCAATATCAATTTTGATTTCTTTATCCGTACCATGACGAACCAAGACCGGCGTATCCAATTTTTTATCTTTATTCAATATATTTTCAAAATAACTGATATATTTAGTACGCTGATGATCATCGTCATTTTTTATGACAACGGGCAAAATGCTTGCCTTATTTACCAGTTCTATGGCCTTCTCTATTTCTTTTTTTATATTGAATGTCGAAAAAAACCTTTTATTTATATGTTTGAAAATGATATTCATGATGGCATTGGTAATTAAATAATATTTGTGCGGTTTCAACATAAATGAATGCCACGCAAGATCCGTCAACATAGAATCGTCCGTAATGCGCGTTTTTTCGGTGAATGGAAATACGTTCTCAAACGTTTTTATGGTCAATAATATTTTTAATCCATGTATCGACGCTATTGCTAATTCTTTGGACGAAATAGATTCGGGGAAACGGCTTCGAACTTGTGGTCCACCCGCATTGCCTTTATCTAATTCGCGCTCCATTTTATCTATCAAAAAATCAAAATTCACGTGGGAATAAAAATAATATACATGTTCAAATAATTCTTTGGATACGTTTTTTTCCCAGATGGAGGAATATTCTGCTATGGTTCCTCCTAAACTTTTTTTATTATATTTTTTCATATACAATATAATAATATATTTTTAGGGGGACTCAACAGGAAAGGCAAATTCAGAAGACGTCAAACGCCTATTTCTTAAGACGTCCGCTGGAATTTGACTCTTGCAACAATTATGCGCCTTGTCCTCAAGATCCGAAATCGGAATGAACGCAAATGACCAAAGATTACAATTATTACGACGGGTTAGGTCCTTGGACACATTCACCAAAGAGACCATCGCATAATCAAACTCATCTAGCGCGTAGCAAACGTGACCTGTGTGCTTACGGTCCTTGTTCTTCTCACAATCTCGGCGCGTAGTTTCAAAATGGGTCTGTTGCGACCAATCCGTCTGGCCTTTTACCTGTCGGAGCTTACTTTGGACTCTCTTCAAAGTCCCGTCGAGCGACTGAATAATAATATCGAATCCTGAGCAGTTATTTGCGGTCTTGACCGATTCGGGTAAATCCGCGTCGTCCGCGGTAAACGCACGAAACCCTTCGGGAAGAAGCCGATTCAGGATGGCTTGATGGATATATTGATTCGAAACGGCCATCGATTTTCCCCAATCAATCACGGCCATTCCTTGGATTCTCTTGTTTTCTAGAAGAGCGCGATCGGCGGGATCGATGATCGACATGATGTCAAATCCCATAGCGTGAATGGGATTTGATGCGGTTAATGTTTCCATTATTGTAATAATACGTCGAAGCAGTTTTTATATCACAAAACAAAGCTTTTAGCGCTTCAATTTTATTTCAGGTCAGGGAACCTACGGTTCCCCGAACCCCTCCCTTTATGGAGATAAAATAGAAGTAAATATTTGATAAATATGTGTGTCATATCACGATATAAAAATAATTGAATGCTTTACATGCCCAGAAAGGGAGGGGTTCGGGGAACCGTAGGTTCCCTGAGTTCCCTGACTACATGATAGTTTTTAAACCTGCTATAAATTCCGTCTTAATTTCCCATCCAAGATCCTTAATCTTTCCATTGCTGATATAATATCTCTGATCGTTGAAGGGACGATCCTCCACATATTCTATCCACTCGTCGTAATTTTCTGTTTCCTTGATTTCCTTAATCAAAATTTTGGCCACATCCAACACCGAATACTCCATATCTTCATCACAACCGATATTGTAAATTTCGCCAATCTTACCTCGTTCCAAGATGGTTTCAAACGCCGTAGCAACATCATTCACATGTAAAAACGCGCGCACCGATTTACCCTCGCCTTGGATTGTAACCTTTTTATTCTCCTTCAATAATTTAATAAACCGAGGAATCAATTTCTCTGGGTACTGGTTAGGACCAAATACATTGTTCCCGCGAGTAATGATAATCGGCATTTTATAAGAATGATTATAAGATTGTGCGATGAGTTCGGCGCCCGCCTTGGTCGCGGCATACGGATTCGTTGGACATAAAACAGAATGCTCTGTCTTATGCTGTTCGTCTACCGTATTCATCGACTCACCATATACTTCGTCGGTGGATACGTGTATAAATCTCTCAATTTTACCATACTTGCGTGAAGTTTCCAAGAGAGTGTGTGTTCCCAAAATATTATCCGACGTAAATTGAATAGAATCCTCAAAAGAATTTTGTACATGACTCTGAGCGGCAAAATGAATAATATGCGTTACATTATATCTCTTGAGTAAATGGGTCATGCATCCATGATTGCAAATATTGGATTTGATTAATTTATATTTGATGTCATCTCTGATTTCTTTGGAAACGTTTGTTTCGGCGGCGCAATAATACATGGCATCTACATTGATCAACATATCAAATTCATCTTTATGTTTCGGAAAATAATAATTAATAAAATTACTTCCGATGAACCCACATCCTCCGGTAATTAAAAGGGTTTTTTTAGGTCGATCTTGAAGCATAGAGTTTTTATACGAATATAAATATTTCCTCACGGCCGTTCTAATATCGGAAACCTGGGGATAAAGACTTTCCAATCTGCGCGTTTCCATGAAATTATTAGAACGATCAGCTGCCAGAATGGCTCTTTGCTCTTCCAGAGTAAAATTTACCCACGTGAAAGAAGGATCCACAATTTCCTTATACATTTCAAGAATTTCATTATGACTGATTAACCCAGGGTTTGTCAGATTCATTGTACCCGTTATTGACTTTTGCATCATATCTACAACGTAAACCAAAAGTTCGGGTAATACACTCATAGAGTTTGGCACCGAACACACTCTTGGGTATGTTGCAATTTTGGTCACAAAACTACGAGGATTTATCTCTCCGGTTATAGGCATACGAATGCGAAGATTCAATGTATTTTTATCATACATATGCATTAACCTATCGGTAAATCCCTTTACCACAGAATAAGAAGATCCAAAAAAATTTGGCAGGGAATCTTCATCGAAACCTTTTTCTTCTTTACCAAACGGATGATCTTCGTCGTATTTAAATATACATCCCGTCCCAAGATAGGTAAAATGAATATTTGAGCGTTTGCATAGCTCGGCTATGATTAATGGTGAAAATAAATTATCTCTTACATTTTCCAAGAGTTTTCCGTCTTCTTCTAAATAATCGATCGTAGTGTATTTTTTATCTCCAATAGTTCCATGGGTTCTACCAATAAAAGATACGACGTGCGTCGGGTCAACCTCTTTTATTTCTTTTTCTAAATCTTTTTCATTGTCAGCGCGCGATTTACCAGAAACAAAATTGATATTATTTTCTACTAAAATAGAAATAAATTGACCACCAATCCAACCATTTGCGCCGTAAACTAAGACTTTCATCTTTATTGAATATAAATATGAAATAAATTATAAATTTTAACGACGACGTATTTACCATTTCATCAAAAACGCAGAGATTCGCACAACAAATTATGTTGTATATTATTCTTTGTACACCAAGCAATGCATTTATTAGTATTATTTTTTATCAAAGTTTCTATTTTGTCTTGTTTTCCTTTATTGTCTATCAAATAAATTGTATAATATATATTTTCCACTTGTTGCTGACCAAATATTGAATTATATTCTTCCATTCGCGTCATAAAATGATTTGATAGATTTATATTCAAAAATCGCATTGATTTGTAGTCGGTTGAGTCACTCATCATTTTTTCAAACGTTCCTAGCAAATTTGGCATAAATGCTTCGGTTGAATCAAATATGAAATCTTGACATACCAAATATTTTTCGGAGTTGGCATACCTACTCGTTTGCGGTTTGGTAATATAAACTTTTTTATAAAACGAAGATAAGATTGCCAAAATATCCAACGTTGGTTGCATAAAACAATCGAATAATTTTAATATAAAAGACCCGCCTTTTTTTTGCATGATAATTGCATAAGCAACCTGAGCAAACAATAACTGAATTATACTATTTTCTTGGTTATTGAAATCGCCCGAAAAATCAAATCCCCCGTCTCCTGTAATTATATCCATTTTTGACCTATATGTATCATAACAATATTGAAAATTTTCAATGGCCAAAATATCTCCTGTTCCCGTAATGCCCTTTTCAATGAACACATTTTTGTTTTCTCTAAGAAAATTCTCACTTTTTTTCCAACCTGGAATAGTAGGGTCATTATTTTTATCCAAAATTGTCATACCAATATATTCGTCTTGTTTATTTTGCCTCATATGCACAAGCGCTTCTATGAATCCACCGGGTCCTTCCGCTAAATGAAAGGTTGATATAGGTTTTGATTCATAACCGTCAATTAAATTGAAAAAATTGGTCAACTCTATCATTTTGAAATAGGATCGCGATAAAGGTTTATGCCTGGATACGCTTTTCTTTTTATTCGGAACGTTTGTATGTATATATTCATATGGATTTGTATATCTCTTGAATATATCCCATTCGTGATTATAAAGCTGAATGCGCTCCTTGATTTCATAAATATAATGAGATAGTGAATTTGAAATTTTTGGCTTTGATTCTACATCTTCGCAATATTCGATATTTTTATATAAATCGGATGAATGTCTAGGTAATTGGAAATGAATCATATTGATACTCTTTATTCGCTCTTTATATTTATGTTGTTTATAATATCAACTAAATTATAACTCTAATAACAGTTGCTTTGCTTATAGTGTATTTTTTTAAATTTAACAAAGCTAAATCTTTTTTTGTTTTATTTTTCAATAAATTTATAGAATTTACAGTATCCGATATTTTTTGTAATTGCAGTTTTACTGCTGCTGGGTTATTTGATTCCATTGCGCGTCTTAATGCGATTCTTTCGTCGTCTAGTTCTTTATTGAGACGTTCTAATTCTTTATAATCAACAACGACTTCTCTGTATGCAGGAGTATTTTTAATATTAACACTGTAACGACGTAGAGATCTTTCTAGTCCCAAATCAATCGCTTCTACATCGTCGTGCACATCATCCGCATCTTCTAAGACGGTGTTTAATAAATTTCTAGTAGAAATCGAATTCAATGTACCCGCGTTGCTTTCGTCAATAGCATTCAATGCGATTTCCGTATCTTCGTTTAACACATCTATATCTTCCTCGATTTTCTCACTATATAAAGGAGGATCTGACTCTTTCGATTCTTTAATGGCGGCCGGTCCGCCTGGTTGATCTGTAACTTCGGATAAATCTTCATCTTCTTTATCCACATTTGAGGATCCTAAGGAAGTGGACGAAGGGGAAGATTTAGGGTCGGTCGTTCCATCCGGTCCTAGAGTTGAACCTGACGCTAAGGTTGACCTGGTTACTGATGTTGACTCGGGTGTTGACCTAGGTACTGATGTTGACTCGGGTGTTGACCCAGGTACTGATGTAGACTCGGGCGTTGACCCAGGTACTGATGTAGACTCGGGTGTTGACCCAGGTACTAATGTAGACTCGGGTGTTGACCCAGGTACTAATGTAGACTCGGGTGTTGACCCAGGTACTAATGTAGACTCGGGTGTTGACCCAGGTACTAATGTTGAATCCGGTCCCGTAGATGAATCGGTTGATTCCGGTCCTGTGGTTGCAAAACCAGTATCACCTGAGCTGTCTACTTGATTACTGCCGGATGATGCTTCTGGAGTATCAGAAGGTACAGTAACTTCAAGGGAAGAACTGTTTTCTGTAGGGGAAGCGACTGAGGGTCTTGTGGTTTCAATTGGACGAGTCGCTAGAGAAGGACGAGGTATTAGAGCAGGACGAGGCGTTGGAGGAGGACGAGGTGTTAGAGCAGGACGAGTTGTTGGAGCAGGGCGAGTCGTTGGAGGAGGACGAGACGTTACAGCAGGGCGAGTCGTTGGAGGAGGACGAGGCGCTTCGGTCGGCGGCGGGGCGATTGCGGCAATTGGAGAAACAGCATTTACGGTGGTCAAATATGAGTGACTCGCGTCCGCTGGGACTGCAACCCCTCTTTGCCCTTGTTTAAAACATCCCGCGCCTTTACCTGCTATGCTGTCTGAAAACCTTTGTTTGCCATTTCCATCTGCGCTACATTTTACACAAAGAGACTGCCTTCTCAGATCATTATATCCTGGCTTACAATTTTGTTTTGGTACACATTTATCTCCAACAACGTTATAATTTTCATTATCGGGACATGCAGCATTCGAATTACACATCTTTCCATCATCTGAAACTGTATATCCGTTTGGACATGGCGATAAACCCTCTTTATTTGAACCAATATAATGATTTCCTATTAACCAAATAAAAAATATTATTAAACTTAACCATATTATATATTTTACAAAATTCATCTATACTATGTTACTAAAATATTATTGCAATAGCACATTTGAAGATTATAATCCGCTCTTTGTGCGGATTATAAGTTTTGTTGGGTTGGGTTAAATTATCACTCTAATAACATTTGCTTTGCTTATAGTGTATTTTTTTAAATTTAACAAAGCTAAATCCTTTTTCGTTTTATTTTTTAATAAATTTATAGAATTTACAGTATCCGATATTTTTTGTAATTGCCGTTTTACTTCCGCGGGATTATTTGATTCCATTGCGCGTCTTAATGCTATTCTTTCATCGTCTAGTTCTTTATTGAGACGTTCTAATTCTTTATAATCGGCGGCAACTGTTCTGTATGCAGGAGTATTTTTAACATTAACACCGTAACGACGCAGAGATCTTTCTAGTCCCAAATCAATCGCTTCTACATCGTCGTGCACATCATCCGCATCTTCAAGAACGGCGTTTAATAAATTTCTAGTAGAAACCGAATTTAACGTATTCGCATCGTCTTCATTAATAGCACCTAATGCTGCGTCTACGTCTTCGTTTAACACGTCGATGTCTTCTTCTATTTTATTGCTATATAAAGGAGGATCTGAATCTTTTGATTCTTTAATAGCAGCCGGTCCGCCAGGTTTATTTTCAACTTCGGACAAATCTTCTTCTTCTTTTTTTTTCTTTTCTTCGTCTTTGTCGATTTTCGACGATCCCAACGAAGTAGTAGAAGGAGAAGATTCGGGTTCTAATGTTGATCCGGATGCTGATGTTGAGCCTGGTTCTAAGGTTGATCCGGATGCTGCTGTTGAGCCTGGTTCTAATGTTGACCCGGATGCTGATGTTGAACCTGGTGCTAATGTTGAACCGGATTCTGATGTTGAACCCGATCCCGTAGATGAATCTGT